>ENA-OXEA01000559-OXEA01000559.1-human-gut-metagenome-genome-assembly--contig:-NODE-559-length-24990-cov-8.105795_pt1 | contig 24990 bp, 17 predicted proteins | sample MGYA00249352_ERZ652237 | MGnify/ENA primary metagenome ERZ652237 (study PRJEB26925, sample SAMN05826962) | human gut metagenome | biome: ENVO:2100002; feature: ENVO:00000062; material: ENVO:00002003... | reverse complement strand
CTTATGCGATCGTCGGCAGCGTCAGATGTGTATAAGAGACAGAACTTCTATAATTCTACTATTATATCTATCCATCGGAATACTACACGGACAACAAACCGATGCAGACAAGGGATTGCCTGGCAAATTAATGCAGGACTACTTTTCCGCAGCACAAGAATATGCCCTCATTTATAACGGAAAAGAATATTCACGATATGAAAAACAAACAACGAATCATCCGTATCTGGTAAATGCCGAATTCGAGGAAGGAACAATAAGTTCCGGAAAAACCCTCTACCCACGGCTTCTCATGAAGTTGGATTTATTCCGAGACGAGCTCGTTTTGCAATCGCCGAAAAAGCTTTACCCTGTCGTTGCCGAAAAAGACCGAATCGATTATATCCTACTAAACGGTTACCACATTATCAACCCGTCAGTAAGAGGATGGCAAGACTTGATCGGCGACGAATATGTAGTATTACTATCCGATAGTATCTACCCAGTTATCAAAAAATACATTGTCACTTACGAGGAAAAAGTAAATGGACTTTCCATCGAAGCCTCTTTCCGAATAAAAGAACGATTCTATGTCGTCAAGGAAAATAGATGTCATCCCGTTAAAAACAAACGGGCCCTACTCAACCTTTTCCCTGATAAAAAGAAAGAACTAAGCCGATACGCCCGGGAACAGAAGCTGAACTTCAAAAAGTGGCCAGAACAGGCTTTTGTTACAATTGTCAAACAATATGAAACACTAAACAAATGAGGACAACACAAATCGGATATATTATAATCATATTGATTATCTGTCATTCCCCGTTGTTTTCCCAACAGAATGTCAGTATCCATGCCGAGAAACAACCGGCGGCAGAAGTGTTCCGCCAGATAGCCACACAAAGCGGACTAATTATCTATTACAATCCGGCGAATGTCGATTCACTGATTGTCACCCTCAGCTGTACGGATACGCAGCCTATCGAAGCCATGCAGCAAATATTGGAAGGTAGTCATTTGCAAGTATTCCCGTTTGCCAATAAATATTTATTTGTCCTGAAAGACCAAAAACTGATAACCTCCCTCCCTGATAATTTTTTTAAAAGTAGCAGGATAGGAGAAGAAAAATCTAATTTCGCAACTGTCCTTAATAAGCAAAAAGAACAGAAAGTAACCTCGGAAAACAAAGTTTATACTATCGGAGACGCTTCAACTCCCCGTTCCGGTACAATCAAATTAAGCGGCCACATGACCGACTTCCGTACCGGCGAGCCGGTCGTTGGTGCTGTCGTCTATATCGAAAATCCAACTATTGCTGCAACAACTGACGCATTCGGTTTTTACACCCTACTTTTACCAGCCGGACGTCACAATCTACAGATCAAAGGAATAGGACTGAAAGATACTCAACGACAAGTGATGCTCAACTCAAACGGGCAGCTTGACATTGAATTGGAAGAACAGGTCTATTCGCTGAAAGAGGTGACCATCACTTCCGACAGGATAGCGAATGTCCGGAGCAATACATTAGGTGTAGAACGAGTCAACCTCAAAGAAATAAAAAATGTGCCGACTGTATTCGGGGAAAAAGACGTGATACGGATTGTCATGATGCTGCCGGGTGTGAAAGCGGTAGGCGAAGCCTCCAGCGGCTTCAATGTACGGGGAGGATCGACCGACCAGAACCTGATCCTATTCAACGACGGTACAATCTACAATCCAACACATTTATTCGGACTATTTTCAGCATTCAATGCCGACTTAGTAAAAGATATCGAACTGTATAAAAGTAGCATTCCTGCCAAATATGGAGGCCGTATCTCATCTGTCCTCGAAATTAACGGAAGAGAAGGTAATAAAAAGAAATTTACAGGATCGGCAAGTCTCGGACTTCTGACCAGCCGCATCACACTGGAGGGACCAATCGGAAAGAAAACATCTTTTATTGCCGGAGGCAGAACAACCTATTCGGACTGGCTGCTCAACCTGTTACCAGAAAAAAGCGGTTATAAAGATGGGAAGGCTGGTTTTTACGATGTAAACCTAATAGTGGATCATAAGTTCTCCGACAAAGACAACCTGTATGCCAGTGGTTATTACAGTCACGATCATTTCTACTTCGATTCAAACGAACGATATAGTTATACCAATGCCAACGGTTCCTTAAAATGGAGGCATGTTTTCCCGAACCGGATGACCGGGACTTTTACAGGTGGATATGATCATTATGATTATCTGACAAAAACAGAAGAGAACCCGGCAGAAGCCTACAGATTACGTTTCGGTATAAACCAAATTTTCGGAAAGTTGGATTTCACTTATTACTTGAATGAAAAACATACAGTTGATTTCGGAGGTGGAACGACTTACTACCGGTTGAATCCGGGAGAAAACTTGCCCAACCATCCGGAATCATTGGTCGCACCAGATAAATTACAAACAGAGCAGGCAATAGAGACCTATCTTTATCTGGCAGACAGATGGGAGATAAACGACCAACTGTCGGTTAGTGCTGGTTTGCGTTACATGATGTTCAATTCGATGGGGCCGCGTACCTATCCCTCTATGATCCTACTCTACTACCCAGTGAAGGAACAGAGACAGAGACTAAAACCATCAACGTTTTTCGTGCTTTCAAGACCTATCATGCCCCAGAAATCAGATTATCCGCCCGTTATGCTTTCGGTGATGACTTCTCTGTCAAAGCTGGATTCAATACTTTACAACAGAATATACACAAACTGTCGAATACTACCATCATGTCGCCTACCGACACTTGGAAACTAAGCGACACAAACATCAAACTACAAAAAGGGATGCAAGTGGCAGCCGGATTATATAAGAATTTTATGGGAAACAGTATCGAGACTTCGATCGAGGCATATTACAAAGCGATAAAAGACTATCTGGATTACCGAAGCGGTGCACAACTGACCATGAACCATCACATTGAAACCGATGTAATCAGTACACAAGGCAAAGCTTACGGCATGGAGTTTATGGTGAAAAAGACACAGGGTAAACTGAACGGTTGGATCAGTTATTCATATTCACGAACTCAATTAAGGCAACATGATGCCCGCATATCCAATCCGATCAACGACGGGAACTGGTATCCGGCAGATTACGACAAACCGCACGAAGTGAAACTTGCCGGTAATTACAAATTTACGCAACGATACAGTTTCTCTTTAAACTGCGACTACAGTACAGGACGTCCGGTAACATTGCCGATTTCCAAATTCAGTTACGCAGGAGGAAAATTTGTTTACTACTCCGAACGCAACCAATACAGGATACCGGATTTCTTTAGGATGGATATCGCGTTTAATATCGAACCGAGCCATAAGTTGACTTTGCTTACACACAGTACGTTTTCCATCGGAGTATACAATGTAACCGGAAGAAAGAATGCTTACTCCGTCTACTACATATCCGAAGAAGGGAAATTACAAGGTTATAAGATGGCAATATTCGGTGCTCCTATTCCTTATTTGTCTTACAACATAAAATTCTGAATCATGAAAAAGTTATCTATAAAACTATATCTTGTTTTTTATTGCACGATGATCGGTTTGGCAACCAGTTGCATCACTCCCTACGAACCCGACGTGGAATGGATCAACGACCTTTTGGTTGTGGAGGGCGCCATCATTGCTCCTTACGGAACCATAATCCACATCAACCGGACAAACGAAGGATCCAGCAGTTTTTATGACCCGAACCTAACCGATAAAAAGGCAGTAGTCACCCTTATTTCCGATAAAGACACGACAATCGCAACAGCACAAAATACAACCGGAAGTTCTTACATGATAACAGACTCTATTTCGTTCAAACCAGGAGAAAAATATGCCATCCACTTCCTGATAAACGGAAAAGAATATCAATCCGATTTTGTAGAGCCGCAGATCACTCCGGAAATCGATGAAGTCAATTATCAGTATAAAGAACTGGAAGAAGTCGACATCAGAGTTTCGACCCACAACGACGATCCGGACGCTTCACGCTATTACCGTTGGACTTACAAAGAAGACTGGGAAATCGTTTCCGAGTATTTCGCTCAATATACTTGGAGCTATGAAAACGGTATCCAGAAATTGAACCAGTTTTCACCCGAAAACGTCCATTATTGTTGGGCCAGTAAAACATCTAACCGAATTTTATTAAGTAAGTCAGACAATTTTTCTGAGAATAAAATAAAAGACCACACTATTTTAAGCCTGGGAGCCGCAGACAGCCGTTTTTCTTATCTATACAGCATATCAATCCAGCAACAAGCACTCGACAGGAAAGCATATGAATATCTCGAAAATATGCGAAAAAACGTCGAACAGACAGGGGGAATATTCGCCCCCAACCAACTGAAATAAAAGGAAACATCACCTGCTTGAGCAATCCTGAAGAAATCATCATCGGATATATTTACGCTACAACCGAAACCTCCTATCGCCTTTATATAAAAGCAGAAGATGTTCCGGGCATGACGGATATATATGATTGCAGAGAAAAACAGCTATTTTCGGGAAGAGAGTTAGAAAAAGCCTATGGGCAAGGTTTTGCAATCCTTTCGGAAGGAGCAGTAAGCGGAACTTATTTTTGTATGAATCGGCGATGCGTAGATTGTAGATCTCGTGGAGGAACAAAAAACAAACCGGATTTCTGGCCAAACAATCATCAATAAAAACAGTATCTTATGAAAACAGTTATATCAACCAGACAAATACTGCTGCCGATCCTGCTCTTGCTAATCGGGACAGGCTACGGATATGCTTCATACCAAGAACGGGTATATCTTCAAACCGACAAACAATTTTACATTGCTGGTGAATTGCTTTGGTTAAAATTATATACGACTAATACTGAAGGGGAATTAAGTTCTTTCAGCAAAGTCGGTTATATTGAATTGTTGAATGACTCCATACCCGAAATACAGGTCCGTTTGGATCTGACAGACGGGACAGGAAATGGCTGGATGGAACTTCCTGTCACCCTACCCACGGGCTACTATCGGTTGGTCGCTTACACCCGATACATGCAGAACGAAGGAGAAGATATATTTTTTGAAAAAAAGATTTCTGTCGTAAATCCTTATCAACCTCAGGAAACCCGGATACAGCCCGGAACAGAAAATCATTCTTTCAAGCTGCCTAACCGGGTAACACCAAACCACATCATAGCAGTATCGGCAGACAAAGCTTCATATCAAGCAAGAAATAAAGGGGTTATCCGTATCCAGGAATTACCCTCCGACTCTATCTCCCTTTCTGTTTCTGTTGCCGGTACAGACCCAATACAAACAACGACTCCATCGATCCAGGAATGGAAAGAAAGTCTGTTTTCGAAAGATCCGATAAGTTTCTCTACAAAAATTATTCCGGAATACGAAGGTCCTATCTATGAAGGACAGCTTATAGACCGAAGCAATAATCAGCCGGCTACAGAATACGGTATCGTTGGACTGCTTTCTTTTCCAGGAGAAAATATCCAAATATTCAACGGGAAAACCGATAAAAACGGACATATCACTTTTTATACAGGTTTGACACATGGGAAAAAAGAGATGGCTACAGTTGTTTTGAATACATCCGAAAAGTCATACCGGATCGATTTACAATCGCCATTCGCCCAGCATCGTTCCAAAACATACCAACCTATCTATCTTGATTCCACTTGGCATCAGTATCTTTTACAAAGAAGCATGGGAGTACAAGTCATGCAAGTCTATACCGGTGATTCCATCAACCGGATAGAAAGTGCTCCCCCACACACGTTTTCCAAGCCCTATAAGTCTTATATCCTGGATGAATATACGCGTTTCCCTTTTATTGAAGAGATATTGACAGAGTTCATTCCTATTGCCAGGGTCAGTAAAAAGGATGGCAATAGGAATGAACTCTGTCCTAACAGAAAAAATGGATAAGTTCTCCACACAAACACTTGTTTTGTTCGACAACATACCAATCACGGACCAAGAACAGATATACAGCTATAACCCGTTATTACTAAAAAAAATAGATGTCTATTTGGGACATTATATTTTCGGAGGGCAACGATTTGACGGCATCTTATCTTTTTCGACATACAAAGGAGACTACCAGGGGATAAAACTGGATCCAGCCACGCAACTGTTCAATAAAGGATGCACGCAGGCCACTCGCTATTTTTATACACCCGCATATGAAGAAGAAAAGGTTAAAACATTAGGCAAACCAGATTTCCGACATACCCTGCTCTGGATTCCCACTTTACAAAGTAACGGTCAGAAAGAAATGACAATCCCATTTTATACTTCCGATCTACCGGGTGAATATACGATTACAGTCGAAGGAGTCGGAAAAAACGGAACTATTGTAAATGCGACTCATACGATAATTGTAACAAATTAAAATTACAAAATACATTGTATTTATTACAACATTTTGTAATTTTGGGCAATATCTCAATTCATTGAATTGCTAATTTAATAATATCATGAAGAACAGAAAATTAAGAATGGGAATGGTTGGAGGAGGTAGTGACGCCTTTATTGGGGCGATCCACCGTCGCGCAGCCTTTATGGACAACCAGATTGAATTAGTTTGTGGATGTTTCAGCGTAGACCCCGAGATATCCAAAAGTTCCGGTTTATCTTACTTTTTGCCGGAAGACCGGATTTACAGCACTTACCAAGAAATGTTCGAACACGAAATGACCTTACCGGAAGGAGAAAGGATGGATTTTGTCACAATCGTGACTCCCAACCGTTGGCATTTCGAACCAGCTATGATGGCGCTCGAAAGGGGGTTCCATGTAGTCGTAGATAAACCGATGACGTTCTCTCTTGAAGAGGCCAAACAGCTACAGAAAAAAGTGGAAGAAACCGGACTCGTGCTGGCTCTGACACATGTATACTCAGCCTATCCGGCAGTAAAAGAGGCGAAAGCCCGTATCGCGAAAGGTGAACTCGGGAAATTGCGCCGCGTCTATGTGGAATATACGCAAGGATGGCTTTCTGAACGTATCGAATTATTAGGAGGCAACAATGCCGGATGGCGTACGGACCCGAAGCGCTCGGGCAAAGCCGGCTGCGTAGGTGACATCGGAACACATGCCTGGCATTTAAGTGAATATATAACTGGACTTAAAGTCAAAGAACTATGTGCCGACCTGAAGGCATTCGTTCCCGGACGTCCGATCGATGACGACGGGGCAGCATTCCTCCGTTACGAAAACGATGTGACAGGCGTCTTGACCGCAACACAGATCGGAACCGGTGAAGCCAATAATATCCGCATCCGTATCTATGGTGAAAAAGGCGGATTGGAATGGCGTCAGATGGAACCGAACACGCTGACTTTGAGGTGGAGAGATCGTCCTACTGAAATATTAGATATCGGCAACAACGGTTATCTGACCCCTGAAGCCCTGTGGAATACCCGAACTCCGGCAGGACACCCGGAAGGTTTTATCGAAGCTTTTGCCAATATCTACCGCAATTTCTCGCTTACCGTCAGAGCTATCAAAAACGGTGAATCCCCCAGCGGTGACTGCTTGGATTTCCCAACAGTATACGATGGTGTAAGAGGCATGCAATTCATTGAAACAATGGTTGAAGCCGGATATAACGATAATGTAAAATGGCAAAAATGGATTGATTAAGATCCTGAAAAACCGTAAATAAATAACATCTTATGAAACTAAACGTACTTGCTTGCTGCCTGTCCCTGCTCGGGACAGCAGCTTTCGCTCAAAAAAATGAGTGGAGAGACCCTAACGTAAACGAGATCAACAGGGCCCCTATGCACACCAACTATTTCGCATACGAAGACGAAAACAGTGCATTGAAAGGATGTAAGGAATCATCCGGAAATTTTATGACCTTGAATGGCAACTGGAAATTCTTCTGGGTAAAAAATGCAGATATGCGCCCGACAGATTTTTATCAGGTGAATTTCAACGATAAGGGATGGGATGATTTGAAAGTGCCCGGCTTGTGGGAACTGAATGGTTATGGCGATCCGATCTATGTAAATGTAGGGTATCCCTGGAGAAGCCAGTTCGAGAACAACCCACCTGAAATCCCTACGGAAAACAACCACGTAGGTTCTTACCGTAAAGAAATCATGGTTCCGGCAGACTGGAAAGGAAAAGAGATCTTCGCTCATTTCGGTTCTGTCACGTCAAACATGTATCTTTGGGTGAACGGACAATTCGTCGGCTACAGTGAAGACAGCAAACTCGAAGCTGAATTCAACCTGACCAAATACCTGAAACCGGGAAAGAACCTGATCGCATTCCAAGTGTTCCGCTGGTGCGACGGGACTTATCTGGAAGACCAAGATTTCCTTCGCCTCTCCGGTGTAGGTCGTGACTGCTACCTCTACGCCCGTACTCCGAAATACATCCAGGACATCCGCGTAACTCCGGATTTGGATACACAGTATAAAGACGGTACTTTAAATATTTCCCTGAGCCTGAAAGGTAGCGGGACAGTCGACCTGAAACTGTTAGACAAGGAAGGCAAGGAAGTCGCCACTGCGTCGGTCAAAGGTGCCGGCAAAGTTTCCACCGATATGGCGATAAGCAATCCTGAGAAATGGACTGCCGAGACTCCGGTTCTCTATACTTTGATCGCCAGCTTGAAAAACGGCAGCAACACGACTGAGGTCATTCCGGTAAAAGTAGGCTTCCGCAAGATCGAATTGAAAAACTCCCAGATATTGGTAAACGGACAACCTGTCTTGTTCAAAGGGGCCGACCGGCATGAAATGGATCCGGACGACGGCTATGTTGTATCACGTGAACGCATGATCCAGGATATCAAGGTCATGAAAGAATACAACATCAATGCCGTACGTACTTGTCATTATCCGGACAACAATTTGTGGTATGACTTGTGTGACCAATATGGTATTTATGTGGTTGCGGAAGCAAACATTGAATCTCATGGAATGGGATATGGAGACAAGACTCTGGCTAAAAACCAGTTATTTGCCAAAGCACACATGGAACGCAACCAGCGCAATGTTCAGCGCGGCTACAACCATCCATCCATCATTTTCTGGTCATTAGGCAATGAAGCCGGTATGGGATCTAATTTCGAAGCTTGTTATACTTGGATCAAGAATGAAGACAAATCACGTGCCGTACAATACGAACAAGCACGGACAAGCGAATTCACCGATATCTATTGCCCGATGTATCTGAACTATGAAAGAAGCGAGGAATATTGCAAAGGTGATGTAAACAAACCGCTTATCCAATGCGAATATGCACATGCAATGGGTAACTCTCAAGGGGGATTCAAAGAATATTGGGATCTGGTTCGCAAATATCCGAAGTATCAAGGTGGCTTTATCTGGGATTTCGTCGATCAGTCTCTGCGTTGGAAAACAAAAGACGGCGTTCCTTTCTATGCCTATGGCGGCGATTGGAACAGGTATGATGCTTCCGACAACAATTTCATGGACAATGGTCTGATTAGCCCGGATCGCAAACCGAATCCGCACATGCACGAAGTCGGACATATCTACCAATCGATCTGGGTGACTCCATCCGATTTGACGAACGGTGTCGTGAACGTATATAACGAAAACTTCTTCCGTAATCTGGACGGTTACTATGCAGAATGGGAATTGCTGGCTAACGGCGAAGTGGTTCAGACAGGTATGATCAAAGACTTGGAAGTAGCTCCGCAACAGACCAAGTCCATAAAACTGAATTATAGCACAGATGGAATTTGCAAATGCAAAGAACTTTTGCTAAATGTGGCCTTTAAGTTGAAAAAAGCGGAAACATTGCTGCCTGCCGGTTATACGGTAGCTAAAAACCAGTTGACCATCCGCCCGTACAGCGCTCCGAAACTGGATCTGCAAAATGTACACCAGGTGAACATCGCGACTGTTATCCCAACCATTAAAGATAATGACATTAATTATCTGATCGTCGAGGGAGAGAACTTCCGCATAGACTTTGACAAGCATGACGGATTCCTGTGTAGATACGACGTAAACGGCACGACAATGCTGAAAGAAGATGGTAAATTGACTCCGAACTTCTGGCGTGCTCCGACCGACAACGATATGGGAGCCAACCTACAAAACAAATATGCCGCTTGGAAAGAACCGGGATTGAAACTGGTTTCTTTGACAAACAAAATCGAGAACGACATGGCAACTGTCAATGCTGAATATACAATGGATGCAGTAAAGGCCAAATTGTATCTGACTTATACGATCAACAATGAAGGTGCAGTAAAGGTCATACAGAAAATGGTAGCCGACAAATCGGCTGAAGTTTCCGATATGTTCCGCTTCGGCATGCAGATGCAGATGCCTAAATGCTTGGATCAGATCAACTACTACGGCAGAGGTCCGATCGAAAACTATTCCGACCGTAACAACGTTACCGACTTGGGTAACTACAAACAGACTGTAGAAGAGCAGTTCTACTCTTATATCCGTCCGCAGGAAACAGGGACCAAAACGGATATCCGGTGGTGGAAACAGACCAACAAGGGCGGTAACGGACTTATGTTCATTTCGGAAGCTCCATTCTCGGCTTCAGCCCTGAATTATTCGATCGAATCTCTGGATGACGGTACGCAAAAAGACCAAAGACACTCCGAACTTGTACCTCAGGCAAATTATACCAATATGTGCATTGACAAGGTACAAATGGGATTGGGTTGCGTCAACAGTTGGGGAGCACTTCCACTGGAACAATACCGTATTCATTACGGGGACTATGAATTCTCTTTCATCATGAAACCGATTCAATCTAATTTATAAACAGCAATAATAAAGGAATCTGTCCCCGCATTTCTATCCAAGAAGCGGGGACAAGTTTCTCTTTTTACAAAAATTGGTAAAAAAGCATAATCACTATACATATTTCGTTAAATAGCTAGTGCAAACTTTTATTTTATGTAGAAAAAGACTACTTTTATTGCCGATTTTTAAATCTAATTCAAGACTAATTGTAAAATCGTTTACCATAAAAACAAATGGCTACTAATAACAATTCTAATCGTTATCCTTCCGAAAACAAAGGGAGATTTTTCAAAGGAAAAACCTTCATTCTTTTGGTCGGGTTACTTCTCGGGGCAGGCATTATGGTTGCCGTATACAAAACATCCGTTTATTTCTCTTCCGATGAATCTTGTATGATGTGCCATGTTCATCCGCATGTAGAAGACAGCTGGAAACTCTCCAAACATGTAAATAACGGAAGCGGTGTTAAAACACATTGTGTGGCTTGTCACCTTCCGCCTCAAAGCGACACATGGAATCATTATACGGCTAAAGCCAAATTGGGACTGAAAGACGTATGGTCCTTCATGACAAAAGACAGTGCAGATTTCGACTGGAACACCAAGTCGGAACTGGAACATGCCGTTAAATATATTCCGAACGAATCCTGCAAAGAATGTCATCAGAATCTGTTCCCGGAAGGGATTAACCAAGATGGTATCACTGCTCACCTTTATTATGACGAAAACGAAAAGAAACTGGATTTGCAGTGTATCAGCTGCCACCTCGACGCGGGGCACTATAATCCGGATTACAAACATGGTAAATTAACAGGCATTCCCGGTGCTGCCACAGCAGCGGTCGACACCAGCCTCTATTTCAAGACGGCGACACCTGTCACATCATTTACCGACTATACGGAACAAATTCCGGGTACGGCCGTTACTTTCAAAATGGTTGCCATTCCGGGCGGTACATTCAAAATGGGTAGTACAAATAAAGAACCGTTCCATAAGGCAGATGAGGCTCCGGTCCGAAATGTTACGGTCAGTCCTTTCTTTATGGCAGAAGTAGAAGTTACTTGGGATCAATATTGGGCATTCTACGGACAAACCATGAGTGAAGGACGTACTCCTCCCGAAACCGTATACGCAAATAACAGCAATCCGGATGTCGATGCCATTTCCGGTCCGACTCCCCCGTTCGGATTCCCCGACCAAGGATGGGGTGCTGGTGATCGTCCGGCGATTACGATGACACATTACGCAGCAGAAACATTCTGCCAGTGGTTGTCTAAACAAACAGGAAAAAAATACCGTCTGCCGACCGAGGCAGAATGGGAATATGCAGCCCGTGGAGGAACGGAAACTCCTTATTTCTTCACAGGAAATCCTAAAGATTTTTCAGATCAGGGATTCTGGCGTAAGTTCTTCGATGCAAAGACAGACAGCATCAGTTCATTTGTGATTTATGCGAAGAACAGCAAGAACAGAACTCAGGAGCCGGGCGAAGTGAAAGCGAACCCGTTCGGTTTGAAGAACATGCTGGGTAACGTAATGGAATATTGTGCCGACAAATATGACCCGCAGGCTTACAGTAAAGGCGGTGAAAGTGTGACTAACCCGTTAATCACAGAAGGAGAAGAATGGGTCGTACGCGGCGGTAACTACACTTCCGATGCAGCAGATGTCCGTTCCGCAGCCCGCGATTATACCAAGCATGACGCATGGCTGAAGACAGACCCGCAGCAACCGAAGAGTATCTGGTGGTATTCGGATATCCGAGGTATCGGTTTCCGTGTGGTTTGCGAACCGGACCCAGCAATTGGAGCAAAATAACAGATGTTTAATTGATACCTAAAATTACTATATCATGAAGAAAGAAAACAGTATTAGCAGAAGATCGTTTTTAAAAAGTACAGCTATGGCCGGAGCACTGGGTGCAATCGGTACAGGTAGTGCAAGTGTATTAACCTCATGTGCAGGTGGCAGCGAAAGTGCAGCAGCAAACAAGCCTCTGAAAGAGCCTGGAACTTATTATATTCCGGAATTGCCCGACAAGGCTACTGACGGAAAAGAGTTGAAAGCCGGTGTTATCGGTTGTGGTGGACGTGGTTCCGGTGCAGCATTTAACTTCTTGGAAGCAGGTAATGGTGTGACAATCGTTGCCTTAGGCGATACATTTCAGGAAAGAATCGATGATTTGGCAGGTAAATTGAAAAAAGAGAAAAACATTGATATTCCGGCAGACAAACGTTTTGTTGGTTTGGACGCTTACAAACAGGTAATTGATAGTGGTGTCGATGTTGTTATTATCGCTACCCCCCCCGTATTCCGTCCGATTCATTTCCAATATGCGACTGAAAAAGGCAAACATTCATTCCTGGAAAAACCGATTTGTGTAGATCCGGTAGGATATCGTACTATCATGGCAACAGCTAAACAGGCCCAGGCTAAGAACTTATGTGTCATTACCGGTACACAACGTCATCACCAGCGTAGCTATGTAGAATCTTACAAGAAGATCATGGAAGGAGCTATTGGTGAAATCACCGGTGGTGTTGTTTATTGGAATCAGAGTATGTTGTGGTATCGTGACCGCCAGAAAGAATGGAACGATTGCGAATATATGATCAAAGACTGGGTGAACTGGAAATGGTTATCCGGAGACCACATCGTAGAACAGCACGTACACAACATCGATGTATTCACATGGTTCAGTGGCTTGAAACCAGTCAAAGCAGTCGGATTCGGTTCTCGTCAACGTCGTATAACAGGCGACCAGTATGACAACTTCAGCATCGACTTCACAATGGAAAACGGCATCCACTTGCATAGTATGTGTCGCCAGATTGACGGTTGTGCCACTAACGTCAGCGAATTTATCCAAGGAACAAAAGGCTCTTGGAACAGTGCTACGATGGAAATCAAAGATAATGCAGGCAATGTAGTTTGGAAATATGACGGAGAAGCTGAAAAAGCAAACACAAAACAGCAGAATCCGTATGTATTGGAACACGTCAACTGGATTAACTTGATCCGCAGTGGCAAGTCTATTGACCAAGCATCTGAAACTGCTGTAGCCAATATGGCTGCTATCATGGGACGTGAATCAGCTTACACTGGTGCAGAAACGACCTGGGATGCCATGACTGCTTCTCCTATCGATTACACTCCGAAAGACTTGAATTTAGGCAAGATGGATATGAGTGGATTTACAGTTCAAGTTCCGGGTAAAGCCCAAGACAAGAAATAAGAATTATATGGCACTGAACAGAAGAAACTTTTTAAGAACAACTCTGGCTGGCGCGGCTGTTGCAGCCGGTAGTTCAGCTTTTGCTGCCTGTGGCGGCAAGGCTGCTTCTACAGAAGGTTGTCCGACAGAAAAGGGATCATGCCCCAACAGCAAAGCCGAATTGAAGATATCTTTTCAGGAAGGAATCGCCCCAGGTGCCAACCTCAACGAAAAGCTCGACTACATGGAAAAGTTGGGCGTCGTTGGTTTCGAACCGGGTGGACGCGGCCTGAAAGATCGTGTAAAAGAGATCAAGGATGCACTCAACGGACGCAATATCAAAGTGAGCGCCATTTGTGCAGGTTTCCAGGGTTTCATCCTTTCGACAGATCCGGCTATCCGCAAACAGTGTATGGATACGATGAAAGAGATCATGGCTGCCGCAGGCGAATTAGGTTCTACGGGAGTGATCATCGTTCCGGCTTTCAACGGCCAGAAACCAGCCATGCCTCATACACAGGAAACACGGGACTTTTTGTGCGAACAATTCAATGAAATGGGTAACTTCGCAAAAGAACACGGAACTACTGTTATCTTTGAACCGCTCAACAGGAAAGAGGCTTTTTATCTCCGCCAGGTAGCGGATGCAGCCTCCATCTGCCGCGATATCAACAATCCGGGTGTACGCTGTATGGGTGACTTCTGGCACATGACTTGGGAAGAGACTTCCGACATGGGAGCTTTCCTTTCCGCAGGCGAATATCTGCAACATGTGCATGTTGCCAGCCGTAAACGCCGCAGCATGCCGGGTGAAGACGGCGAAGCGGATAACTATGTGAACGGCTTTAAAGGTTTGAAGATGTTGGATTACGACAAATATGTAAGTTTCGAATGCGGATGCCAGGGAGACCGGAACGTTTTGGTGCCCGCCGCAGTGGAACTATTACGAAAACAATGGGAAGAAGCATAAAATATGCCATTAGTATATCCTAATATGCAAATGAGTGAGGTGGTGGAAGAGCATCCCTCACTCATTCCTGTCATTAACCGTTTTGGAATCCGCTTGGGCTTAGGTGACAAATCGGTAAAGGCGATATGTGAAGAATACCAACTGGATGCCGATTTCCTCTTGACGGTAATCAACACGTTCCTCAATGAGGAATACTTCCCGGAAAAGAAGCTACAAACATTCCATACTTCACAAATCATCGATTATCTGACTAAAACCAACCTGTATTACCAGCGCTACCAAATTCCGAATATAGAAAGGCATCTCGGTTCATTCATATCGATGAGTACACCGAGAAACAACACGCTCAACCTGATCGGTAAGTTTTTTTCCTCTTTCAAAGAAGAACTGACCTCACGGATCGAAAAGGACGACCGGGTATGGTTCCCCTATTGTCTGTCATTAAGCGAAAAGTTGAAAGATTATCAATCTTCCGGACAACTCGAAGCATTGCATCTCGGAACGGAGCAGCGATTGGAAGATCCGATAGAGGCCCTGTTAGCAGATCTGAAAAGCATCATGGTCAAGCATCTTTCCGGCGACTATAACGAGAACTTATGTTACGCTGTCATATTCGCGATCAGCAGCCTGGAAAAAGATATCAAACAACACAACCGCATCCGCTACCGGATATTGACACCGATGGTTTCGGCTATGGAAAAATTGTGTATTTAACAAACAGCCGGATGCATCGCAACAAGCAAATAGCAATTATATTACCCGACACGCTACAGAGCATCGGCCTACAAAGCATGCTGACCGACTATTTTCCACCGGTAGAGATCAGCCACTACCCCACTTTCGAGGCTTTATCGACTTCCGGCAACGATACATTCGATTACTATTTTACAAATGCCGCTTCATTTGTCCTTTATGCAGACTTTTTCCTCCCTCGCCGGAGCAAGACAATGGTCCTGATCGACGGGGCCGAAGACGAAGGAGGGTTATCGGCAACTAATCATATCACGATCAAGGCCTCGCAGGAAATCATCATCGAGCAGATGGAACAACTTTTTACCGGAGAAAACAACAGTATTTCCAGCGAGAACAACAAAGAACTGTCCACCCGCGAAACGGATGTCCTCCAATTAATCGTCAAAGGCAGTACCAACAAAGAAATTGCAGACAAGCTGAATATCAGCCTGAACACAGTCCTCAGCCACCGCAAGAACATCACCACCAAGCTCGGTATCAAAACCGTATCGGGGCTTACCTTCTATGCCATTATGAACGGTATTATTTCAGGCGACGACATCGAACTTTAAAATCACTACATGTAGTGATTGATTCCCATTCATCTTTACCGTTCCTTTGCAACCGTAAAATACTAATAGTTTACAATAAATACGATGAATCAACGCTATCTGTATATCCTTGTTGCAGGCGCGCTTACGTGTTTGCAACCGATTAAAGCCGAACGGGTGAATGAAAATGTGAACGACACGATCAAGACCTATAATATAGGTGAAGTGATCGTCACTTCTTCCACAAAGGAAACGAACGACCTTCGTACGCTTCCGGGAGCTGTTTCCATCCTCTCACCCCAAGCGATAGCAGCCAGGCAGATAGATGCCCTCAAGGATATCAGCGCTTTCATCCCCAACCTTTATATGCCGGACTACGGTTCGAAAATGACTTCGGCCATCTATATACGTGGAATCGGAGCGCGAAGCAGTGGGCAATCCATCGGATTATATGTCGACAACGTCCCTTACCTGGATAAAAGTGCTTTTGATTTCGAGCTGAACGATATTCAGCGCATCGAAGTCTTACGCGGACCGCAGGGAACCCTCTACGGACGCAATGCAATGGGAGGTATCGTCAACATCTACACCCTCTCCCCCTTCGATTACCAAGGAACAAAAGTCACAATGTCGATGGGCAACTACGGGGCAGCCAAAGCCAAAGTTTCCCAATACAGCAAGATCGGAGAAAACATCGGACTCTCATTAAGCGGATATTACGACCGTAACGACGGATTTTTCATCAACGAATACAACAACACAAAGGCCGATAAGGAGGAATCGGCAGGCGGCCGTTTCAAGTTGGAGGGGTATATTACGGATCATTTGAAAGCGCAATATACATTCAACTATGACTATGTAACGCAAAAAGCCTTTCCTTACGGGCAGTACGACCCACAAACCGGTACCGTACAGCCGATCCGCATCAACGATCCGAGTTCCTATTGGCGCCGCACACTGAACAACAGTTTGTACCTGGAATGGAAAACAGACCGTTTCATCCTCGCCTCCACCACGGCTTACCAATATCTGAAAGACGATATGAAAATGGACCAGGACTATACAGAACTATCTGTCTTCACCCTCCATCAAAGACAGAAACAATATGCCTGGAGCGAAGAGCTAGCGATCAAATCCAATACAAAAAGCAATTACCAATGGAGCTTCGGCGCCTACGGTTTTTACAACAGCCTGAATACTGACGGTCCCGTGATCTTCAAGCAAGACGGGCTGACAGGTATTTTGCAAAAAGCATTCGACGACATCCTGGCCAATAATCCGAAAGCACCAAAACTGACCGTCCAGGGAGACAAACTGAACCAGATCTATTTCCCCGGCAACTTCGACACACCGACTCACGGTTTCGCCGCCTTCCACCAATCGACCTACAACGACCTCTTTGTCGAAGGACTTTCCATTACCGCCGGCATCCGTCTGGACTACGAAAAAGCCAGTCTGGACTATCACTCGGCTGTAGACAGCATGAAGATCGGCGTGGAAATGGGCCCGATGAAGATGACACTACCGGTCACGACAACTATGGACGGCAACATCTCACAAGATTTCCTGCAAGTATTGCCGAAGATTTCACTCCGTTACCAGTGCACACCCGAAACATTCACATATATCTCGGTCGCCAAAGGATACAAGACAGGAGGATATAATGTACAGATGTTCGGCGACCTGGTCCAGGCTCAAGCCAAATATGACTTGATGTCCAAGTTCGCCCCCGACAAGGCCGAGCAACCGGGGGAAGTGGAAGACGTCGCTTCCTATAAACCGGAACATAGCTGGAATTACGAAGCAGGCATCCGTAGCGAACTGATCCGAGGCAGGCTGAGTGCAGAGCTGACACTCTTCTATATGGACATCCGTGACATCCAACTGACCAGCTTTGCCGAAAACGGCAGCGGGCGTCTGATCACCAACGGAGGAAAGGCAAACAGCTACGGCGTGGAACTGAGCCTGCGCGGGCGTATCATGGACGGACTAACCGCAGATCTCAACTACGGTTTTACACACGCCATCTTCCGCGATTACATCTTCACGGACAAGGACGAGAACAGCCAGATCGTAAAAACGGACTGCAAGGATAATTTCATTCCTTACACACCGCGCCACACCGTAAGCTTAGGATTGCAATACACGAAACTGCTCCACCGGAAAATGATCGACCAATTTACTGCATCCGCCCAATTCACCGGGGCCGGCAAGATCTTCTGGACAGAAAAAAACGACATCAGCCAACCGTTCTACGGCCTCGTCAATGCAAAAGCAGGTATCCGCAAGGGAATCGTCAACCTCAACCTGTGGAGCCGCAACATCACAGGCACGGACTACCAGGCGTTCTATTTCGAATCGTTCAACCAGTCATTCATCCAGAAAGGCAAACCTTTCCAGATCGGAGGCGAAATCACCGTTACATTTTAAGACATGAAATTATTCTATTATCTCCCGTTACTGCTCTGCCTGACATACACGGCAAAAGGGGAAGAGATTGAAAAAGATACGGCGAAGATTCGCAATGTCGAACTGAACGAAGTGGTCGTGCAATCGTTCAAGCAACAGCGGGACCTCAGGCTGGAACCCCTATCGGCATCAGCCGTGACGGGAACGGCCATCCAAAACCGGAATATCACGGGAATCAAAGAATTCAGTTCGTTCATCCCGAACCTTTTCATGCCGGACTACGGATCGAAACTGACCTCACCGGTTTATATCCGGGGGATCGGATCGAAAATCAACGCACCCTCGGTCGGGCTTTATGTAGACGGCATCCCCTACTTCGAAAAATCAGCTTTCGATTTTGATTTCAATGAAGTGGACAGGATCGAAGTGTTGCGCGGTCCGCAAGGGACACTCTACGGCCGTAACACGATGGGCGGCATCATCAATGTCTATACAAAATCGCCTCTGAAATATGAAGGGACGAACATCTGGCTTTCCAACGGCAACTACGGTTACCGCGACTATGCCCTCTCCCATTATAAAAAGATCGGAGAAAAGTTCGGATATGCCGTTTCCGGTGATTTCCAAAGCAGCGACGGCTATTTTACCAACCTGTTTACGGATAAGAAGGCTGATGATATGAAGTCCGGTTCCGCCCGCATCCGCCTGGAATGGAAGCCTCGAAAGAACCTTTCGATCGGGCTGATGAGTTCGTTCGACCGTTCTGTCCAGGGCGGCTATCCCTACGCCGTCTGCGATTCGGTCACCCATAAACCGGGAGAAGTCAACTATAATGACTACAGTTTCTACAAACGGACACTTTCGACAACCGGCTTCTCGGCGGATTACCAGGGAAGGGGCTACAGCATCAACAGCCGGACCGCCTTCCAATATATCTCGGACCATCAAGGCATCGACCAGGATTTCTCTCCCAAAAGCATCTATTTCGCACGTCAGGATATGAAGCAGAAAATGTTTTCCGAAGAACTGAACATCAAATCAACGACTCCCGGACGCTACAAATGGCTGTTCGGTGCCTTCGGTTTCTGGCAGGGGATAGACAATACCGTGACACTCGATTATTTTACCAAAGACTATGCGACACGCAAGCTGTACGACACGCCGACCTATGGTGTCGCTTTCTACCACCAGTCCACAATCGACGACCTGCTGACGCGCAGTCTGTCATTGACTTTCGGCATCCGCTACGATTATGAGCACACCTCCAACGATTTTCTTTTTTATAAAGAAACGGACGGCGGCAGCAAGCAGATGGATGCCTTCGACAGCCGGCTCAAATTCAGCCAAGTCACCCCGAAAATCGCCCTGCAATATATGTTCCCGTCTACCGGCATGCTCTACGCCACCGTGACGAAGGGGTATAAGACAGGTGGTTTCAATACCTCCTTCGATCGTGAGGAAGACCGCACATTCCGCCCTGAAGCCAGTTGGAACTACGAGTTGGGAGCAAAGCACCCGCTTCTCGACAACCGCCTGAACGCTGAGGTCTGTTTCTTCTGGATCGACTGGAAGAACCAACAGATTTACCAGATGCTCGCCACCCAGAACGGGCAGTTCCTGCGTAACGCTGGACGTAGTGAGAGCAAAGGCGTCGAAGTCAGCCTGCAAGGGAATCCGGTCAACGGGCTGATGGTACAGGTAAACTACGGCTTTACGCACGCCACTTTCAAAGATTACAAAGATGAACGGAAAGGCATCGACTACAGCGGCAATTTCCTGCCGATGGTCCCACGCCACACTTTTGCCGTCGGAGCCGATTACACGATCCCGAACCCTTGCCGACACATCGATCGCTTCACAATCAGTGCAAACTACACCGGAACGGGACGTATCCAATGGAAAGAAGACAATAAAATCTCACAACCCTACTACGGACTATTGAATGCAAAAGTGTCTGCTACAAAAGATTTTATTACCTTTGCGATCTGGGGGAAAAATATGACCGGTGCAGACTATTCTGCTTTCTATTTCGAAACAGGCGGAAAGGGTCTGGCACAAAAAGGACGGCCGTTCACGATCGGAGGGAATATACAATTGAATTTTTAAAAGTCTCGGCAGAAGTTCGGACGACACTTTGAAAACTCTTAAAGCCCCGGCCGGAAGCCGGATGATTATATAACGATATTATGATACAGAAAGACAAAACATACAACCTCGCGACCTTCTTCTGCCTCTACATCGCGCAGACGATCCCAATGAGCTTCTTTTCCACCGTCATCCCCGTCATGATGCGTCAGGAAAACTTTTCGCTCTCGGCCATCGGGCTTCTCCAGTTGATCAAGTTGCCTTGGATACTAAAATTCCTTTGGTCACCGATGGTAGACCGACACGCTGTGACGACGGGCGATTATAAACGGTGGATTTTTTCTTCCGAACTGATCTACGCCGGCCTGATCTTTGCCGTCGCTTTCCTTGATTTCCATACGGACTTCTATACGATCGTCGCCCTGATCATCATTTCCTTCGTCGCTTCCGCCACGCAGGATATCGCGACCGACGCGTTGGCGGTACTCGCTTTCAGCCGGAAGGATAAAAGTCTTGTAAACAGTATGCAGTCGATGGGAAGTTTCGGAGGTTCGATGATCGGGGGCGGTGTCTTGCTCCTACTTTTCAAACAGATCGGATGGAACGGGCTGTTGCCCTGCGTCGCACTGTTTGTCATCGCTGCCCTCCTGCCGCTCTTTTTCAACAAAGGCCTCCGCATCCAACCGAAGGACACGCACGAACGGGCCAAAAAGGCGGATGTGATCTATTTCTTCGCCCGCCGGAGCATCTGGAAACAGATCGGTTTCCTTTTCCTTTACTATTCCGGCTTGATCGGTACGCTCGCCATGTTGAAGCCCTGGCTGGTCGACTTAGGCTACGACATGAAGGAGATCGGAGTGATGAGCGGAGTGGCGGGGACATTCGTCGGGTTCCTCTCCTCATTTGCCGGCGGGATGATCGTACGGCGGATTGGTCGTTTCAGGGCACGCATCCTGTTTGCAGTATTTGTCTTGATAGCAACACTCTATTTCCTCGGACTTTCGTATGTGCATCCTACGACTACCTTGCTCTATGGCGGGATTTTCCTTCTGTGGGGCAGCTACGGGATGGCGACGATCGTAGTTTATACGACCGCTATGGACTGTGTACGCCCAGGACGCGAAGGAACGGATTTCACGATCCAAACGGTCATCACGCATCTCAGTGGCATGTTGATGGCTATCCTGAGTGGGAAAATTGCAGATCATACGGGTTATCACGGGCTTTTCTTCTTTGAGGCAAGCATCGCTTTGGTATCTCTTATTTATATAATAACAGTTTTCAGAAAAGATAAAAATACGATATGAAACAAGAACTTTTAGACAAATACAATGTACCGGTTCCCCGGTACACCAGCTATCCGCCGGCAAACTATTTCCATGACGGGTTCAACGACTATGATTATGCGGATGCCCTCCAAGCGTCAAACAATCAAAAACCAGAGTTGATTTCCTTCTATTTCCATATTCCTTTCTGCCACCGCCTCTGTCACTATTGCGGATGCAATTCCTATCCCGTTCCGGAAGGAGAAATCGTAGACCGATATGTCGAAGCCTTACATAAAGAGATCGACCTGGTATTACCTCTGCTCGACAACAGACGCAAAGTTTCGCAAATCCATTACGGAGGCGGTAGCCCTACCGTCCTGCCGGCCATCGAGCTGGAAGAGCTGAACGACCATGTTTTAGACAAGTTCCCAACGATCGCCAATCCGGAGATAGCAGTCGAATGCCATCCGGGCTGGATAATGGAACAAGGCTGGGTTCAATTGGTCAAATCCGGTTTCAACCGACTGAGTATCGGTGTGCAGGATTTCAACAAGGAGGTCCTGAGAGGTGTAAACCGTCAATCGTCCAGAATCCCGATGGAAGACGTCATGGAGATCCTGCGTTCGCTCGACGTACGTGTCAATATGGATTTTCTCTACGGCTTGCCCTTCCAGACGGAAGAAAGCTTTGCCCAGACGATCGAAAGAGCCGTTGCCATGAAACCGGACCGGCTCGTCACCTTCTCGTATGCGCATGTGCCCTGGGCTTTCCCCCGGCAGCAGATATTGGAAAAAGTAGGACTGCCATCGGGCGACGAGAAGAGCCGGATGTTCGAAACAGCCCACAGGATCCTTTGCGAAGCAGACTACCAGCCGATCGGTCTGGATCATTTCGTCCGCAAAGACGACGAGTTGTACACAGCTTCGCAGAACGGACAGCTACATCGTAATTTCCAGGGATATTGTACGCGCCGCACTACCGGCCAGGTCTATGCTTTCGGTGTGACCGGAATCAGCCAGCTCGGAACGGCTTACGCTCAGAACACAAAAGATATCATGGAGTATATCGAGAAAGTCGAAGCCGGCATCTTGCCTGTCGCCAAAGGATATCTCCTAAGCCGGGAGGAACAGATCACACGAGAAGCAATCGAAATGCTGATGTGCAACTACCGGATCGACTGGAACGAACTGTCGGAACAGCTTTCCACCCCCGCCCGATCCATCAAGCAGGCAACCGCCTATGACGAAGCGCATCTACGCGAATTTGCAGAGGATGGACTAATCGAGTTCGACAAAAACCAAATCAGGATGACACCTGAAGGCAGGCTTTTCGTCCGAAACATAGCCGCTTCGCTGGACAAGCTGATGCTCGAAACAAATAAATCATTTTCTAAACCTGTATAACAAAATGGACTCCCAGCAGACAGATATTCTGATTATCGGTGCCGGATTGACCGGATTGACGACCGGTTTCTGGTTAACTCGCGCCGGAAAAGACATTCATATCCTCGAGAAGGCTGATCGTGTCGGAGGACAAATCCATACGTTCCGCGAAAATGATTTTATCTACGAAAGCGGCCCCAATACAGGTGTCGTCTCCTACCCCGAAGTCGCCGAACTTTTCGAAGCCCTCTCCCCAGCCTGTGCACTGGAGACTGCCCGCGAAGAATCCAAACGTCGGCTGATCTGGAAAGGAGATCGGTTCCGGGCCCTCCCGTCCGGACTGTTCAGTGCAGTCACGACTCCTCTGTTTACGCTTGGCGACAAGTTCCGTATCCTCGGAGAACCGTTTCGGGCAAAAGGGAACAATCCGGATGAGTCTGTCGGGGAATTGGCAGCCCGCCGCTTGGGTAAATCATTCCTACACTATGCGGTAGACCCATTCCTATCCGGTGTCTATGCCGGCGATCCGATGAAACTCATCACTCGTTATGCGCTCCCTAAACTCTATAACTTAGAACAGCAATATGGAAGCTTCATCCGCGGAACCATCGCGAAAGCCAAGCAGCCGAAAACGGATCGCGACCGCCTCGCCAGCAAGAAAGTATTTTCCGCCGCCGGAGGGTTGGACAAACTGACCGGGGCGATGGCCGAGGCGATCGCCCCGGCCCATATCACACTGTCGGCCGCTGACGTCACAGTCCGCCCTTGTGCAAACAAATGGATGGCTACCTATTCGACAGCCGACGGCGAACAGACTATTATTGCGGAACGGATAGTTACGACCACCGGCGCTTATACACTGCCGGCCCTGTTGCCGTTTGTCCCGAAAGAAAAGATGGACCGGATCAGTAACTTGCATTATGCACCGGTCGTACAGGCCAGCGTCGGGTTCCGCGACACCGGTGGATTACGTTTCGATGCGTTCGGAGGCCTGGTTCCTTCCTGTGAGAAAAAAGATGTGCTCGGAATTCTTTTCCCCTCCGCTTGTTTTGCCGGACGGGCTCCGGAAGAGGGTGCCCTCTTCTCGTTCTTTATCGGAGGCGTAAAGCATGCCGACCTGACGACCTGGCCGGAAGAGGAACTGAAAGCGCTCATCAGACACGAGCTCCACACCATGTTGAAATTTCCGGAGGAGACGGAACCTGATATGATCCGTGTCTTCCGTCACGAACATGCCATTCCGCAATACGAACAGAATAGCGGCACCCGCTTCGAAACGATCGACGAACTGCAAGCGCATTACCCAGGCCTTACATTGGCCGGAAACATCAAAGGCGGTATCGGCATGGCTGACCGTATCCGCCAAGCCACAGAAATTGCGAATAAATTAATAAACGGGTAAATTCATCATTTACATTATACAATACATTAATATGGAGGAAAAATGGAAGATAAAATAGTTGAAATAGCTCGTTTCTATGAACCGGAAGCAGCACAGATGATCGAATCCCTCCTGAAATCGGAAGGAATCAAATGTTATCTGAGAAACGAATATACGAGCCAGGTCATGTACCCAGCCAATATGGGTGGCATTCGCATTGAACCTGTCTCTTATACACATCTCCGAGCCCACGAGACCGGAGCCTATCT
>ENA-OXEA01000500-OXEA01000500.1-human-gut-metagenome-genome-assembly--contig:-NODE-500-length-27496-cov-8.403630_pt1 | contig 27496 bp, 22 predicted proteins | sample MGYA00249352_ERZ652237 | MGnify/ENA primary metagenome ERZ652237 (study PRJEB26925, sample SAMN05826962) | human gut metagenome | biome: ENVO:2100002; feature: ENVO:00000062; material: ENVO:00002003... | reverse complement strand
GTATCACATCAGTTTTAGGAAAGCAAGTACCTAAAAGAAATTTTTCTTCCCCTTATATGTAACAATCATACCGGCTTCCTAGCGTTCAGAATGTTTTCTGCTGTCTGCTGTGGTGTTTGGTTGGAATTGTCCAACCAAAAGCCGATCCGTGGTGTTGTCTGCATTTTACTAAATACAAATTCAATGTATACAGAAAGATATAAGGAGTGGGAGGGATTCCGCCGTAGTTGGCATTGTAGGAAAATCCAAAAGTTTAGATTTTCCCACAATGCTTATCTTTTGGTCTTTGGTTCGGAATAGTGTAGTGCTGGCGGTCTATCTCTTGTTTTCGGTTGCTTGCTTCCTTACCGTACATGAGCATTTGCGCCCGGATTATCATTTCCGTAGCCCTCCAAGAGATTGATAACGCCCCAAATGCCAAGTCCTGCTCCAAGAGCGATAACCAAAGTCTGTAATACGCCGATTGCGCTGTTGAAAAATTCCATAAAACTCCTTTCTGCCGCAAATGCGGCTTGCCCCGTAAAAGGGTATAAAAAACGGCGGTCAGTTTTCAAACTGCCGCGGTCATAAGTCCCCGCGCTGCCTAAATGTCTGCTGCGCGGCGGTATTCAGTTGTCAGTGTGGGCGATAGGAATTTTTGTAGGGGCGCGTATCATGCAAGTTGTCTTTTTCTTTGTTACTGCGTCAATTCCTCCTTTCTTTTCGCTGCTGCTCATACAGGGCTTCACACCGTTTCACAAACTGCCGGATAGCAGCCTGCCGCTGCTGTTCCCGTCGTTCAGCAATCGAAACAAGCCCGTTTATGGCTTCTGTGATTTTCTTGTCCTTTTTCTTTCTGATACGTCTATTCATGGTCGGTGTCCTCCTGCAAATCGCTTTCGCTGATTTCGTAGTAGTCAAATACTTCGTCCGGCTTCACAAGGGCGGGTCTGCGCCTTAAATGCTTTTCCATATCAAAAGTATTTTTCTTGTCATAGTCGGAAAGATATTTATAGTTGGGGTGCTTTGTAATGTCGTACTTATCAGAGAAGAACGGGCGCACCCCTCGTAGCTGTAAAATACATTTCCCGCCGTCCATAACCGCTATTTCATCTTCCGTCATAAGCTGCTTGCCTAACTTCTGATAGTTCAGCCCATGCGATACCTCGCGCCCCCGGTTCTCGGAAGTGTTGAAGCTGTCAATGGTTTCTTTCCCCAAGATTTCCGACATTTCTTTGAGGGTGGTTTTCTCCTTGCCGCCCAAGAAAAGGGTGGTGTCGCAGTTGCCGACTATGGTATCGGCGTTGTCCTTATAGATTGCCTTTAACTGGCTTTGCGACTGTAAGATAATCGACGCGGAGATTTCCCGGCTTCGTATGGTGGCTATGAGCTTTTCAAACTTCGGTATCTGCCCGATATTTGCAAACTCGTCTAACAGACAGCGCACATGGACGGGCAGCCTGCCGCCGTATTCATCATCTGCCTTGTCGCAAAGCAGATTGAAAAGCTGCGTGTAAAGAATACTCACGACAAAGTTAAAAGTATCGTCGGTGTCGCTGATGATAACAAACAGGGCGGTCTTGCGGTCGCCTATGGTGTCAAGCTCCATTTCGTCGGTTTCCATAAGGTCGCGCAGCTCCTTAATGTCAAAAGGGGCAAGCCGCGCACCGCAGGAAATGAGAATAGAGCTTCGTGTCTTTCCCGCAGATAACAGGAATTTCTTGTACTGCCGGACGGCAAAGTGTTCCGGGTCTTTTTCCTCCAACCGTTCAAACATGAGGTCAACGGGGGACTGAAATTCCGGGTCGTCCTCGCGGGCTTCACTGGCATTTATCATTTCAAGCAGCGTCGTGAAGTTCTTTTCTTCCTCCGGGGCTTCGTACCAAATGTAGCCGATAAGGGCGCAGTAAAAGAGCCGTTCCGATTTTACCCAAAAATCCTCCCCGGCTTTTTCCCCGTCCCCTTTGGTGTTGGCAATCAAGGTATTTACCAGTTTCAAAATGTCTTTTTCGCTGCGGAGATAGGCAAAGGGATTGTAACGCATGGATTTCTTAAAGTTTATCGTGTTCAGCACCTTTATCCGATACCCGCCGCGCTGTAAGAGCTTCCCGCACTCGACTAAAACCGTTCCTTTCGGGTCGGTTACAACGTAGCTTGAGTGCATTTGCATTAAGTTGGGCTTCACGAAAAATCTCGTTTTGCCGCTGCCGCTTCCCCCGATAACAAGGATATTTTTATTCCTTGCATACTTCGGCTGCTTCGGGCGGCTGTTCATGGTAAGCCGTTCCGTCTGTGTTAGCAGCACGTTATTTTGAAATACCGGGTCGGTGTAGGGCTTTATATCTTCGGTGTTGCCCCAACGGGCAGAACCGTATTCGATACCTTTTCGATATTTCTTCGCGTTCTTGCCTTTGAAGTACACCATAAGCCGGATAAGGACAGCCCCCGCAATACCGATAAGCAAATCCATAGGGGCAAGGCTCGGAAGCGGGGTTGCAAAGGCAGCGGAAAAGCCGTCTGCAAGGGAAAGCACCTTGCCGGAAAGGTCAGCCCCCGGCGCAAGGCGTACCGCTTGTCCGATTTTGTCAAAGAGATAGACAAAGAGCAGATAGGGGGCATTTAGGATAAGCAGCTTTTTAAGTTCCGGCTTCATAGCGATACCTCCCTGTCCTTTTTCTTCACTTTGTCCTTCTGTGCGTTCAGAGCTGCCGCCTTGTCTTTCAGAGTGGAAAGCAGCTTGCGGATAGAGGGCTTTTTATCCCTGCCTAATTTCTTTGCGGTAAATTCCCGGAACGCTTCGGTCATAACGTCAATATCCTTGCCCTTAAAAGACACAAGATAGGTCGGCGGCTTGCCGTTCTCAATCTTCTTGACGTTGTAATCAAGCCCGCTTTTCCTTGCGATAGGGTCAAAGGCTTTGATATTTTGGTCGGTAATCTCAATGTTGGAAACCTTTTCTCCCTGCTTCATAAGCTGCCGCATAGTGATTTTTCCATGCGGGGCTTTGGTTAGCTGCCCTTTGCCTTTGGCAAGCAGGGCTTTCATAGCCTTTTGCAGCACTTCGGCAGTCAGCTTAGATGTTTTGATTGCTAAAGACACGACTTTTTCATTGACTTCATCTTGCATGAAATCCCTCCTTTCATAGTTTGGTTAGGGTGGTGTGCCGCTTCGGGGCATAAAAATAAGGCGTACATTTTTCATGCCGCCTTTAGATACGCACCCGCAGCCCGTTCAAATCCGAAGCCCTCACACCGACAAGATACCAGTTGTCCCCGTACTCCATGCGGGTCGGCTTCCATTTGCCGCGTACAAACACTTCAAGGCAATCCCCACAATGCAATCCTCCGTAGTAGTCGTTAAGGTCAAAGCGAATGTCGTAACGGTCTGCCGTTTCATCAAAAATCAAAGCTCCTGTTTTCTGTGTCATATTAAAATCCTCCTGTTTTTTAATAGCCGCCGTACATATCGTGGTTGACAAGGGCGGTGTAATAGCTGTCAATGGTGTTGGGCGCGTTGAAAAGTACCGCTTTCAGATATTGCTTGATGTTACGGATTTTCGTGGTGTTCTCTTTCATGCAGTCAAAGACAAATTCAATGTGGCTGCTGTTCAGCTTCATAAACTTTGCTTTGACAAGCTCTGCCGGATAATCGTCCCCGGCGATACGAATTGTCTTTCGTTTGGTGCAGACAGTTTCAAGGATAAGGGACACAATCTCGTCCAAGCGTTCCCTGTCAATGTTGGTATGCTTGATAAAATGCTCATACTCGATATTGTCCTTGATGATTTCCTCATACACGCTGTATGCGTCTGCCGCTTCCGTTCCTTTCCGTTCCGGCTCTGCCGTTTCTTCCCTCAAAGGAGAGGGGTTAGGGGAAAGGATAGGAATGGAATGGTTATTTGATAAATCCGTATTTGATTTTTCTTTTTTTGGCAAGTCAGTCTTTTGTATATCTTTATTTAATTGCATTGGATTTTCCAACGTAGGTTTTTCCTGCGTAGGATTTTCCAATGTTGGATTTCCCAATGTTGGATTTTCCAATGTAGGTAAATCCAAGTTAGGCGGCTGCTCATAGATGATGTAATCAGTTCCCCGCAAGCGTCCTTTCTCGTCGCGCTCCCTTGAACGCTGAATATATCCGGCTCTTTCAAGCTCCCGGACAGCTTCGCGGATAGCGTCGATTTTTTCCCGGTTGATATAGGACAGTCCCGCAAGGGTATAGTCCCAATCCTCCGGCAAGGACAGCATTTGCGATAACAGCCCTTTTGCCTTTAGGGAAAGTTCTTTGTTGCGTAAATGGTGGTTGCTCATAACCGTATATCCTGTGTTTCTCTCCACGCGGAAAACTGCCATAGCTTCATCAACTCCTTTGCTGCATATTTGTTACGCGGTAGAACAGCGATTTTAAGGGTTTAGGTATCAATCCCTTACCCTGTGAAAACCGTACCCGCAAAGCCTTGTGTAGCAAGACTCTTTTTGCCCCTACTGCGTAACATGAGGGTAAAAAAATAGCGGCGTTCCTTGTTTCCCGGTTGGGATAAGGTAACGCCGCCAGTGCGGTGCTATATGAAATTGTGTGATTGCCGACGTGCCGCGCCGCCAGTGCGTCGCGTTTGTATTGGGTTGTTTCATGCTCGCAAGATGTTCCGGCATATCAAGGCGCAATCCGTTAAAAGTAGTAAATTGGTAGTAAAATCAATCTGAAATCCTGCGAATGTGCTTGTATTTCAAGGGTTTTTCGGGATAATCAAAATTTTTCTAGTTAAAACTATGCTCATTTGTTGATATACTTTGCGAAGTGTTCTTTCGCGCGGTCTTTCGCGCGGTCCGTACAAGCCATGCCACCATATACGCGCAAGACACGGCGATACTGGCAGCTTCCACGAATCGTTTGAAATTCGTATCAGGATCTTGGATTTTGTGCAATACAAGCGGTTTCATGGACGTTTCGGCATTATTCTGGGCGTGCATGCCACCTGTTGAAGTCGGGCCTCGAAGACTGTCGGAAAGCGCTATGTTCAGCGCGGTTTGTGGGTCCACCAGTCCCCATCCAATGTTGTTGTCTCGCTGGTCGGAATTTGGTCGATTCGCTGAAACGAGCAGTCGTTGCCGCCATTGTGCGGGTGTTTCATTCGGATATTGTGAGGCGATGAGGGCTGCCGCGCCGCTTACATATGCGGTCGCGAAGCTTGTTGAGGCTGCGTCGGTGGCGTAAAGGCAGTCCACGCCGCCGGGGACGGTTGAGGCAACGTATGCGCCGGGGGCCGCGATGTCCACTTGGGTGCCGTGGACGGAATCGTCGGTGATATTCAAATCCGTATCCACGGCGGTGACTCCTACGACTTGGCTGTAGGCTGCGGGGAATCGTCGTCCGTCCTTGGTGCTGGCTGACGTGAGCCGGTTTCCTGCGCTGGAGATGATGAGACTGCCATGTGATTCTGCGTAATCCACGGCTCGCCTCATTTGAGGAAGATCGGTGATGTCGCTTAATGAAATATTGATGATTTGCGCATGGTGGTCCACGGCTTCGATTACCGCTTTGCTGACGTCTTCCATGCTTGGTCCGCCGGTTTGCTTTCCGTTTTCTTCGTGGAGTGATTCGAATATGCGGATCGGCAGTATGGTCGCGTCTGGGGCGAATCCTTCTACGGACGACCCGTCTACTGCACGCGCCGCGATGATTCCTGCGATGATGGTTCCGTGGGAGTATATGTCGGTCATGCCGTTGGTGGCGTCTCCTGAAATATGACTTACCCCAGGTGTTACGGCGTTTGCCAAATGTGGATTATCCGCATCTACCCCGGAGTCGATTACCGCCACGGTTACGCCTTTGCCCGTGGATTGACGGTGCAGTGTTTCGAAGTCGAAGAGCGTGTTGGTCCAGGGAGCGTCATTGATGTAGTTTTCGACGCCGGCTTGGCATTGTGCTTGCGCGTCTGCCGATGCGGCGCCTGTTTCAGGATCATCCGTTGCGTTAGTGGCTGCGTCAGTGGTCGTATCGGCGGTTGATGACGACGCATTGCCGCCATCGTTTGTTTGCGATGCGCTGGATTGGTTGCTTCCTGGAGCGGATCCTGCTGCTTGGGCTGATAGTTCGACGCCTTGGCTAAATAGGTCTATCCATGCGCGGGGAATGGCTTGCACGTCGTTTTTGGCGTATCCAAGCCGTTTGAGGGTTTCTTTGTTGGCATTCGCAATAGGATACGCGGTTCCTGTGGAATCCACGGCGAAAATGTAGCCTTTGTCGGATGTGCCGATGGAGGCCTGCAGTAATGCTCCGGTGCCGCCTTTGAGCTTCACTGTTGAACTGGTATTGCTTGACGGGTTTGTTTTGGATGTGCCGCTATGTGCTGGGTTGTTTTGTTTGACTGCTAAATTTACATGAGTGTCGGCTTTTTTCCTTCCTGCCGTTTCCAAATTGTAGATTGCGCACGCGGAGACGTTTCCGGATGTTGCCGATAGCTCTTCGGAGGGCCAATCTTCCGGAATTGCGGATTCGGTGGAGTTTGAGAAGAATTGGAAGTCGGCCGCGCTGAGAACGTTCGGCTGTGTGAATTCATCCGTTTTTCCCGTGATGTACAGGCCGTAGGTAAAATCGGTGAGTGGGGAAAGCGATCCATCGGAACGAACCACATATTTGGTTTTCTTGGCATCGCCTTGCTGCATGACTACGCTGCCGACCAGCGCTTCAACGCCGTGGACGGTAATGCTGTTGCCTGCTCCGTCCACCGAGATTTGTTCGATCGGGCTTCCTTGCTCGAACAGGTTGATCCATTGTGCGGTTGCGTCGGTGGAAGCGGTTTCGGGAATGCCGAATGCTCTGAGGAACGCGTCTCGTAAGGTTGCTTCCTGAGGAAGCTGGTATCGGTGACTTCCGTTGACGAGGTAGCTGATGCCGTCCACATTGGCGACAATTGCCGTTGCCGTGTCTGTGACTTGAGACGAAGCGTTGCTGAGCGTGGTTGTGATGTTGCTGTCGGAGACGCAGCTATTGATGGATCCTGCGATGAGATTGTTTTCTTCCGGTAGCGAATCTGGCGCGCCGAGGATGCCTATGGTGGAACCGATGGGAATGTTTTTGAGCTGGTCGTCGGCTACCGTGAGCACTTTGAAGTCGGATGACGGAATGAGCAGTCGTGCGCTGATGGCATTGATGACGGGGTGCAACGTTCCATTTGAACTGACATATCGTGCCGCTGAGTTTTTTGCGACGATGAGCTTGTTGTTCTCCCAACCGTCTGGCAATGATGGACTTACCATGCCGTAGAAAAGGCTGACAAGTATTGCTATGACGGTAAGCCCTACACCCACTATTACGGGAGACTGGTTTTTCTTCGGAGTGAGTTCCACGCCGTCTGGAATGCCGCTGCTGAAAGCGGTGACAAGTCTGCGGCGCGAGTAGCTTTGAGCTTCGGCAAGGTCTTTCTTGTTGGCCATGAGCGTCCTTACAGCGTGATTGCCAGGTATGCGAGCGGCAAAATAAGCATGATGCATATGGTTTCTGCGGCGTCCGCCACGCGTGTGGCGAATAGCGTATGCTTGCGTAAGACATAGGTGAACAGTATGGTCGCGAAGGCGCATGCGAGCATGAGTAGAATCAGCGGAATGCTGAATTCCTGATGCGTTTGCACGCTGAGCGATCCGGTCACGATGATTCCTATGCCTGCGGCGCCTACGGTTACGCACATTTCGCGGAACGTATAGATCTGCCTGGAATCGAGCAGCATGCCGAGGAATGCGGCGAGGCATAATGCTGACCCGAGTGGCGTGTCCAACGTGTTGAGGAGCGGTGCCGCTATGAGCAGCAGCGCGGCGACGCAGATTCGTCCGATGAAGAGCATGGTCGAGCCTGCTATATATCTACGTTTGATGTCTTGGTAGTCAATGTCGTTAGGAAGCGCGAAGATTTCCGATTCGCTATGCGGACTGTCTACGCTGATTCTTGCAAAAGACAGACACATCCAAGGCAGGGCGCTCGCGGTGAGTGCGGTTACGGCTGATGTGAGGATCCAGATATGCCCCATCTGCTGCGGCATGAGTGTGCTGAGGACGCTTGGTATGGCGCAGATGGCACCTATCAAAATGGGAATATAACTGTATGGGCGTGTTTTGGATGCGGCGAGACTCATGAGTATGCCTGCGGCGGCGAGTCCCAGGCTCGCTCCAAGAAGTGGCAGGGCATGCAGTGGCTGTTTGCCTGCGAGCAGGTTGACGAGTTGATATCCGCCAATCGCAGTAAAAATGCTGGCGATGAGTCCGATTGCGGTTGATTGCACGAGCAGGTTTTTGCCGCATAATGCGGCTGTGAGCGCTAGAAGTATTGCGCTGAATCCAAATGCGAGAACCGATGCCCATATGGATGCGGGGAAAAGCGCGATCCATCCGGCGCTGATAACAAGCATGCCGAGGCCGATGACAAGTGACGTGAATGTGGTGTGGTCGCTGGTCCAAGGGCGGTATACGTGCTGTACGCTGGCGCCTACTGCCTCTACGACGTCATCGTAAATGATGTCGGTGTCTGATGATGCTCCGGGCTCAAGCGTGAGCGTGGAGTGGTTTGGAACGTGTTGTTCGCGAAGAGTCTTTGCGGGGGAGAGTGGATCGCCGTCGCTGGTGAGCAGCCTGTACCCTCCGTACACGATCGACGGATCGAGTATACCGAGTCGTCGGGCTATGTCTGGTAGAAGATCGGCGATGATGGGGCCGTCGTTCACCCGCAGCGCGATTGTGCGCGTTTTATAGGAGACGGTGATTTGGAGTGTATCTGTCGTATTGATGGGGGGTGAAGATGGGGTATTTTGTCTTCCGTGCGGGAGCGGTGGCGGGGAGATGTTCATGCTCTTCCTTAGAGAATGCCGTAAGGCGCTGTATCGTGTCTATAAACAATACAACTATAAGGCATTGAGAAAAATGATTGCATTTTTGCAGTGATTGTCATTTGTTTCTGAAAAAATTGCTTAATTTTCAGTAAAATTGCTATGCCCAAGTGACTTTTAAGTTAACGTCAAACGATTGACGTGAGTTCATCTCGGGTTTTGGATACTTAATGAACTTAAATTTTACTGAATTTGTTATTGCTGTTATTGTTATTCCTTGGGGGAGTCGTGTCTCATTGTGGCTTCCCTAAGAAAGAATGCCTCCAAGGAAGGAAACAAGATGGCGGAACAGATCAGAGCCGAAGAAGGGGCAATTGAAAAGGGTGCCACTGCGGTCGACAATGCGCGCTCGGGTATCGAGAACCGAATCAAAGATATCGAAGCGAAGATGGCGGAGCTGGGCTCTTTCTGGAGTGGTGACGCGGCCGTGTCGTTCAACGCGCTGATGTCCAGTTGGCAGGAGAAGGCCACGTCCTTGAACAATATTCTCATTGATCTTTCGGATAACCTACGGGGTACAGCCAAGGATCAGGCTGCGAATGAGGAAGACAACCAGTCCCGTACGTCCAAGTTGCAGGCGTTGCTTGGCTGACATCATCGAATTGAACTAGAAAGCTAAAGGAGAAAACATATTATGGTAAGTTCTTTTTCGGTTCGTCCGGAGCAGGTGGATGTTTTGGCGAGCGATATCGCTGCCGATGCCAAGAGCATTGCTCAGGAGCTTGAAAACCTCAATAGCCAGGTGAGCGCTTTGATTGGTCAGTGGGACGGTTCCGCTCGTGAGGCATATCATCAGGCGCAACGCAATTGGGATGGCAAGTTGCAGGAAATGAATCAGATTCTTGGCCAGATTTCCCAAGCCACCTCACAGATCGCACAGCAGTACGTGGAGTCTGACGCGCGTTCGGCGGGTCGTTTCTGATGTCGTGCGATTCCGTGTGTGTTCCACGAAAGGTGTGGGGCGCACACGGAATCTTTCCGGTTGGGAATATGGGTGTTGACGAGGAGCGGATCGGGTATGGTAGTTGAGATCAAAGCGGATGTTGACAATGCGCGTGCGATAGCGAATGACATGGATTCATATGGCGAGTCGGTTTCTGAATCTGCAGGGCGTTGCGGCCAGGAAGCGTATAGCCGCGATACTGCTTTTGGCAAGGAATTCATGAGGAGCGCTTCCGCGTATACCCAGCTGCTACAGGGAACTGGAGCGAATATAGGCGAAGCCATGAGTAGTTTCTCGCAGCGCGTTTGCAGCGCTGCGAAAATATTTGAACAGGCCGAAGAACAGCAGGTGGCTTCTATCGATAAGGCTGAGGTAACAGTTCAGGAGGCTGCACCTGTTGTTGGAAAAACAAAGGGTAAAGCATCCGACATACACGAGACTTCTAAGAAGAACGAGAGCGATGAGGCGTTTGAGCCGCTGCTGTCATTAGTGGATAGTGTGGTGAATGTGCTTTCGATTCCTCCGCTACCGCCGAAGACTCTTTGAATTTGCTGATTAAGTGACGTGTTGCGTTTGTTATTTCCATACGAGAAGGGGTTATTGATGACGCGAGATTTGTGTGCATCGCATGTGCGAAAGGTGCGCGGCGTGGTGTCGGCGTTGGCTTGTGTGGGGTTGTGTGTGCCGTCGGCGGTGGCTTCGGATGGTGTGGATTGGCGTGTCGATGGTATGGGCGTGCGCGACGCATGGGCGTCGGGTATCACCGGCAAGGGCGTGAAGGTCGCCGTGCTTGATAATCAGATTGTGTCCGACTATCCCGCGCTGGCGGGCGCGGACGTGTCGTACAAGCTGGTGACCGAGGGCGGCCAGCCCTGCTATCTGGAAACCGGTGATGGTTCCGTTTCCTCCGAGCCGGTTTCCACGGATGATCCAACGGTCCTTTCGTCCAGTGGATACATGATGACGCATGGCACTCACATGGTGTCGCTGATTGCGGGTAACGGTAGCGGCTGGGATGGTGGTTCCGGTATCCAAGGCATCGCTTCTAGGGCTTCCGTGATTGCCTATATGCTGGACGCGGACTCAAAGGGCAATCTGGGAGAGCTTAATATGCCTCTTGCCTGCAGAACTCAGAATAACGAATCCACTGTGCAGACAATAGGTCCGAGTGTTCGTGATGCGGTTGATTCCGGCGCGAGGATCATCAATATGTCGTTCGGGTATGGGGATGTCAGTGATGCTATTTTCCGAGACTATATGTTGTATGCGCTGCGCCATGGCGTGGTGATGGTCTCAGGTAGGTCCAATGGCTCTTGGGCTGGCCTATATGATCTGGTGGGCGCTCCGGGCACGACTGATTATTTCCCCGGTGTGGTGACGGTGAACGCGGTGGATTCGGCGGGGAATCTGCAGGAGTCGTCGGATGTGATGGACGGGAACGTTTCGGTGCTGAGTCCGGGCGTGGGCGTGCCGTCCTACCGGAGCACGGATTCGCGTGAGATGGATTTGACTGGCGGCGGCACGTCGACCGCGGCGGCGAATCTGAGCGCGTATCTCGCGCTCGTGATGCAGCGGTGGCCGGATGCGACGGGCAACCAGATCCTGCAGTCCCTGATTCGCAACACGAAGGGCAACGCGTCGGGCGGGCCGAAACTGGATCCGGAACACAAGCGTGGTTTCGGGATCGTGGATCCAGGCAAGTTGCTGTCGGTCGATCCGACCCGGTACCCGGATGTGAACCCGCTCCTGGAATGGGCCGTGAAGACCAGCGGGGAGCATGAGGAGACCAAGGGCATGTACGAGTATCCATCCCCATTGGGGAGGAATGGAGTAGCGGATACCGACGTGTTCTCTCCGAACGGGGAGAGGATTTCGGTTACGGTCGAGGCGTCCTTGGTGGGTCGTGAGCTGCAGCGTCAGCAGGCCGCGTGGGAGAAGGTGGAGTCGTGCCGTGCGGACGGCGGGAGCGATTGCATGAAGTATTCCTCGACGGCCACGGCCGATGAGGAGGATGGGAAGGTCGCCGGGGATATGGCGCCGGATGCTTCGGGTTCGTCCGTGGTGCCGTCGTGGGTGGTTCCCGTGGTGCTGGCGGGTGCCGGTGTGCTGGTGTTGGCTGGCGTGGTGCTGGCGGCGGTGCTGGTCCGCAGGATGCGGAGGGCGAGGGATGCGGGCCGTGCCGTGCCGGTTGGAACCGTCGGTGGGGCCGGTGTTCCGCCGGTCCCGTATGGTGTGGCGCCATCGTATGGCGGTCCCGCGGCGCGGTCCGCTCCCGTCGCTGGCTCGTATCCGAACGCCGGTGCGCCGGCCGGATACGCGTACCCTCCAACGCAGGCTGGGAACGGGCAGGTCGGTCAGCACGTTCCTCAACCGCCATTGCCGCCTAGGCAATAAACGATAGCGGGTAAGAAGACACGAGAGGAAGATTTATGGAAACATATGAGGAAAAACTGTCAGATATCGCCAATACCGCCAAGTGGTCTATTGAGGAATTTGACGATTTCAAACGGTTTGAACGAGTCATAGATGATGCCGCCGCGAAACTCAAAACCATGAAAAAGGAACTTGAAGAAGGTTATGTTTTTGGGGGCGAAACCCAAAAGGTAGCTTTGGAATGCGCTCAAGGAATTTCCGAAGGTATTGAGGATGTGGACATACCAACAGCCTTGCGTAAACTATTTAAGACTGTTGACGCATACAATCAGGCGATCGACGATGCGAGGAATGTGGAGCTGCCCGGCACTAGGTTGACCAGTGATATTGAACAAGCTATTAAAGCGGCTGAAACGCCATTGAATATTGTCGTTCCCGGATTAGGAACATTAACCGGGATAATTGGAAATGCCGGCGTCAGCCTGATCTCAAACATGCTTGCCGATAAACGAGAGGAGACTGCAAAGAAGGAATACCAGCGAATTAAGTCAGAATGTAAGCAGAAGTGTCCTAGAAATGATTTACCGTCTGCTCCCGTTGTCGATATCAACGGCCTGTGGCCAGCACAGGATGGTGAAAACAATTCTTCGGAAAACGATGGTGTGTATCCCACCTCGTTTGGCGACACTGGAATCTCAGCTGCTGTAGCAGGTGGCGCTGGTCTCGCGGCCGCTGGCGGTGCGGCTGTCGCATCATCGAAATTCTCCAATACCCCCAAATCAGGTTCGGCCTCAATTTCTCGCCCCAACGTGAGCCCTACGCCGCCTCTTCCTCCACGTAACAACCCTACGGACGCTGCTGATACGGGCGGTGACAATAACAATAGCCATAATGGTCGGATGTTTGACCCGAACACCGGTGAATGGATCGACACAAGCAAATACGTGTATGATCCGGCAAGCGGACGTTGGCTTGACCGTAACCTATACGTATACGATCCGGCAACAGGCCGCTACGTGTATCGGAACCACATGGCCGTGGATAGCGATATGAGCTATAACGGTTCCGGTTCCGCCCATGGCGGCATGTCCGGAGGCTCTGCGGGATCGGGTTCCGGAATCGGGCGTACTGCGGTGGCGGCTGGCGCTGGCATCGGTGCCGGTGGAGCGTTAGCCGTATCCAAGCTCGCAGGTGGAGCTGGTTCAAGTTCCGGAGCACTGTCTGAAGCTTCCATGGCAGCGGTTTCTGGCTCCGGCGTCGGTTCGTATTATGCGAACAATCCGGTCAAGGCGTCCATTGCATCCTCGTCGATCAAAGGTGCAACCGGTATGGCTGCGGGATTGCGCAAGGGAGAAATTGCGCGTGCCGAAGCTGCGGCGTCATCTCGTGCAAACACTCCGGGAATGATGGGTATGGGGCGTGGCGGTGCGTCTCAGAGCAAGGATAAGAGGCGCAACTCCTTGGGCTACATTGCTCCGACCATTGAAGAGGAAGAAGAATTCCAGCCCAAGCCGTTGGCGGCCATGGCAGGTCACCGCAGGCGTCCTGGCGAATGAGGCATGGGCGGAATGCGCTATGCGCATGACCGCACGTCGTTGAACAAAACGTTCTCTTGTTGAACAGGAAAGGAGCGAAGGCAGTGTCTTCCTCATGCATATGCGTTGACCCGTCCGATCTGGAAACGTCGGCGAAAAACTATGAACAGGCCGCACAACAGTTTGCTATGGCAAAAGCGCAGTTTGTGTCTGCGGGAACCCCGAATTTCGGGCTGATTCTCAAATGCCTGGAACCGGCGTATGAAGCGGCGAAGCAGTCTACGCAAGAATACTTGGCCAACGTTGAAACAATGCTGAAATTGATTGCTTCGGCCATACAGGGGACCGTAGAAGATTCCACCACCACTGAAGAGGAGATACTTGAAGCGCTGAAGAAGATTCTGCAACTGCTTCAGCAGGTGGATGACAAGTTGGATTCCTCGGATCCTCATAACGCACGGTCCGAGGGAAATGGCGGAATAGGCGGCAATTCCGGCTATGGCGGCAGCTTTGGCAATGGTGGTGGCTCAAGAGCTGATTCCTTGCAAAGCAAGCAATATCAGCCAGTGGATCAGTTTAATGGTCGATCCGACGGTGGTTCCGAAGCGGCAGGAAGTCCGGCATCATCTGCGACAGGTTCTGGTGCAATGGCGTCGGGATCGCAAGAATTCGGCCATGATCAGAAAAAAACAACATCTGATGGTGCGCGTGATGCGGCGGAATCGAACACTTATCCGATTTTCAATGAGGTTCCACTTCCAACAAGACCAACCACGATTGGATTGGATGTGGATGGAAACGCCAAAGACGACTACTCTCTGAATCTCACTGATGGCAATACGCATGCCGTGATTGGGGCGGATGGTTCCGTTACTCTGACAAAGCGTGACAATTCCACCATTCCGATGCCTTCTGATGCAAGCAAAACAGGATCCGCTTCGTTTGATCTGGATGTGGACAACGATGGCGTGGACGACGTGTCCATGAACTCCGATTCAGGCGCGAATGCCCGTTTCAGCGTATATGAGGATGAAGATTCGCGGTACGTTGCCCTCGACTACGACAATGACGGCGATTACGATGTCGCCGTCCGCGTCGGAGATTCCGAAGCGGCAAGGGAAGCCATGCGTAAGCAAGCCGAGGATGAAGCCTGGCAAAGCATCGCAGCTAAAGATCCTCTGGGAAGAACGGCGGATGAGCTTCGTGCCTTGTACGAAGACAGAGAAACCATTCAGCTACCTGAACGCACGACGATTCAATAAAACAGGATGCTGTGCAAAGCATATCCGGCCGTAACCGGGTAAATATCACATTCAAACTATACACAAGGGGAAGAGTATGGCTGCAAAAGAAGATGATGGCTCTGCCAACGACTTGCATTTCGGCCCGATTACCATCGATGTTCCAGACGATTTAAGCGACATTAAACGCGACTTGAAGTTTTATCAAAAAGTCGGCGAGGCCTATGACAGTAGGAAAGTGGGAAAGGCTGCCTCAGCCCTCCTTTCCGGGCAGAAATTTGGCTACACGTCAGCCGACAAAGTGGTTGGGAGAATCCTGGAAAAAACAGGACTTGATAAGAAAGACATCGGAAGGAAAAGCCAGAAGTTCGAGGATGCGTCAAAAAGGTTCACAGAATCTTTGGAAGGGGATTTGACTCGTCAAAGTGCGCATGATTTGGCGAAAACGCTGGATAGCAAGATTACTACGCTTCGCATTGCCATCTCAGGTGTTGACTTCATTTGCAAGGCATTGTTTGGTGTCAGTCCTATAGATGAGTGGGTCAGGAAACCATTCTTCGGCGATTGGGATGAGCTTCGCGATACTGCGGGAAAATGGCAGTCGCTGGCTGAAACACTGCCTGAAGTGCAGACGGCGTTATTGGAAATTTCCAATAGTCTCGACGAGACAGTGTGGTCTGGGCAGGCCGCGGACATATATGTTGTTCGCAATGAGGCGGTGGCCGACGCGCTTGTGGAAGCTCCGGAGCCATGTTCGGAAATGGCCCAGGCGTTGAACGCTTTGGCGGACAATGCGGAAAAAACATTGAATCTGATATTCGACACGTTGAGTGAAATCATTTCGCTGTTGAAGCTTATTGCGGGTGAGCTGATTATTCCTGGAGCCGGTCCGGTGCTCGCTACGGTCACTGTCGCTGCGGAAGTCACCCAGGCGATTCAATGGGCATCCGATATCGTGGAATATCTTAACAATCTGTATGAAGCCCTTAACGGATTGTGTGTATGCCTCATGGTTATGCAACGGCTTTCCGTAAAAACAGAGGGCATGCTGAGCGTTTTTGGCGGAGGCACGTCGAACGGTGGAACTGGCAGTACGTCGAATGACGTAGCGTTTGCCGGGGCATCCGGTGGATCGTCCGATGGAAGATAATCGTCATGTCCTTCCAACCGCATCGTTATGACTTGCATTGCGAAACGGACGATGACCTCGGTACGACAATTTTATGTGCGAAGAAAAGAGAAGTGGAATGACATCAGCGGAATTCGAAGCTTTCATGAACCAAATGGATTCACTGTCTGCCCGGCTTGACAAGCAGCGGGCGAAATTCGAAAAAGAGAAAGTTCAAATAGATGAAAAAATAGCCGAAAAAACGAAAGAACTTGAAAATAGCGGCGTAAAGGCGAATGTGGGCGCGCTTGGCAAGTATTGCAGCAGCGTATCGACATGGGGAAAACCTGTGAGGAAGACATCCTTGCTGGCATTGACAAGTCTCCGGAAGCGCGTGAAGTACGTGGTTACCTCGCGCAGAATATGAGTTATGTGCGAGATAGCGTGGAGGATGCGGACGACGAAGATAATGAAGCGGCCCAGGCTCGTGTTGCGCTCGATAAAGGAATGACTCGTCTGCGTGAGTGGGAAAGCCAATATGCGGCACAAAGAAACCAAGCCAGCTGACTTACAGGCGATATGCATTGTATCGCTCGTCTGCGCAGTGCTTTTTGCTGGTATTGCCGTTACGGTGCTGTCCGAAAGCGTGTTGCTTCCCGGTGGCGACGAGCGGATGCGAGGATTGCCTGTGCTGCTTGTGGCAAGCCTCATATTGCTGATGCTGTTTTGTGATCGGTTATGCGTGGTGAGCATACGCTCACACGAGCAAACCGTTGCGCTGGTTGCCATGGCTTGCGCTGTGCTGCTGTCGGTGTGTGCCGGTGTGGCGGCGAGCTGCGTTGAACCTTGCGCTCAGCCGATCGCGGCGGCGGTTTTCCTATCTTCTTCTTGCGTATGCCTCAATATGTCGTTAATGACGGTTTGCATTGATCAGCCGGTGCTTAATGGCGTGATATCCGCATGCTTTGCCGTATCGTTGCTGTTGCTGCTCGCCAGTACGGGAACGCTGATGTGTTCGTTGGACGTACGGCTGCTTGCCGGTTTGGTGCTTGCCGCTGCCATATGCTGTCTGCAAATGCTGCCGAACATCGTGGTGCATGTGCCGGACCGTTATCTTGTGCAATGGCGTGCCTACATGACACGTCGTTGGACGGTGCGCGGTGGCATTCCCGAAGAGGCCCGTGTATTGACCCAAGTTGATATTCGTGAAGATATGCAGACGTTTCAGGCCCGATACGCGACCGGTTTCGTGCTTTGCTTGGCGCTGCTGGTATTGCCGTACGCGGCATTGGTCGCATTCTGCGATTTCCATCGGATGTATGATGCTGTCGGCTTTCTCGTGCTTACCGCGGCCCTGTTTCTCTTTCTCACCCTTAAGCCGCGCCGGTCGGGCAGACCTTTCGAACGGTACTGCATGCGTTTGTCTGCGGTGATGGTGATGGCTATGGCCTGCGTGAGGGCCTGGGGCTTCATGACAACCGAAAACATGAGGCTGTTCGGCGTATGCGCGATTGGCCTGATTGGCGTTCTGCTGGTATATGCCATTCCTGTGCAAAAAGGCGGTTTTCATTCGCTTGTATTGTCTCGCGCCGGCGATGCGTTGTGCTTCCTGTCCATGATGGTCACGCCTGTGGCGGCTTTCTTCGCAGCTGGCGCGTTGCAGTATATAAGGGGATTGTGATGTCGGATTCGAATTCCGTAATGAGATGTCGTCCGGCAGGAGCCGGAAAACAATGTGCGGCCGCATTCGTCGATTGCGGTTTCGTATTGCTTTGCGGCGTGATTGCGGCTTTGCTCGGACATAATATTCCCGTCACGTTCCTGGTGATGCTCGAATCGGTTGCGGTGCTGGCTATTGGAGAAGGTTCGCGCGGTCTGACTCCGGGGAATATGATGTTCGGTTTGCGTACGGTTCGCGTGGAAGGCATGCGTGACGTCACGGCGGGAACTTTGCCCGCCGGAATGGGCCGGATTCTTGTGAAGTATTGTGTGCTTATCGGATCCACGCTTGCGTTGGTCATAGGTCTGATTGCGGTGATTTGCTCACCGTTGTTCGCCAAGGATGATTTGCATCAGGGATGGGCAGACAGACTGGCATCTTTGGGATGCGTCGATATTCATCAACGTGTTGAGGCGTTGGAGGAACAACCGGTCGTATCGAGGCAAATTCCTCCGGTTCCCATGCCTCGGATGCAGCCCACTCCTCCCGTGCCTCTTCCCAAAACAGTGGCGGACGTGTCCAAACCGGTTCCCATGCCAACGGCAAAACAGGTTTCTCCTGTACCCATGCCTTCGGAAAAGCCGATGTATCCGGTTCGGACAACGGTTGAACAACAGACGGCCTCGGTGCCAGTGACACCTCCTGAGAAACCCCAAACCTTTCTCTTCTTTGAAGATGGCTCCAAGCGAACTCTCAGCGTGCCTTCTTCATTGATTCTCGGGCGCAAGCCAGCCCCGCAGCAGACAGGGGACATCGCGTTGGCTGTGCCTGACCATACTGGTACGGTCTCACGAAACCATGCTCGGATCGAATTGGTGGACGACCAAATCTGGATCACTGACTTAGCGAGCACCAACGGTACGCGAGTGCTTGACGAAAGCGGCGAAGAGACGGAACTTGAACCGAACGTCCGAACGCGTATGCATGTCGGATCCCGCATCGGACTGGGAGACATGGGCTGCAGCATCATCACATCGAAAAGCAGGAGGCGTTGATGGCTATTACTGCGGAACAACAAAACAGCAGGCTCGAAGGTCCCAAACCTCCAAAAGGAAAAATCGTATTGCAGGCACCACCCGAGCTTGAACCCAGCGACGGTGTCAACACGCTGCTCACATCGTTGGTGCCATTGTTGGGCACCGCCAGCGCCATGGTCATGATGCTGATGACCAATTCGGGACTCACCGGCATGCTTACCGGCGGCATGTTCATGGTGTCGTCATTGGGATTCGTGGCGGTCAACGGCTTCCGCCAACGTTCGCAACGCATGGCGAACCTCGCGGCGGCAAGACGTGAATATCTCACTTATTTGGCTGGCATACGCAAAACCGTGCGCACCGCGGGAAGGAAACAACGCAATGCCGCATTGTGGAACGCTCCATCCCCATCCTCGTTGACGGCGATCGCCCAGGAACCGGAACGTTGCTGGGAACGTGTTCCCGCAGACGACGATTTCATGATATTACGTTGCGGCACGCATAGTGTGCCATTGTGCCTGCAGCTTGAATCACCTGAATTGCCTCCACTCGCGCAGCTCGACCCGGTTTCGGCATCGGCGGCGCATCGTTTCATGCTTGCACATAAAACGTTGCACAATATGCCTTACGGCATTGACCTGAGGAAATACAAGCGTGTGGAATTGCTTGGAAACGAAAGCCAGACGCAGGCGCTCGCAAGAGCCATGATCTGTCAAGCGGCGGTTTGGCATCCGGTTGAATGCTGCAGAGTGCTCGTACTGGCATCCGCTGATCGCATGGGGCAGTGGGAATGGGTACGGTTGCTGCCTCATAACCGTGTGCTGAACGAGAAATACTTGGAAGGCACGTATAACGGTCATGGATTTATGCTGACGAGCAACGTGCGCGAAGTTGATGCGCTGATAGGCGAGGAAGTGCTGAACCGCAACAGGCGTACCGGAGATAATGAGATTGCTCCTCATGTTTTGGTGATCAATGATGGATTCGACCGGACTGTATTGTCTCGAGAGTCCCGATTGTTCGCTGAAGACGGCCTCGGTGGAGTGACCGTGTTCGACATGCCGAATGATTGGGGGGAGCTCGAGGAAGATGACGTGCTTCGTGTGCTGTATTCGCAGACCGTGGTTGAGGAAGGACTGAACGTTCTCGAAAAGCGCGACATCAATATGGTTGAAGTGTTTTCCACGGCACTCAAGCCTGTGGAAATCCAACCGGACGAATTGACTGTGGAAGAGGCGCTCTGTATAGCGAAACGCTTGAAGAGCGTGCATGTTAACGAAACCGGAGACGATTCCTCACAATCCGTCAATCGCAAGAAATCCCCCGAATTGCCTGATCTGCTTGGCATCAGCGATATTCGTCATATCGATCTGGCGAAACTGTGGGCATATCGTGTGGGCAAGGAGCGTTTGCGCGTGCCGATCGGCCTATTCGACGACACCAGTACCGCGTTCCTTGACATCAAAGAGATGGGCCAGCATGGCATGGGCCCGCATGGCGTGCTCGTCGGCGCCACCGGTTCGGGTAAATCCGAAGTGCTGCGAACCCTGGTACTGTCGTTGGCGTTGAGCCATTCCCCGGACCAGTTGAATTTCGTACTCATCGACTTCAAAGGCGGTGCCACTTTCGCAGGTATGGACGGCATGCCTCACATTTCATCCATCATTACGAATCTCGGCAAGGAAGCGTCGCTCGTCGACCGTATGGAAGACGCGCTGGATGGCGAAGTCAACCGACGTCAGGAGCTGCTGCGAGATGCGGGCAACCTTGCCAACATCACCGAATATGAGGAGATGCGTGTCAACGGCGGGCGTAGCGATCTTAAACCGTTGCCGTCACTATTGGTCGTGGTCGACGAATTCTCCGAACTGTTGAAGGCGAAACCCGAGATCGTGCAATCGTTCGTTCGCATTGGCGCGGTCGGCCGTTCGCTGGGCATACATCTGCTCATCGCATCGCAGCGTTTGGAACAAGGCAAGCTGCGTGGTCTTGACGAGCACCTGTCATACCGTATCGGTCTGAAAACGTTCTCCGCAACCGAATCCCGTGCCGTGCTGGGCATTACGGACGCGTACGATCTGCCAAGCCTGCCTGGCATCGGCTATCTGAAATCGCCTGACGGCACCATCACCCGCTTCCGTGCGTCTTACGTGTCGGGCGTGCCGAAGGGGTTGGACGGCGAAACCACCACCTTCCAGTATGCGGTGGAACAGATGCGAGGCAAAGGCAATCCCGCGCACGTGGTGTGGCTGCCTCCGCTGGTCACGCCGAATTCGCTCGACGATTTCATGCCGGACCTGACCGTCACCAAGGAGTATGGCTTGATTTCGCCAAGGTGGCGCAATGCCGGAGCGCTTGTCGTACCATGCGCGTTGGAAGACAAGCCACGCGAGCAGAGGCGAGACGTCATGGCCCTCAATCTTGCCGGTGCGGGAGGCCATGTGGCAGTGGTGGGCGGCCCGTTGAGCGGTAAAAGCATGATGTTGCGTTCCATCGTCGCATCGTTGGCGCTCACGCATTCGCCGCTCGAAGTGCAGTTCTATGTGATCGACTGCGGTGGCGGCGCGTTCTCCTCCATGGATGGATTGGAACATGTCAGCGGCATCGCGGCAGGCAATGAGGATGAAAAAGTCCGTCGTACGCTTGCCGAAGTCAGCGGCATCATCGACGCGCGCGAACGATTCTTCAAAGAACAGCGCATCGACGGCATGGACGCGTATCGTCGCCGTCGCGCCGAAGGCAAGGTCGACGACGGATATGGCGACGTGTTCCTCGTCATCGACGGTTGGGGCGTATTCCGCGGCGACTATGACGAATTGGAAACCAAAGTCCAGCAGATCGTTGCCCGTGGTCTCACCTTCGGCGTGCACGTGTTGTTCAGCGCGAACCGTTGGATGGAAATCCGTGCCAATATCAGCGACCTTATCGGCACCAAGCTCGAACTGCGTTTGGGCGATCCGAGCGATTCGCAAATCGACCGCCACGTTGCCGACACCGTGCCCAAGGGCGCGCCTGGCCGTGGCCTGAGCGCCAACAAACTGCATACGCTCGCAGCGCTGCCCCGCATCGATGGCGGGCATGATGCGGCGACGGTGTCCGACGGCATCAACGATCTCATCGCCAAAGTACGTTCCGCATGGCAAGGCCATCCGCATGGTCCGAAGCTGCGGTTGCTGCCCGAAAACCTGCCGTACGAGGCGATGATGGCTTCCGTCATGCGTCAAAAGGCATCCAACCAGCTCGCCAAAGGCAACATGGTGGTCGGTATCGACGAGAACGCACTGTCTCCAGTGGTGTTCGACTTCAACACCGAACCGCACTGTTACCTATTCGGTGACGCCGGTTCGGGGAAATCTACATTCCTTCGCGTGATAATCAACGAAATCGTACGAAGCTATCCGGATGGAAAAGCAAAAATTTTCATGTTGGATTATCGTCGTGCGAATCTTGCGCAGATTCCGCAGTCGCATTTTGGAGCGTACCTGACCAATGACGAACAGGCTACGGAAAGTCTCGACGCGCTTGCGGAATTCCTGAAAACCCGCATTCCGGGCCAGGACGTGACTGCCGAACAGTTGCGCGACCGTTCCTGGTGGACGGGTTCGGAAGTTTACGTGCTGGTCGACGATTACGATTTGGTCTCCACCAGCCGAGGCAACCCGCTGCGTGCGTTGGTGCCATATTTGGCGCAGGCCTCCGATCTGGGATTGCATGTGGTGGTGGCCCGCAGAACCGGCGGTGCGAGCCGAGCCATGTACGATCCGGTATTGCAGACGTTCCATGATCTCGGCATGACCGGCATTCTGCTGTCCGGAGATTCGAACGAAGGCCAGCTGATCGGCAAAGTCAAACCGAAGAAGGCGGCGCCCGGTCGCGCCCAAATCGTCACTCGAGACCAAGGCCTGTTCGTGGCGCAACTGTCGAATGCGGTATTGCGCGAATAACGCGATATTGCGAAAACGTGAGATTGCGGAAAAGCCCGCGCCGTTGCATACTGCGGTTTGCGCAACATTACGTACCGCAGTATGCAGGTATCGCAACATGCTCTCGACTGTTTCGTTGAATGGTGAACCCGTTGAGTACGATGGTGCACGGCAATATAACTTGAGATAGCGAGGACTTGAGACTCATGCCACGTATGTTCGGAACAGACGGTGTTCGAGGATTGGCGAATAGGGCTTTGACCGCACAGCTTGCGTTGGATTTGGGCGATGCTGCGGTGCGCGTGCTTGGCGATGATGGAGACAAAAGCGAATTCGACGGTCGTCGCCGTGCACTGGTCGGCCGCGATACTCGCGTTTCCGGCGATTTTCTTGCAGCGGCACTGTCCGCAGGCATGTCCGCAGGTGGATTCGACGTGATCGACGCGGGCATTATTCCAACTCCGGGTGTCGCATACCTGACTTCCGTGCTGAACGTGGAAATGGGTGCCGTGATTTCCGCATCCCATAACCCCATGCCCGACAACGGCATCAAATTCTTCGCACGCGGCGGATTCAAACTGCCTGACACCAAAGAAGACGAAATCGAAAACGTGCTCGGCCAGGATTGGGAACGCCCGACCGGTGCAGGCGTGGGACGTATCAGCCACGACACGGCAACCGCAACCAACCTGTATATCGACCATCTGGTATCCACAATCGCCCCCATCGGGCCTGACAAGTCCCAGCCGACACCGTTGAAAGGCTTGAAAGTCGTGGCTGACTGCGCCAACGGCGCCACCTCCGTGGTCGCGCCGGAAGCGTTGCGCCGCGCAGGAGCCGACGTGATCGTGATCAACGCTTCGCCAGACGGCTACAACATCAACAAGAACGCCGGATCCACACACCCCGAACAGCTGCAGGCCATGGTCAAAGCCTCCGGAGCCGACTTGGGCGTGGCATTCGACGGTGACGCCGACCGTTGCCTTGCCGTAGACGGCGAAGGCAATATGGTCAACGGCGATCAGATCATGGGTATTCTTGCACGTGCCAAGAAAAACGCGGGCAAACTCAACCACGACACCCTCGTGGTAACAGTGATGAGCAACCTCGGCCTGAAGCTCGCCCTGCGTTCCATGGGCATCAAAACCGTGCAAACCGGCGTGGGCGACCGTTACGTGCTTGAGGAAATGCTGCGCGGCGACTATTCGCTCGGCGGCGAACAGTCCGGCCACGTGATCAACCGCGAATTCGCCACCACCGGCGACGGTACACTCACCGCACTGACCTTGTGCAACGAAGTGGTCAACTCCGGCAAGAGTCTCAAAGAACTCGCATCCGACTTCCCGCAACTGCCGCAAACCCTCATCAACGTGCCAAACGTCGACAAGCTCGCAGCCAAAACCAACGCCAAAGTGCAGGCGGCCGTCGAACGCGAAGAGAAAATGCTCGGCGACACCGGCCGCGTGCTCTTGCGTCCCTCCGGCACCGAACCGCTCGTGCGCGTCATGGCTGAAGCGGAAACCCAGCAGCAGGCCGACGAGGTCTGCGACCGTCTCGCTAAAGTCGTGGCCGAAGAACTCGCCTTGTAATCACACCGCCGATACACAGTATTTGGCAATCCAAAATCCCGAACCAATCCGCGAAGGAACCTCATGTTTGGACGTAACTCGAAAGTCAACCTCGAGCTCAACCGCGAGGTCGAAAAACTCATCAAAACCGGCGGCAAGGAACAGCTGCTTCCCATCGTGCAGGCAGGTGAACCGGTACTGCGCCAGCAGACCGCAGCCTACGAAGGCCAACTGAGCCGCAAGACACTTGACAAGCTCATCGAAACCATGCGCGTCACCATGATCGAAGCGCCGGGCGTAGGTCTCGCCGCAACCCAGATCGGCCTCGGACTGGCGCTTGCCGTGGTGGAAGACCATGTGCGCGACGACGATGACGATGACCCGCGCGAAGCGGCCGAATTCCCATTCCACGTCATCATCAACCCCAGCTATGAGCCGATCGGCACCGAAACCCGCAGCTTCTACGAAGGCTGCCTGAGCTTCGACGGCTATCAGGCGGTACGCAAGCGCTGGCTCGACATCACCGCCCGCTGGCAGGATGAAGATGGCAAACAGCATGAGGAACATCTGCACGGCTGGCCGGCCCGCATCTTCCAGCACGAAACCGACCATCTGAGCGGCGAACTGTATATCGACAAGGCGGAAATCCGCAGCCTCGCCACCAACGAGAATCTTGAGGATTTCTGGTGCGACGATCCGGTTCCCACCGAAGCCGCCGCCGAACTCGGATTCGAACTGTAAACCAGGAGCGCACGTCGCAAAGCGCATACATGCGCGGCGAAAAACGCTGCGGAATCCGATTGTCACGGAATCCTATCGTTGCGCAATCCGCGGAATATCCTGCAGGGGGAGAGGCCCACAGGCCTCTCCCTTTTTGTCATACCGTCATTTTTTCGTCATACCACCATGCGCATAACCAGTGCAACGCGCGCACGCATCACACTCCCCACGGCAGACGCACGTATGAGCGTAACCATGTTTGCATTTCGCAGCATTATCGACAATATCGGCGTTCGCGTTGCGATGGAATGATTTCGTACGCGACGTCGTGCTCCGTCTGCAACGCGCATGATCGTATCCTGACGACGAATGCTTGGTGAACATAATCGTTTTTCGTAGCATTGTTCTTTCTCTTACCGAAAATCAACGAAATAAAACGAACCCAAGATAACCTTTCGAATCTCAAGAAACTTAAGATTGCGCTATCCGAGAAGCATCATGGGTTTTTGTACGCGCCGACGTGTACTGCGCCCCCTCTCGGCTACCATGCAAAGTATGAACGAAGCAAAGACGGGCCGTTCCTGGCTTACCGAAGCCAAACAAGACATCAGCCAATGGTCGGCATCGATGCCGAAAAACGCCGACAATGAGCGCATCGACTGGCATTGGGTCATGTCTCTCGACTTGGAACACGGCATCGGAGCCGCCAAAAGCCAAGGCATCGACCTGATCGCCGTTCTGAATGCCGCGGATACCACGTTTTCGTCGACCTCGGAGAAAACGGATCCCATGCAGGATTCGGTACTATCCGTTCAACAGTTGCATAATCTGCTGAAAAAGGATTTAGCGGTCCGTGACCGGCTCGAATCCATCATCGCGCAATGCAATACCACCTTCATGACGGATTTCGACCGTCTGATCGCTTCATACCGTTTGCCTCGCGCGCTCGCCTATGCGAACCGTAGGTTGTGCGACGAAATTGCCGTGTTGCGGCGCATTGGTGCTGCGATGGGATTGTGGACGATTGCCGAAGAGCGGCGGGAGCGGGTGATAGTGCCCGTGCTGCAGTCTGTTGCCGGAGCGGAAAGCCTCGTGAATCTTAACGATATTCAGGATCGTACCGCGCAGATCGTCAATGGCCGTGCCGAACGTCGTGCCGCGGAACGTGAGCAGAAGCGTGCCAGCGATTACGCCATGTCACGCGCGAATTTGAGCGGGGTGACGAGTCCGGGAGGCTCGAAGGTGTTCGACTATGGCTCCCTCGGATCCGCTGGCGGTTCCGCTGACTCGGCGGAAGCCGCGCAGGACCGACGTTTGGCGGATTACAAAAAGTCGGATTGGCGTGACGCCTACCTTCCCGGCCGTGACGTCGACACGGTGATGGGCATTGATATCGAAACTACGGGTACGGATCCGGCTCGCGTGTACATCATCGATGCCGGATTCGAATTCATGAACATGATCTCGCCTCGTCCTGCCGGCGAGCCCGCGGGCTACCGCTACGAACAGGATTATTACGAGACCGGCGATGCATATGGCCAGGCACGTCTTTCCTTCGGCGTTCCCGCGCAGAATGCGCTGCTTGGCAATCCTCTGATTCTCGACCTTACCGGTATTGACGTGCGCGATCGCGCCAGCGCGGACTTTCGTCTGTTCGACGAATGGCCCGAAGCTCAGATCGGATTGCTGCAACGACTCGAACAGCAGCCATATGTTGCGCATAACGCCCGGTTCGAGCATAGCTTTTTCATACTGAACGTCGCCGGATATGCGGAAAGCTATCGTGCCGGCAATATCACGATCATCGACACATTGCCGATGAGCCGTCGTTGGGATGAGGGGTCGATTCCCGATGATGAGCATCCGCACGGCAACAATACGTTGGATGCGTATGCCAAACGTCAGGGCGCGTTGGATGCATCCAAAAGCGAACGACATCTTGGCTTGGAAGATACGCACATCATGCTGGTCGCCATGAAGCATCATCTGGGTGTGCTGCATGCCGAGGGGCGCGGGCCGTGGGGCGCCGGTGGCAGGCCCGGCAATGGTGGCAAGCGCTGTGGCAAGCGCTGGTAGACGGAGTCGCTCGCAGGTTGTGTGGCAAGGCGTAAGTTGGTCGGACGAATTGACGTTGCTGGATGTGTGTCAGGCGTAGTCGTGTTGTGTCTGTTCCCGCTGGATGTTTTGCCCGCTGTTTGTCTTGTACCTTTCTGTCATTCGTTCGTCTCGTGTGTGACACGCCCGGATGTTGACCTGTCGCGAGGTATGTTGAGGTTTTTCCAGCGGGATTGTGCTGTGAAATGGTGCTCATCACTCGATTTTCCTGCGATTTCGACACGCCGAGAGATACGTTATTTTTCAACGGTTTACACGGTGTTTGCGGAAGGTCGATTTGCGTAGATCGGCAAGGACGTGTAAGTTTACATCTCGCTGCTCAGCACGGCGGTTCCGCTCCTGAGGTTCGGGACGGTCTGCTGGTGTGGTGGTGGTTTGAGAACTCAAGAGCGTATTTGTACTACTTCTTTATAGTCAAT
>ENA-OXEA01000491-OXEA01000491.1-human-gut-metagenome-genome-assembly--contig:-NODE-491-length-27996-cov-15.135679_pt1 | contig 27996 bp, 19 predicted proteins | sample MGYA00249352_ERZ652237 | MGnify/ENA primary metagenome ERZ652237 (study PRJEB26925, sample SAMN05826962) | human gut metagenome | biome: ENVO:2100002; feature: ENVO:00000062; material: ENVO:00002003... | reverse complement strand
GGATAAACGCTGAAAGCATCTAAGCGTGAAGCCGACCCAAAGATAAGATATCCCACTGATTGAATCAGGTAAGATCCCTTGTAGACTACGAGGTTGATAGGCACGATGTGTAAGTGGAGTGATCCATTCAGCAAGTGTGTACTAATAGATCGAGGGCTTGACCACAATTCGCTTGAATTCTCAAGTCAATGACAAAATGTTAGCAGTGATTATTCAGTTTTGAAGGCACGTCCTTCTAAGAAACACTGGACAAAGTAGAACAGAAATGTTATACTGAGCCAGTCATATTGGTCGGTGACGATGACGGTGAGGTTCCACCTGTTCCCATTCCGAACACAGAAGTTAAGCTCACTCGTGCCCAAGATAGTTCGCTGGAAACGGCGCGTGAAAATAGGTAGTCGCCGACTTATATGAAACCCCTGAGGAAGAAATTCCTTGGGGGTTTATTGTTTTTGCACGGTACTTTCTTTCATTGGCAAAGAAATTACCAAAAGTTTCTATTTTTGCTTGATTTTTTCATACAGTGTGCTATCATAGGGTTGGAAACGCTTTTGGGAGAAACGCGTTCCCATGCAAAAAACAGTTGACAAAGGATCGGCCTGCTGTTTGACCACCACTTTTCGATCATGTAAGCATGAACTGGAAAGGAGCAGAAGAAAAATGACAAACAAGAAATTCAAGTTGGCAGCAATGTCGCTGGCCACTGCGGTTGCAGTGAGCACGGTTGGCCCCAGTGCTTCTGCGGTGACGTATTATCTGGGCGATGGCAGTGTAACTGTTGACAAGGATGAGAAACGCGGCGCGTACAGTTATCAGGGTGAGGACGGCAGTGAGGAGCACCGCACCTACGTCAATGAGGATAAAGCGGAAACTGGCGATGGTACGATCTACGTCAAGGACGGCAACGCGCCAACGGAAGAAGTCACTGATAACTCCAACAATAGCACAGAGGTACCCACACCTACGGATAATGACACACAATCCACCGATGCTTCTGGCAACAACACAGAGAACAGTTCCACGTCTGAGACCACAACCACAAACACCATCACGGTCAAAGAGGATGTGACGGGTGCAACCATCGTGGTTGAGGGCGTGAATGTAGATACCAGTACCCAGACTGATCCTTCGGCTGATGTGCCCGCAGATACCAAAGAAGATAAAACCATCATCAAGGTGGGCGAGGGTGCAGATGTTGACCTGACAGTCAAGGATTCCAACCTGACCACCGGCGGCAACGGCATTGATATCGGCGTGAATCTGAAAGATGGAGATGAAAACAAGGATACCAAAGTTGATCTGACGCTGGATAATACCGAAATTAATCTGACGGAAAATGCCACAGCGGGCGTCAACGCACGGGATAATTCCGACGTGGATATCACCCTTAAAGGGGATAATACTATTGATGGTTCTGAAGCAATCGACAAAGTGACCGAGGGCGGAGGACACGATATCTCTAAGGATAACGTCAATATTGAGGGCATCCGTGTGGGCGGCGAAGGCGCAAGTGACAGCTCGGATGCCAGTGAGGGTGCAAATACCAAGCTGACCATCAGCGGCGGTGTAGAAAAGACCGAAACTGCGGAAACAGACACAGAAGAAACGGAAAGCTCTGCGGGCGGTTCGCTGACCATCAGTGATACCACAGGCGGTCTGGTAATGGCAGATGGCTCGGACGTGGAAATCACAGACGGGGCGAACGTGACCATTGAGGAGACAAAAACCTCTGGTTCTACGCAGGCTGGCCGTGGTGTGACCCAGCATGGTGATTTGACCATCTCCGGCGGCTCTTCCTTAACGATAGACGGTGTGGAAGACAATGCAAAGCAAGCGTCACATACCGGTATTGGCATTGCCAGCTGGGATGATATCACAGTCGAGGATGGCAGTACGCTGGAGATCAGTGATGCTACAACCGGTATTTACGGCCACCAAGGTTCGGATGCAAGCCTGACTGTGGAGGATAGCGCGCTGAATATTGCTGGCAGCAGCTTCGGCATTGACTATGAAGGTGCCGGAAAAGATAAAGAGGGAAATGTACTCAAATCTGCCGGGGACATCACGTTCGACAATGCAGAAGTCGATATCAATATTACCCCGGAAACCCCGAATGCCGCAGGCTATGGCATTGCCGCCCACGGTGACAGTAATATCACCTTTAAAAATGGCACAGAGGCCGAAATCAAAGTTACTTCTGAAAACCCGGATGCGGGAACCTGGGGCATTTATAATGAGCGTGGCGGGACCGGCAATCTGACGGTGAACGACAGCACGGTGGATATCGATGCAAACCGTGGAATTTACGCCGGTTTCCAGAAGGTTGAAATCGCAAACAACAGCGTTGTGACCTCCAAGAACACCCATCAGGCAATGTATGCTCTGGGCGGCAGTGATGGTAAGGGCCTGAAACTGCGTGTGACCGGAAACAGCCGATATCATCTAACAGGCGGTACGCGGGGTAACTGGGGGATTCAGGCAACCTCTGCCCGGGGACATGAAATTCTGGTTGATGACAATGGACAGCTAATTTCCGATATGGAGAATTCCTATACGGCAGTTGGTCTGGGCAAGAATGCTAAACTGGTCGTGGATAATGGTACTGTTCTTGTGAGGGGAAAATACGACAAGGCAGGACTGTTTGCTTACGGTGATAACAGCACCATCCACATCAAAAACAATTCCCATGTGGAAGCAACAACGATTACCCTTAACCCCTCGATAAAAAAGATACCAACTGTGGGCCAGAAGCTCATCGTTACCGGCGGCACGCTGACCTATGATTACAGCGCGGACAACACCCTGTGGCCGGAGAACGAGCAGGGCGACAAGCTGACCAACTTCCTGCTGACCAAGGATGATACCCACGCAAACTTCGATGCCCTTTCCTATAAAGGCCAGACCTATACCTACCTTTCTGACCTGAACAAGGAGACCGGGAAGCAGTATCTCTCCGTGTGGGTGCCCGCCGCCGCACTGAACTATATGCTGGATGTGGACGGTTCCCACGACCCGGAGATCATCGGCAAGGCGCTGGAAGAGCTGAAGCGGGCCGGATACAATTTCGACACTGCCTACCAGACCGCTGAGAATGGCGATCAGGTCGTTATTCTGCGGGATATGGTGGTGAACGGTAAGAGCCTGAACTTCACCAAGACCACCGATGCAGAGGGCAACACCAAGCTCATCTGGGGCAACTACGAAAAACAGGCAGAGGGTGCTCCCAGCGCTTATGATATGGTCTATGGCACCGAGTACGAGTATGAGGGCAAGACCTATACCATCGTCTGGGGCTATGAGAGCCAGAACAATCCCAACACCACCGCAGCAGCGGGCGTGCTGGATGCTTTTGGCCCGGATTCCAACGTGAAGGTCACCGGCGAAACCATCGATGGCACCGACTCCGCACAGTACACCGTGACCATTTACGGCGCTCTGCGGGAAGTGACCGACCCTGTGATCCCCACAAACCCGGAACCGGAAACGCCTGAGGATTCCGATCCGACTCCTCCGGCTCCCACTACGCCGACTACCCCGGCAGTGCAGGATGCACGGCCCACCACTTCCGCCGTGGAGCAGGCAGTTGCTAAGACCACGCCCGCCCCGGAGACCCCAGTGAACCCGCCGGTACAGGATGCCCGCCCGGAGAGCGGCAAGCTGATCCAGACCGGTACCACCAACTGGATGGCAGATGTTCTGGTGCGTGCAGGCGGTGTCCTGCTGGCTGCCGGTTATCTGCTGGAGCGTAAGCGCAAGAGCATGTTCCATAAGGCACAGCACTGAACACGTTCTTGTAGATGACGTAAAAAGGTAAAATATTAAACTGGCTTGGGGCCGCTGCACAAATTTTTGTGGGGCGGCCCCACTTTTTGCAGAAAAAGGCGCTCTCGTCTCGTATTAGGGGATGAAAGCGCTTTTGATTTTGCAAAAAGGGATGAGAACGAGAATGAAAACTTCACCGCACCGCCGGAAGCACCGGCGCAGAGCCTTCCGGCGGCTGTTCTGGCTGCTGGTGCTGGCGACCCTGCTTCTGCTGCTGTGGCCCCGGCGGATCACGCTGGATGGGCTGAACAGTCCCCATGCCATTTTACTGCGGGCCGACAGCGGAGAGGTGCTGGCCGAAAAGGATGCCGACAGCACGATCTATCCGGCTTCCATGACCAAGATGATGACGGCGTTGCTGGCCATAGAAGCAAACCCGGACATCGACACGCCCGTGACCCTGCCCGAGGAGATCTTTCCGGCTCTGCAGGCCCAGAATGCCTCGCAGGCGGGGTTTCAGCCCGGGGAAACGGCCACGGTGCGGGATCTGCTGTACGGGGCCATGCTGCCCTCGGGGGCCGAGTGCTGCGAAGCGCTGGCCCGGGAGGTGAGCGGCAGCGAGGAAGCCTTTGTGGCCCGGATGAACCAGAAAGCGGCAGAGCTGGGGATGACCGCCACGCATTTCTGCAACCCCACCGGTCTGCACGACCCGGAGCATGTTTCCACCGTGCGGGATATGGCCCGGCTGACAGAAGCAGCTCTGCAGAACGAGACCTTCCGCAAGCTGTTTACCACGGAGCGGTATACCGTTCCGGCCACCAACTGCCACCCGCAGGGGTTCACGATGCACAGCACCCTGCTGAGCCAGCTGGACGGCACAGAGCTGCACCGTGGCCGGATCCTGGGCGGTAAGACTGGTTACACCGGGGAAGCAGGGCTCTGCCTTGCCAGTCTGGCCGAGGTGAAGGGCAGGGAATACATTCTGATCACGGCCGGGGCAGGGGGAAACCACGGCACCGCGCCCTACCACATCGAGGATGCCGTAACAGTCTACCGCCGTGTGAGCCGGGGGTCCTGAACAGGGGAGCGGATGCGCTCCCTTTTTCTGTGCCCGGCTTTGTGGTACAATGGAACAAAACCATTCACAGAACAGGAGAACCATCATGCTCAAGGATTCACAGGTCGATCTCTGCGGCCGCACCGATTTTACCCGCACCGCGCCCCTGCTTGCCCGGGACGAGGCGTTTTCGTTTGCCTGCGCGGGCTGCGGCGGCTGCTGCCGGGGGCGGGAGGATATCGTGCTGTCGGGCTTTGACCTGTGGCGCATTGCGGCCCGCCTGCGCCTGCCGCCCCGCACCGTGGCCCGGGCGTTCTGCCGGGGAAGCATCGGGCGGGTCAGCCGCCTGCCGGTGCTGCGGCTGGCCCCGCTGAAGGAGGAGCGCGGCAACTGCCCCTTCCTCACCGGGAACCACTGCGCCATCCACGATGCCGAGCCGCTGGTCTGCGCCCTTTACCCGCTGGCGCAGGAGATCACGAAGGACGGGCAGGTATCCTACTTTTTGCAGCCCACCCAGTGCGGCGGGCAGGTCATTGCGGCAAGGGTGGGGGATTATCTGGCCCGTTACGATGTGCCCGCCCGGGAGGTCACCGATGTGCGCTGGGCACAGGTGTGCATGGAGTTGGAGGATACCGTGGAGCGGCTGGACGCTCTGTTTGAGCCGGTGTTTGCCCGGCGGATGCAGGAAAAGCTGTGGCAGGCGCTGTATTACCGGTACGACTTTGCAAAAGAGTACCGCCCCCAGCTGGAAGAAAATCTGCTCTGGCTGGACGGTGAGCTGAAAAAGCTCGAAGGGATGCAGATGCGGCACAGATCCATCGAAAAAAGTAATAGATAAAATTACTTTGATTGATAATTCGGGCTGTTTCCCGGTTGTTTTAGAGCGGAAAGTGTGATATACTTCACGAGTGTAAAGCGGCAGCGCGATGCGACAGGCCGCTTGAATACTGGCTTTCATGCGGTGTCCTGCTGCCGCGAAAGTAGAATTGAGGGAGTAATATCATGCGTAAAATTTCTCGTCGTTCGTTCCTGTCTGCCGCTGCTGTCTGCGGCGCAGCTGCTGCCCTGACTGCCTGCGGCGGTTCCTCCAGCTCCACGGCTGCTTCTTCCACTGCTTCCTCTGCTGCGGCTTCTTCCGCAGCGGCTGATGGCCAGAAGTATACCGTTGGCATCTGCCAGCTGGTGGAGCACGCCGCTCTGGACGCTGCCACCCAGGGCTTTGAGGATGCTCTGACCGCACAGTTCGGCGAGAATGTCACCTTTGACTTCCAGAACGCCCAGAACGATTCCGCAACCTGCGCCACCATCGCCAACGGCTTTGTTTCCGCAGGCGTTGACCTGATCATGGCAAACGCTACCCCCGCCCTGCAGGCCGCACAGGCTGCCACCGACAGCATCCCCATTCTGGGCACCTCCGTCACAGAGTACGGTGTTGCACTGGGCCTGACCGATTTCGATGGCACCGTGGGCGGCAATGTCTCCGGCACCTCTGATCTGGCTCCGCTGGATCAGCAGGCGGATATGATCACCGAGTGGCTGCCCGAGGCCACCAAGGTGGGCCTGCTCTACTGCTCTGCCGAGGCAAACAGCCAGTATCAGGTGGACGAGGTCCAGAAGTACCTTGAGGTCAAGGGCGTTACCGCTACCCAGTACGCTTTCTCTGATTCCAACGATCTGGCTTCTGTCTGCCAGAAGGCTGCCGACGAGAACGACGCAGTGTATGTCCCCACCGACAACACCTGCGCCGCCAACACCGGCATCATCGACGGCATCTGCCGCCCGGCCAAGAAGCCCGTGTTCGCCGGTGAGGAGGGCATCTGCTCCGGCTGCGGCGTGGCGACCCTGTCCATCAGCTACTACGATCTGGGCTACACCACCGGTGAGATGGCTGCCAAGGTTCTGACCGGTGAGGCCGATATCTCCACCATGCCCGTTGAGTACACCAACGTGACCAAGAAGTACAACAAGACCATCTGCGATGACCTGGGCATGACCGTTCCCGAGGGTTACGAGGCCATTGAGGAATAACAAGCGCTCAGTCTGTTTTGCAGAAAGCTCCCCAGATAGGGGCGCAGAGCTCACGCGGCAGTAACGAAGAGACTTTACAATAAAATCAGCGGAGAAGAGTGAATTTTTACTCTTCTCCGCTTTCCCGTATCAGAAAAAAGTGTAGTTACAGGAGGAAAACGTTTTGGATATTCTTGCAAGACTTGCCAACCTGCCCGGTGCCTTGCCCGGTGCCTGTGCGCAGGGCCTCATTTGGGGCATCATGGCCATTGGTGTGTACCTGACCTACCGCATCCTGGATGTGGCTGACCTGACCGTAGACGGTTCCTTTGGCACCGGCGGCGCGGTCTGCGTTATGTGCCTGCTCTCCGGCATGAACGTCTGGGCAGCGCTTTTCATCGCCCTGCTGGCCGGTCTGGCCACCGGCCTTGTCACCGGTCTGCTCCACACCTTTATGGGCATCCCGGCCATTCTGGCTGGTATTCTGACCCAGCTGGCCCTCTACTCCATCAACCTGAAGATCATGGGCAAGGCCAACCAGTCCATCAACGTGGACAAGTACGACCTGCTGCTCTCCCTGCGCTGGGTCAAGGAGCTTGCCCTGCACAACCCCATCATCATGGTCATTCTGGTCAGCGCCGTGGTCATCGGCGTGCTGTACTGGTTCTTTGGCACCGAGCTGGGATGCGGCATCCGCGCCACCGGTTCCAACCCCGCCATGAGCCGTGCCCAGGGCATCAACACCAGCTTCAATGTGGTGCTGGGTCTGGCGGTCTCCAACGGTCTGGTAGCCCTGTCCGGCGCACTGCTGAGCCAGTATCAGGGCTTTGCTGATGTCAGCATGGGCCGTGGTGCCATCGTCATCGGTCTGGCCGCTGTCATCATCGGCGAGGCCCTGTTCAGCCGCATCTTCCACAACTTTGCCCTCAAGCTGGTGTCCGTTTCGCTGGGTGCCATCATCTACTACATTGTTATCCAGCTGGTGCTGACTCTCGGCTTTGACGCAAACCTGCTCAAGCTGCTGAGCGCCTCCGTGGTGGCGGTGTTCCTGGCCGTGCCCTATTGGAAGAGCAAGTACTTCGCAAAGCCCGCGGCAAAGAAGGCACAGAAGGAGGATGCAAAAAATGCTTGAGATCCAGAATGTTTCCAAGACCTTCAACGCCGGTACCGTCAACGAGAAAACGGCCCTGAACGGTCTGAACCTGAAATTGAACGAAGGTGATTTTGTCACCGTCATCGGCGGCAATGGTGCGGGCAAATCCACCATGCTGAACGCTGTGGCCGGTGTGTGGCCTGTGGACAGCGGCAAGATCATCATTGACGGCACCGACGTGACCAAACTGGGGGAGCACCAGCGCGCCGCCTACATCGGCCGCGTGTTCCAGGACCCCATGACCGGCACCGCCGCCACCATGCAGATCGAGGAGAACCTTGCCCTGGCCGCCCGGCGCGGTAAGCGCCGCGGCCTGAGGATCGGCATCACCAAGGCCGAACGGGAGCGCTACCGTGAACTGCTCAAGAGCCTGGACCTGGGCTTGGAGGATCGCCTGACCGCCCGCGTGGGCCTGCTGTCCGGCGGTCAGCGTCAGGCACTGACCCTGCTTATGGCTACCATGAACAAGCCCAAGCTCCTGCTGCTGGATGAGCACACCGCCGCGCTGGACCCCAAGACGGCGCTCAAGGTGCTGACCCTCTCGGCCAAGATCGTGGAGGAGAACCACCTGACCACCATGATGATCACCCACAACATGAAGGATGCCATCAAGTACGGCAACCGCCTGATCATGATGCACGAGGGCCACATCATCTATGATGTCTCCGGGGAAGAGAAGAAGAACCTGCACGTCTCCGACCTGCTGGCCAAGTTCCAGATCGCGTCCGGCGGCGAGTTCGCCAACGACCGCATGATCCTTTCCTGATGCATTTTTGATATGGAAAATCCCCTCCGGTGTGCGCGTACCGGAGGGGATCTTTGCATCTTGTGCACCTTTGCAGGGTGTGCTACACTGAGAGAAAGAGGAGGTGTCTCTCGTGCGAAAAATCATCCGGCGGGCAGCTGCTGTGCTGTTGTCTGCGGCTCTGCTGCTGACGGGAACGGCCTCGGCAGCAGCCCGGATTGACCCGGTAGAGGAACGGCTTGCTGCCATGTCTCTGCGGGAAAAGGTGGGGCAGCTGTTCGTGGTGCGGGTCGAGGCACTGGACCCCAGTGGACAGTCTGATAGCACAAGGCTGACCTGGGCAGAACGGCAGGGGCTGAAAAAGTATCCGGTGGGCGGCATTGTGGTGTTTCGGCAGAATGTGAAAAGCCCGGAGCAGTTGAAAAAGCTTCTGGCAGATTTTCAGGCAGCATCCGGGACCGGTCTGTTGACCGCCGTGGACGAGGAGGGCGGCAGCGTGGCCCGGTTGGCCAATGCTTCCGGCTTTGATCTGCCCCAATACCAGAGTGCCCAGGCAGTAGGTACAACAGGGGACCCGGCCAATGCCCGTGCCATGGGGCAGATCGTCGGAGGCTACCTCAAAACCTACGGCCTGAATCTTGACTTTGCTCCAGTGGCAGATGTGAACACCAATCCGGCCAATACCGTGATCGGGAACCGAGCATTTTCGTCGGATCCGGCAGTGGCGGCACAGATGGTGGCCTCCGCTGTACAAGGGTTTCACGATGCGGGCATACTCTGCACACTCAAGCATTTCCCGGGTCACGGAGATACCGCAGAGGACAGCCACTACGGCACGGCCAGCAGCACCAAGACTTGGGCAGAGATGCGGGAGACGGAGCTGAAGCCTTTTGCGGCTGGAATCGCAGCTGGGGCCGACGTAGTAATGACCGCCCACATCACCACCCCCAATGCAACGCAGGACGGCCTGCCTGCGTCGCTCTCCTACACTATGCTGACCGAGCGTCTGCGGGGGGAGTTGGGCTTTACTGGGGTCATCTGCACCGATTCGCTGTCCATGCAAGCCATTCGTGACCACTATTCTGCAGTAGAAGCGGCTGTAGCGGCGCTGAACGCCGGGGCAGATCTTCTGCTGATGCCGCCCGACCTGCCGGAAGCCTTTGACGGTGTACTGGAGGCTGTGCAGAATGGAACCATCAGCGAGGAACGCCTCAACGAGAGCGTCCGCCGCATCCTGATGCTGAAACAGAAAGCCGGGTTGGAGCTTGACACCCGCACCCCGCTGGAAAAGATGCTGGATGTGTTTCTGTAAGATTGAAGCATAATAAGAAAATCCCCTCCGGTGTGCGCGTACCGGAGGGGATCTTTGCGTATAAAGGAATGTTACCGCTTGATGTCGTAGTTCATGTTCATCAGGTTGCGGATGGAGCTGACATCATCGGTGATGTTGGCATCGCCGTGAATGGTGTGCTTGATGGCACTGCTTGCCACGGCAAAGTTGATCATGTCCATGGCGCGGTAGTCGTGGAGCATGGCGTAGATCAGGCCGCTGGCAAAGGCATCGCCGCCGCCCACGCGATCCAGAATATTAAAGGTGTAGAGCTTGCTCTCAAAGGTGTGGCCGTCGTACCACATAAAGGCCTTGAGGCTGTTCTCGCTGCCGCTGTGGGCATAGCGCACATGGCGGGCAATGCACTTGAGGTTGGGATAGCGGTCAATGAAATGCTGGAAGATCTCGTCCTGCTGCTCATAGCTGGGCTGCAGGGGCACGCCGTCCTTCCAGTCGCCCTTGCTGTGATCGTTGTCGTCCTTCCACAGGTGGTAGGGCTCAATGCCCAGCAGAACGTCAACATAAGGCAGGCACTCGGTGCAGAAATCGCGGGCTTCCTCCCAGCTCCACAGGGTAGAGCGGAAGTTGCCGTCAAAGCTGACGGTCAGGCCCTTCTTTTTGGCCACCTTGAGCATATCGATGATGAGGCCGCGGCAGTTGGGGCCCAGTGCCGGGGTAATGCCGCTCAGGTGCAGCCAGTCGTAGCCGTCCAGCAGAGCGTCCAGATCGACCTGAGAGAAGTCATACTCGGTAATGGCACTGTGCTTGCGGTCGTAGATGACCTTGGAAGCGCGGATGCCGTATCCGGTCTCCAGATAATAAGTACCCAGCCGGTTGGAGGGGGTCTCGTTGGGCTCGGTCAGGATCATGGGAGTGCAATGCACATCGTTGGAGCGCAGCCAGCGCACCGCGCTCTTGCCCAGGCTGTTGTTGGGCACTACGCTGAAGAAGGTGCTGTCCACACCCAGGTTGGCCAGGGCCAGTGCAATGTTGGCCTCGCTGCCGCCGTAGCTGGCTTCAAAGCTGGATGCCATGCGGATCTTTTCGTAGTTCGGCGGGGTCAGACGGAGCATGATCTCGCCGCAGGTGATAAATTTCTGGCCGTTGGGCTCGCTGCCGAGGATGGGATTGTAGTGTTCCATAACGCTCCTCCTAAAAAGTCGTTTCTGGGATCCATTTCATGTGAGAACACATTGTTGTATCCATTATACCGCACTGCGCACCGGATAGCAAGCAAATGCTGTTTCGGCCGAGAGAAAAAGAAAAAGAAATTTTGGTTGTTTTGACGAAAGAACCCCTCAGTCACCTGCGGTGACAGCCCCCCTAATAGTGGGGCCCTTGGCATTGCGTAAAGCCTTATGGCTTTGCCAAGGCCGCCCCTACTAGGGGCGGTGGCATCCCGCAGGGATGACGGTGGGGTTCACACCCCCGTCAGGTCAAAGCTGGGCGTATACTCTTCCTTTGCACTGCTCTTCTGCTGCATATAGCCAGAGCTGAGGCCCAGATCCATAGCGTAGTTGACCACCCGGCGGTATTCGTAGGTGGTGATGCGCCGCCCGATGCCGTGGTCTGCCGCCTGATAGAAGGGGGTGTACTGGCTCATCACGCTGGGCAGGAAGCACCCGGGGTCGGCCTTGTTCCAAGCCGCCATCTGATCGAGCACGGCAAAGCTGTCGTCCACATGGCCAGGCAGGGCAAGGTGGCGCAGGATCACGCCCCGCTGCAGGATGCCCTCGCTGTCAAAAACAGGGTGCCCGGCCTGAGCCATCATGGCTTCAATGGCGGGCCTGGCCTGTGCAAAATAGTCCGGCGCGGCGGAAAGCTCTGCCGAAAGGGCAGGAGAAACATATTTCAGGTCGGCCAGCCAGATGTCGATGAAGCCGCGCCAGGCGTGCACGCTCTCCACGGTCTCGTAGCCGCCGGTGTTGCAGACGATGGGCAGATGCAGCCCCTGCGCCCGGGCTAGGTCGAGGGCTGCGATGATCCAGGGCCGCCACTGCCCAGGCGTGACAAGGTTGATGTTGTGGGCTCCCTGCGCCTGCAGGTCCAGAAAAATCTCGGCCAGGCGCTCTACGGTGATCTCCTTGCCCAGCCCCTCGGCGCTGATGGGGTAGTTCTGGCAGAAGCAGCACTTGAGGGTGCAGCCGGAGAAAAACACCGTGCCGCTGCCCCGGGTGCCGCTGATGCAGGGCTCCTCCCAGAAGTGCAGGGCAGCGCGGGCCGCTTTCAGGGTGCGGCCCGCCCCGCAGAAGCCTGTCTGCCCGGCGGCCCGGTCGGCTTTGCACTGCCTGGGGCAGAGAGTACAGGCTTCCGGCACGGCAACAGAAATGGTTTTGGGCATAATATCCAAGTCCTTTGCAAAAGATTTGACAGAATTACTCTTGTTTATTATACCATTTATGACATGGAATGTGGTATACTATGATAGAATATTATATATCATGCAAAAATACTACATATCAGACGGAGGATGTCATGCGCACCGAAAACGAGGAGATCCGGGATCATTTGAAATATCTCTCCCTGCTGGCACGGGATTACCCCTCGCAGGCAGCCGCCGCCAGTGAGATCATCAGCACCCAGGCCCTGCTCAAGCTGCCCAAGGGCACCGAACATTTTATGAGCGACCTGCACGGTGAAAACGAGGCCTTTGTCCACATCCTGAACTCGGCTTCGGGTGTCATCCGGGAAAAGGTGGATATTGTGCTGGGGGACAGTGTGCCGGAGCAGACCCGTGCCGGGCTGGCAACGCTCATCTATTACCCCAACGAGAAGCTGCCCCAGCTCAAAGCTGGGTGCGCGGATGAAGAAGCGCTTGACCACTGGTACACAGAGACCCTGCTTCAGCTCATTGATATCTGCCGGTTGGTGTCCTCCAAGCATACCCGGGAGCATGTGCGCTCCTGCCTGCCGTCCAGCTGCGGGTATATTCTGGATGAGCTGCTCCATGCCCACTTTGAGGACCACGACAAGGACCTTTATTATGGGCAGATCGTGGGCAGCATCATCGAAAATGGCCGCGCCGACCGGTTCATCGTCCGGCTGTGTGAGCTCATCAAGCGGCTGGCTGTGGACAAGCTGCACATCGTGGGCGACCTGTTTGACCGCGGCCCCCGGCCTGATATCATACTGGACCGGCTCATGCGCCACCACCATGTGGATATCCAGTGGGGCAACCATGATGTGGTCTGGATGGGTGCCGCCGCCGGAAGTCCCATCTGTGTCTGCACTGTGCTCAAAACGACACTGGCCTACCACAACCATGCCATGCTTGAGGACTGCTACGGCATCAACCTGCGGCATCTGCAGCGGATGGCCGAGCAGTTCTACGGAAATGACGACCTGACCCTCTGGATGCCCCACACCGACGCGGCGCGCGGCCCTTACACCGAGGGAATGCTCCACCGCTGTGCCGTGATGCACAAGGCCGTGACCATTCTGATGCTCAAGATGGAGTGCAAGGTCATCGACCGCAACCCGGATTTCAAGATGCAGGGTCGGGATTTCCTGCGGCACATCGATTGGAAAAAGGGAACAGTGACCCTGAACGGGCAGGCATACCCCCTGCGGGACACCAGCTTCCCCACCGTGGATCCGGCAGACCCCGCCGCCCTGAATGATGATGAGCGGCTGGTGCTCCGCAAGCTGGTGGAATCCTTCCGGCAGAGCGAGCGCTTGCAGCAGCATGTGGAATTTTTGTATGCCAAGGGCAGCGTTTACCACATCGAGAACGGCAACCTGCTCTACCACGGCGTGGTGCCCATGACCAAAAACGGCAGCTTTGCCGTGGAGCGGTTCGAGGGACACAACTACTCGGGCCGCGGCTTGATGGACTACTGTGACGAGCGGGCACGCCGCGGCTACTTTGCCCCCGAGAGCAGCGCGGCCCGGCGGAGCGGTCAGGACTTTTTGTGGTATCTGTGGTGCGGCAAGCTGTCGCCGTTGTTCGGCCGCAGCGCCATGACCACCTTTGAGCGGCTGTATATTGCCGACCCCGCCACCCACGAGGAAGTCAAGGACCCCTATTATACATGGTACAATGAAGAGGCCGCCTGCCGCCGTATCCTGGCGGAATTCGGTCTGCCCGGCACCAGCCACATCGTTAACGGCCATGTGCCGGTGCGGGAGAAGAGCGGCGAGAGTCCCATCAAGGGCGGGGGCCGTCTGGTCGTCATTGACGGCGGGTTCTGCCGCGCCTACCATGAAAAGACCGGCATTGCAGGGTACACGCTGGTGTACTCCAGCCGCACCATGTCCCTGCGGACCCATCAGCCCTTTGTCAGTGCTGAAAAGGCCGTGAACGAAAACATCGACATCGTGTCGCAGAAGAACATTCTGGAAACGGAGAACCACCGCATTCTGGTGGAAGAGACGGACGAGGGCGAGATCCTGCGGGAGCGGGTGCATGACCTGAAACAGCTGGTCAAGGCCTATCAACTGGGCTGGATCAAGGAGACTTGCAGCGAGGATTGCGTCTGGTAAGGGGCGCTGATTGTAAAATTTTTGAAATAAGAAACAAAAATGTCGAATATCTCCGCAGATTCTGGGCAAAACAGAAAATAATCGGGCAGGGGAAAAGGGGGCTTTGCTTTTTGCCCGAAGTTGTGTATAATAAGATAGTTGTATCGTGAGGGTGTGTGCCCAGCGGTGCGCGGAGAGATCAAGCAAGAACCCTGAGTGGCCCTGCCGCTGGCGGGCCTGCGACAAGGAGATTATAAAATTGGAAAAGTTTGTTATTACGGGCGGCAAGCCCCTGCATGGCGAAGTTACCATTTCCGGTGCAAAAAATGCGGCTGTGGGCATTCTGCCTGCCACCATTCTGGCGGCAGATGTCTGTGTGATCGAAAACCTGCCGGACATCAGTGATGTGGCAGTCAGCCTGAAGATCCTGAGCACCCTGGGTGCCAGCATCAAGATGCTGAACCGCAATACCTACGAGATCGACACCACCCACCTGAACAGCACCAACGTCCCGGACGATCTGTCCCGCCAGATGCGTGCCAGCTACTACTTCCTGGGTGCGCTGCTCTCCCGCTTTGGCAAGGCACAGGTGGCCATGCCCGGCGGCTGCAATCTGGGCCCCCGCCCCATCGACCAGCACCTCAAGGTGTTCAGCGCACTGGGTGCAGAGGACAGCGTGGACTACGGCATGATCACCGTGCGTGCCAAGGAACTGAACGGTGCCCATATCTTCTTTGATAAGGTCAGCGTGGGCGCTACCATGAACGGTATGCTCTCCGCTGTGATGGCACAGGGCCAGACCATTCTGGAAAACTGCGCCAAGGAGCCCCATGTCGTTGATCTGGCGAACTTTTTGAATATGTGCGGCGCGGATGTGCGCGGTGCCGGCACCGATGTGATCAAGGTGCGCGGCGTGGAAAAGATGCACGGTTGCACTTACAGCATCATCCCTGACCAGATCGAGGCGGGCAGCTACATGGTTGCCGCTGCTGCCACCGGCGGCGACGTTCTGATCAAAAATGTCACCCCCAAGCATCTGGAACCCATCACGGCAAAGCTCCGCCGTGCCGGTGTGGATGTGGAGGAATTCGATGATTCCGTCCGCGTCTCCCGCAAGGGCGATATCCTGCCGCTGAAGATCAACACCATGCCCCACCCGGGCTTCCCCACCGATATGCAGCCCCTGATGGGTGTGCTGCTCAGCGTGGCAAAGGGTACCTCCACCATCACCGAGAGCGTGTGGGATAACCGCTTCCGCTATGTGGACGAGCTGCGCAAGATGGGCGCAGTGGTGCAGGTGGACGGTCAGGTGGCCGTGTTTGAGGGTGTGGACAAACTGAACCCCGCCCCCCTGCGCGCTTCTGACCTGCGTGCCGGTGCGGCCATGGTCGTTGCTGCCCTGATGGCAGACGGCACCAGCGAGATCGAGGAGATCGGCCACATTGAGCGCGGCTATGAGAACATCGTGGAAAAGCTGCGCGGCCTGGGCGCTGAGATCAGCAAGGTGGAGCGGATGCCCGCCGCACTGGAATCGGCAATGTGATCATTCAGAACCTCTCAGTCTGTTTTGCAGAAGTTCCCCTGACAGGGAGCTTTTGTGAAGCAACGACGGAGAGGTTCGTTTCTTGAGGTTTGAAATGTCTGAATTCATCTCGTTATACTCTGGCTCCTCCGGCAACTGCAGCGTGGTGCGCACGGGGGAAAAGTACATCATCATTGATATGGGAAAGGGTGTGCGCACTACCTCGGCGGCACTCAAGGAGCTGGGCCTGAACATCAGCGATTGTGCGGGCATTCTGGTCACCCACGAGCACTCTGACCACGTCAAGGGGCTGGCTACCTTCCTCAAAAAGAATCCGCTGCCGGTATACGGCGCAGACGATACGCTGGATTTTCTGGATGCAAGCGGCATTGTGCCCGCCACCTGTGAGCTGCGCACCCTGTCCGGCGGGGAAGAGGATGTGGGAGATTTCGGCGTGACGATGTTCCCCACCAGCCATGACGTGCCCTGCGTGGGCTACCGCATCCACACCCCGGACAACAAGACCATGACCATTGCCACCGACCTGGGAGTCCTGACCCCGCCGGTGCATCAGGCCCTGAGCGGCTGTGACCTGGTGGCGCTGGAAAGCAACTACGACCTCCACATGCTCCGCAGCGGGCGGTATCCTTACTACCTGCGCTCCCGCATCGAGTCCAACCGGGGCCACCTCTCCAACGATGAGTGCTCGGCAAAGCTGCTGGAGCTGATCCAGGAGGGATGCAAGAAGTTTGCCCTCTGCCATCTCTCGCAGGAGAACAACACCCCAGCGCTTGCTTTGCAGACCATGTTCAACACCCTGGGTGCGGCAGGTGTCGTGCCGGAAAAGGACTGCATCGTGCAGGCTCAGCGCCGCAATGAGATCAGCCCCACGCTTACATTTTAAGAAAAAAAGGCCCTCTCCATCATTGCTTTACAAAGCATGACGGAGAGGGCCTTTTTTGTTGTTATGCCAGATCCGGCAGGATATCGGGCCAGAGGGCCTGCTCCTGCCGCAGATCGGTGAAAACGCAGTCCAGATAGATCTTGTTTACAGCCGAGATGATGGTGCTGCGCAGGAGCGTGCGTGCATCATCAACATCCGGCTCCAGCTCGGAAAAGCTTTTGGTCAGGCCGAACACATAGGGCAGGTAGTTCTCCAGCTCATCGCAAAAGGTATCATACGCCTGCGCGGAGGTATAATGCGCCCGCTGCATCTTGAACAGGCTGTCGATATTTTCCATGGACAGGACGTTTTTAGAAACTACGATGTAGATCAGGCAGGCCAGCTGATCCCGGGTATACTTCTTTTTGATGGGGTGGCTGATGATCCCTTTCTTAACGTAGTTGCTCACCATGGAAGCGGTGAGCTCCACCCCCTGAAATGTGCGGAAACACCCGTTGACAAACTGTACACTCTGATCCAGATAAAGCCCTACGGTGGGGAGTTCTGCATACCGGGGCAGGGCAAACCCTGCGGCGCAGGCCGCAACGCGGCGGTTTGATTCTAATTTCATGCGGACAGTATACCATGTTTTGGAAATGTGGTCAACAGGAAATTAAAAACTTTTGAAATAATTCAAGAAAACAGTTGACAGGTTTTTGAAAAACTGATATAGTGATTCAGACAACAGGAAAAACTGCGGCATCCGCTGCCGCCGGAATGGAGATAAATGCTTATGAACATCAAGATTGTTGTGGATTCCTCCGCCAGCCTGTACACTTTGCAGGGCGTGGATTTTGAATGCGTTCCCCTGAAGATCATCACCGACGATGCCGAATATCTGGACAACGGCACAATGGATGCCTTGGGCATGGCCCAGACCCTGCGTACCTATAAGGGCAAGACCTCGACTTCCTGCCCCAACGTCAGCGACTGGCTGGCCGCCTACGAGGGAGCCGACGAGGTGTATGCCATCACCATCACGGGCACTCTGTCCGGCAGCTACAATGCCGCCCAGCTGGCCGCCGAGGAGTACCAGCAGGAGAATCCCGGCAAGCGGGTGTTCGTGCTGGACAGCCTTTCCACCGGCCCGGAGCAGCGCCTGCTGGCCGAGCATCTGCGGGATCTGCTGGCTGAGGGCAAGGAGTTTGACGAGATCTGTGAAGAGATGCTCCGCTACCACAAGCACACCCATCTGCTCTTTTCGCTGGAGTCGCTGGCCAATCTGGCCCGCAATGGCCGCGTGAAGCCTGCCGTTGCTGCTGTGGCGCGGATGCTGGGCATCCGGGTCATCGGACAGGCAAGTGAGGCCGGGGAGCTGGATGTTCTCTGCAAGACCCGTGGTGAGCATGGTGCGCTGGAACGCATCGTGCTGGAACTCAAGGAGCACGGCTACACCAACGGCAGGCTCCATATCTCTCACTGCGGCAATCCCGCTGCCGCCGAGCGCCTGAAGCACATGGTAAAGGCTGTGTTTGATGGAGCAAAGGTGGACATCAGCGAATGCGGCGGTCTGTGCAGCTATTATGCAGAGCTGGGCGGCCTGCTGGTTGGTTATGAGGACGCGGAAGCATAAGCGAACGGCCCTCGGAAAAATTCTGCCCACGATTGAATAGGCGCTCATAGCGGGGAAAGCCGTTGTGGGCGCTTTTTTGTTTGCAAAATCTTCCGCTCTGCGCTATACTAACAGCATCAAAAATCGCCGTGGGCGGCAGGGGAGGGATACCACATGTTCAGATTGCCTATCGTCAAGTTTTTCAACCGCATCTTCAACCGTGTCACGATCACAGTGGTGCTGGTGGCTTTACAGGTGCTCTGGCTGCTCTGGGCGTTCTGGTCGTTCACGGCGGGGCGGGTCTGGCTGAACGGTGCCCTGAAGGCGCTGAGCATCATGATCGTGCTGTATCTGGTGCGCAAGGATGAAAACAGTGCTTATAAGATCGGCTGGATCGTTCTGATCGGTCTTCTGCCCCTGCTGGGCGGTGCGCTTTATCTGGCTTTTGGCAACAAGGCCCCCGCCAAGTATCTGCGGGAGCGGATGCAGAAGGTGGAACAGGCCCATCAGACCGAGCTTGCCCAGCCTGAGGGCCAGACCGATGCGCTGGATATCTCCAGCCGGAACCTGAGCCGCTATGTGGCAAAGTTCGGGCCGTATCCGGCCTGGAAGGATACCGCTGCTCACTACTTTTCCTGCGGGGAGGAGATGTATCCCCAGCTGCTGGCGGATCTGGACAAGGCGGAAAAATTTATCTTTCTGGAATTTTTTATCCTCCGTTCCGGCAAAATGTGGGACGGTGTGGAGCAGATCCTCCGCCGCAAGGCCGCCCAGGGCGTGGATGTGCGGCTGATCTACGATGATTTTGGCAGCTTGCTGGGCCTGCCCAGTGATTTTGTCATCCGCATGGAGAAGGCGCACATCCGCTGCATCCCTTTCAACCCGGTGGTGCCGCTGGTCTCGCTGGTGATGAACCACCGCGACCACCGCAAGATCGTGGTGGTTGACGGCAATGTGGCCTACACCGGTGGTGTGAATCTGGCGGATGAGTATATCAATGCCGAGCAGCGCTTTGGCTACTGGAAGGATGCGGCCATCCGTCTGGAGGGTGCCGCTGTCTGGAACTTTACCGTGATGTTCCTCAATGTATGGAATGCCTTCCGCCCGCAGGAGACCGATTACACCGCCTTTGCGCCTACCCGCCTGCCCGCAGTGCAGGATGGCGTGGTGCAGCCCTACGCGGACAGCCCGCTGGACGAGGAACCGCTGGCCGAGACGGTCTATCTGGACATCCTCTCTCAGGCCCAGAGATATGTTTATATCTACACGCCCTACCTGGCCGTGGGCGAGGAGATGCTGGATGCTCTGAAAAATGCGGCCAAGCGCGGGGTGGACGTGCGGCTCATCCTGCCCGGGATCCCGGATAAGAAGCTGGTATTCCGGCTCAGCCGTTCCTACTATCTGCCCCTGCTCAGGGCGGGCGTGCGCATTTATGAATTCACGCCCGGTTTCCTCCACGCCAAGTGCTATGTCAGCGATGACCGTGTCGCCGCGGTGGGCAGCATCAATATGGATTATCGGAGCCTGTTCCTCCACTTTGAATGCGGAACACTGCTTTTCCATAACAGCCAGATCGCCGCACTGCGGAAGGATGTGGAGCGCACCCTGCCGCAGTGCCAGGAGATCATGCGCTCCGACTGCCGCACCAATCTGCCGGGCACAGCACTGGACAGCGTGCTGCGGCTGCTGAGTCCGTTGATGTAAGCGGCTGCGCGCAGCACTCTGGGAGCTTTTCCACGCAAGTGAAACGGGCCATTCCATCGCCCGCCCTATTGCCTGCGGCAACAGGGTCCCACCCCAGCGGACACTTGCTTTGGAAAACTCCCGTCGGCTGCGTAATCTTACGCTCTTCTGGACATACTATGGGGCAAAGGCCCAACGGGCCGTGTGGAAAGGGAGCGTATCTATGAATCAGAACCATCGGGCTCTTTGGAGCTGTGCCATGGCGGCGGCGCTGCTGCTGACCGCCTGCGGCAAAACGAACGCCGGGTCGGGCAGCTCCGGCAGCATGAGCGGAAGCAGCGGCACATCCTCCGCACAGACCCAGACAGCGGCATGGAAAACCGGTCTGGGTGTGGTGACAGAGGCCACCGATCAGGACAGGGCAGGGAAAATTGAGCTGGCAGCGGCCGCTGTCCTGCTGGATGGCGAGGGGAAACTGGAGAGTGTTCTGCTGGACGAGCTGGAAGTGTCTGTTTCGGCGGACAGCACCGGCCATGTGACCCTGCCCACCGACTGGCGCACCAAGCGGCAGAAGGGGGACGATTACCCGCTGGCCGAGGTCTCTTCCCTGAAAAAGGGCTGGGCGGAACAGGCGGATGCCTTTGCCAGTTACCTGATCGGCATGACCCCGGAACAGGTCTCCATGCTCAAAGTGGATAAGGATGGCAAGCCCACGGATGCCGATCTGCTGAGCGGTTGCACCATTGCTGTGGATCGCTACCGGGATGCCGTGACCCGGGCTTGCGCCAATGCCAGGACACTGGGTGCCGCCAAGGGCGACAGGGTCGCGCTGGGCATCGAAGCGGTGAACGGGACTTCGGACATCACCGCCACCGATGACAAGGATGTGAATGCGCAGGTGGATGTGAGCATCGTGGCACTGACCACCGATACAGACCGCCGTGTGACCAGCGCCATTGCGGATATGGCTGAGCCGGCCCTGACGGTGGTGTCGGACGGCGGTGTGACAGCCCCGGACCTCGTCAAGACCAAGCTGGAGCTGGGCGAGGACTATGGGATGCGCGGCGCATCGGCGCTGGGCAAGGAGTGGTATGAGCACAGCGAGGGCTTCTGCGATGCCCTCAAGGGCAAGACCCGCACCGAGATCGCTGGGCTTTCCGGCGGCGATGCCGACCTGAAGGCTCTGTGTACCATTGACATCACCGATCTGCAAAAGGCGGCGCTGGATGCCCTGAGCTGAGGAGGAAGCCCATTCAGTCCTGCAATCGCGCACCGGCTCTCCCGGATAGGGGGGCGGTGGCATTCCGCTGAATTTTCAGAGAGAAACATCTCGCCGCGTTTGGCAGCTGCCGACGCGGCGTTTTTGTTTTGTCAAAATGACCGCTTTGCCGTGGTAAAGCGGTAAAGATTTGAGCAAACTGCGAAAAATCAGTTTTCCCCCTTGCAAAACGGCAGAAAACGCGCTATTCTATAACCACAGTTTAGCAATTTAGCATGGTAAAGCAATAAAACAAGGCTGCTTGCCACTGAGGGAGGAACCGTATATGAAACGTCTTGTATCTGCATTCCTGGCCGGTGCCATGGCACTGAGCCTTGCCGCCTGCGGTGGTGCCGCTTCCACTTCCACTGCCGCATCTGCCTCTGCTTCTGCTTCCGGCAGTGCTGCCGCATCCCAGGCTGCAGGCAGCGATCTGGATTACATCAAGGGCAAGGGCAAGCTGGTCATCGGCTACACCGTTTACGAGCCCATGAACTACACCGATGCGGATGGCAACTTCACGGGTTTTGATACCGAGCTGGCCACTGCTGTCTGCGAAAAGCTGGGCGTGGAACCGGAATTTGTAGAGATCAACTGGGATACCAAGGTCGTGGAGCTGGATGCCAAGAGCATCGACTGCATCTGGAACGGTATGACTCTGACCGATGACATCATGCAGAACACCGCTACCACCAAGGCTTATGCAAAGAATGCACAGGTGGTCGTTGTGAAAGATGGCACCGATTATACCTCTACCGCTGACCTGGTGGGTAAGACTGTGGTTGCCGAGGCGGGTTCCGCCGGTGAGGCCGCCATTGAGGGGGACGAGAACCTGGCACAGGCTGATTACGTCTCCAAGAGTGTTCAGACCGACTGCCTGATGGAAGTTGCCGCAGGCACTGCCGATGCCGCTGTACTTGACCTGACCCTGGCCAACGCCATGATCGGTGAGGGCACTGACTATGCCGACCTGAAGATCGTGGACGAGCTGAACGCTGAGGAGTACGGTGTGGCGTTCCGCAAGGGCAGTGATGCTGCCGCCGCTGTGGACGAGGCCTTTGATGCACTGAAGGCTGATGGTACTATGCAGGCACTGGCCGATAAGTACGATCTGGCACTGGCTGACTGAATTTGTTGAAAAGCTCCTTCCGTCATCGCTATGCGATGCACCCTCCCTCGGTGAGGGAGGCTTTTTGTTGCCGATGCGTGAAAGGCTCCCCAGCAGAGGAAACTTTCACCGGCTGTGATGGAAGGGGAATATGGATTCTGAATAAAAAAGGTGTGTTTTTGTGTCTGTGATTCTTATGCGCCTGTCCGGCGCGTTCCTGCTCAATTGTGAGCTCTTTGCCCTGACACTGCTGTTTGCACTGCCGCTGGGGCTGGTGGTCTCGTTTGGCTCCATGAGCCGCTGCAAGCCGCTGGCCGGGCTGGTCAAGACCTTTGTCTGGATCATCCGCGGCACCCCGCTGATGCTGCAGATCATCGTGATCTATCTGGGCCCCGGCCTGCTGGGCATGAACAACCCCTGGCCCTCCGGCTCCGGCGGACGGATGGTGGCGGCGGTGGTGGCTTTTGCCATCAACTATGCCTGCTATTTTTCTGAGATCTACCGCGGCGGCATTGAGGCAGTGCCCAAGGGGCAGACTGAGGCCGGGCAGGTGCTTGGCATGACCAAAACACAGATCTTTTTCAAGGTGACCTTGCTTCAGGTCGTCAAGCGCATCCTGCCCCCCATGGGCAATGAGATCATCACGCTGGTCAAGGATACCTCGCTGGCAAACACCATTGCCAACAAGGAAATCATTATGATGGCCAAGGAGTATAGCGCAAAGGGCCTGATCTGGCCGCTGTTCTCCACCGCGCTCTTCTTCCTGGTGTTTGTGGGCGCACTGACCATCCTGTTCAACTGGGCTGAAAAAAAGCTCGATTATTTCCGCTGCTAAGGAGGCAGATAGATTATGGCGTTGCTCGAAGCTTCCGGTATCGGGAAAAATTTTGGCGAGACCCATGTGTTGAAGGACATCTCCCTGGATCTGGAGCAGGGGGAAGCGCTGGCGATCATCGGCTCGTCCGGTTCCGGCAAAACGACGCTGCTGCGCTGCCTGAACTTTCTGGAACGGCCTGACACGGGTGTGATCAAGGTGAACGGCGAGACCATGTGGGATGCCGCCGACCCTGCCACCCAGAAGGAAAGTGAGATCCGCAAAAAGCGGCTCCATTTTGGTCTGGTGTTCCAGAACTTCAACCTGTTCCCGCAGTACACGGCCTTACAGAACGTGATGCTGGCAGGAGAACTGCTGGCAAAGGAACGTCCGGAATATCAGGCAAACAAAAAGGCCATCCACGCGGAGCTGGAACAGCAGGCGAGAGAACTGCTGGCGCAGATGGGCCTTTCGGAGCGGGCCGGCCACTACCCGCATCAGCTCTCCGGCGGCCAGCAGCAGCGTGTAGCCATTGCCCGCGCGCTGGCGCTTCACCCGGATATCCTCTGCTTTGATGAGCCCACCAGCGCCCTCGACCCGGAGCTGACCGGCGAGGTGCTGAAGGTTCTGCGCGACCTTGCTGACCGCAAGACCACGATGATCATTGTCACCCATGAGATGCACTTTGCCCGCGATGTGGCCGACCGCATCCTGTTCATGGATGGCGGCGTGGTCGTGGAAGAAGGCCCGGCCAAACAGCTCATCGACCACCCCCGGGAAGAGCGTACCAGACAGTTCCTCGCACACTATTCAGAATGACCCGCCGCTGAGCATTCCGGATGAGGAGACCCCGCCTTCGGGCAATGCCGGAACGGGATTCTGGAGCATTCTGTTCCAGCTGCTGAAGCATCTGGCCGGGAAGCACTGAAAAATTTGAAAAAACCTCTTGAAAATTCATCGCAACCTGATATAATACCCACATGAACAAAAACGTCCTGCCCATTGCGCGGCAGGGCGTTTTTGTCGGAAAAAATTCGTGTGATAAGGTCTGTGATGCTTTCCCAAGGAGGAACGTGTGTATGACGAAAGATATGACGCAGGGCAGCCCGCTCAAGCTGATCCTTGCCTTTGCGGTGCCGCTGATGCTGGGCAGCCTGTTCCAGCAGTTCTATAATCTGGCAGATACCATCATCGTGGGCCGCTTTGTGGGCGTGGAAGCCCTGGCGGCGGTCGGCAGTGTGGGCGGTCTGAACTATCTGGTGCTGGGCTTTGTCAATGGCATTGCCTGCGGCTTCTCCATCCCCATCTCGTGGACATTCGGTGCGAAAGACTATGTGGAGATGCGCCGCTACACCGCCAATGCCGTCTGGCTGAGCGTCTTTTTTGCCGCAGTGCTTACCGTGGTCACGGTGGCCATGACCCGTTCCATTCTGGTCTGGACCAATACCCCGGACAACATCATTGATCTGGCAGACATCTACATCCGCACCATCTTTATCGGCATCCCGTTCACTCTGCTGTATAACATGACCAGCGCCCTGATGCGCGCTCTGGGTGACAGCAAGCGGCCCCTGTACTTCCTGCTGGTGGCAAGTTTTCTGAATATCGGGCTGGACTTGCTCTGCATCATCACCTTCAAGATGGGTGTGTTCGGTGCGGCGTTCGCCACCGTGTTCAGTCAGGCAGTGGCCGGTCTGGGCAGCCTGTGGTACATCCTCAAGCATTATAATGAACTGCGCTGGAACAAAGAAGAAAGCCGCCTGAGCAGACAGCACTGTGTCAAGCTGTGCGGCATGGGCATCCCCATGGGCCTGCAGTGCAGCATCACGGCCATCGGTTCCGTTGTGCTGCAGGGTGCAGTCAATGGTCTGGGCAGTGACATCGTGGCAGCGCAGACTGCAGGCGGCAAGGCGGCACAGTTCCTGTCCGTCCCGCTGGAGAGTATTGGCACGGCCATGACCACTTACGCCAGCCAGAACATGGGTGCCCACGACCTGAACCGTGTGAACAAGGGCGTGAACACCGCCCTGGGCATCGGCTGTGTGTACAGTGTGGCATCCTTCCTGATCCTGCGCGTGCTGGATAAGGCTTTGATCGGCCTGTTCCTTGAGAGCAGCCAGACCGAGATCATGGCCAACGCCCAGAGCTTCATCTTCTGGAACAGCGTGTTCTATATCCCGCTGGCGGTCCTTATCATTTACCGCTACACCATTCAGGGGCTGGGTTATTCCAGCCTGGCCATGTTTGCCGGTGTGGCAGAGATGATCGCCCGTGCTCTGGTGGGTTTCCTGTTCGTGCCGCTGTGGGGCTATTTTGCCGCCTGCATTGCAAATCCGGTGGCCTGGTTCTTTGCCTGCTTCTTCCTGATCCCTGCATATATCGTTGTGTTCCGGAAGCTGAAACAGGAAAAAGCAAGACCGCACGCAAACTTGTAAAAATTGAGCCGCTCTTTTGCGAAACCGCAGAAGGGCGGCTCTTTTGTTGCCTAGTAGGGGAGGCCTTGGCGAAGAGGGAAAGCCTCACGCAACGCCAAAGCTGAGAGGTTGTATAGAGCAGGGCCTGCCCAATTCCTTTACAAATAACACCAAAACGATTATACTATAAATAATTATGTCACAAGGGGGTGAGGAGCATGGAGCTGGAACAGATCGAGGGAACGGTGGAGGACATTATCTACGAGAACCCGGATAACGGCTACACGGTGTTTGAAATTTCCGGCGGCGGCACGGTCACCGTGGTGTGCGGGATCGTGGGCGAGCTCCATGCGGGCGAGAGTGTGGTCTGCCGCGGTAAATATGAGAACCACGCCACCTATGGCCGCCAGTTCCACGCCCAGGAATGCGAGACCGATATGCCGAAGGATCTGGAGGCAGTGTACGCCTTCCTTGCCAGCGGTTCTCTGCCTTACATTGGGGCGCGCACGGCCAATAAGATCATCGACAAATTCGGCGCGGCGGCGCTGGAAGTGATCGCCAACGATCCCGCCCAGCTCACCCTGATCCCCGGCATCTCGGCAGACAAGGCCGACCGCATCCAGCAGGAGTTCAAGCGGATGTTCGGAATGCGGGAGCTGATCGCCTATCTGGCCCAGTTTGAGATCAGCCCCCGCCGCGCCATGGAGGTGTTCCGCGTCTTTGGCCCCAGTGCCATGCAGGCCATCTCCCAGAACCCTTATCTGCTCTGTGGGGAACCCCTGCAGCTGGATTTCCGCCATGCCGACAGCATTGCACAGTATTACCACATGGAAGGGGACTGCACCCAGCGGCTGGAAGCAGCGCTTCTCCGCACCCTGCGCCACAACGCGGGCAACGGTCACACCTGTCTGCCCCGTGCGCAGCTGCTGGACACGGCATCCCACTTCATCCAGCAGCCGCCCGAAAAGCTGGCCCGTGCGCTGGACCACTGCATTGAGACCGGGCAGCTGGGCGTAAAGATGCTGGAGGCGGTGCCGTATATTTATCTGCCTGACCTGCTGGAAGCAGAACAGGCCATTGCCGACCGGCTGGCCCTGCTGGCGAAGCGGGAGAAGCAGACGGTGCGGGACCTTGATAAAAACATTCAGGTGCTGGAGCTGACCCAGGGCTTTGCCTATGCGCCCCTGCAGCGGGAAGCCATCCGCAAGGCCATGACCGAAAACTGCCTTGTGCTGACCGGCGGCCCCGGCACCGGCAAGACCACCACAGTCAATGCCATCCTGCAGCTGCTGGAGCATCAGGCAGACCGGGTGGCACTTTGTGCTCCCACGGGCCGTGCGGCCAAACGGCTGAGTGAACTGACCGGCCGCAAGGCCTCTACCATCCACCGCCTGCTGGAGGTGGACTACTCCGGCGGTGTGGTCAGCTTTATCCACAATGACAAGAACCTGCTCAAATGCGATGTGGTCATTCTGGATGAGATGAGTATGGTGGATGTGAAGCTGTTTCAGGCGCTCATTGCAGCCCTGCGGTACAGCTGCCGCATTATTATGGTGGGCGATGCCGACCAGCTGCCCAGCGTGGGACCCGGCAACATTCTGGGGGAGGTCATCCGCTCCGGGCTGGTGCCCACCGTCTGCCTGAACGAGATCTTCCGGCAGGCCAGACGCAGCCTTATTGTGGAGAACGCCCACCACATCATCAGCAGTGAGCCGCTGCAGAAGGGCGGTAAGACAGACGATTTCTTCTTTCTGGAATCGGACGGCGATGCGGCGCAGAAACTGGTGTGCGATCTTGTCACCACCCGTCTGCCCCGGAGCTATGGGTTTGACCCTGTCCGGGACATTCAGGTGCTCTGCCCCACCAAGCTGGGGCCCACCGGCACCCAGGCGCTGAATGTGGAGCTGCAGAACCTGCTCAACCCGGAGCAGAAGGGCAAACCCCAGCTCCAGAGCGCCTCCCGGGTGTTCCGGGTGGGCGATAAGGTGATGCAGGTGCGGAACAACTACGAGATCGTCTGGAACCGCATTGGCGGGGAGCAGGGCGTGGGAGCCTATAACGGTGATATCGGCATTGTGGAATCCATCAACATGCGCGACCGCTCCATGGTGGTGCGGATGGATGACCGCCGCCTGCTCTACCCGGCGGAAAACCTGAACGAGCTGGAGATCGCCTACGCCATCACGG
>ENA-OXEA01000420-OXEA01000420.1-human-gut-metagenome-genome-assembly--contig:-NODE-420-length-31989-cov-28.125822_pt1 | contig 31989 bp, 38 predicted proteins | sample MGYA00249352_ERZ652237 | MGnify/ENA primary metagenome ERZ652237 (study PRJEB26925, sample SAMN05826962) | human gut metagenome | biome: ENVO:2100002; feature: ENVO:00000062; material: ENVO:00002003... | reverse complement strand
CGGTCCAGTGCTCACTCATGGAGATAGCCATGTACGCAATGAATCCAGCCCATAACAATAACCAATACCAAGAATTGCAACCTACCCATATCTGGGAGAAGATTAAAGACATAGCAGCACCGATACAATGGGCGGTTTTCTGGCTTCCTTTGAAATTGGGAGATACACCCAATACAATCATCCCGACAACCGAAAGGAATACAAGAAACTGGCTGTTTTCCGTACTTGCTTCAAATGCTGCCGGAAGAAGCAATGCACCGGAGCCGATCATGCACAAACCGAACCAAAACTTATGCGTCAGGGCATAGTAGGTGTCACTGATAGAGTAAGGAATTTCCTCCATCTTTTTAATCATTGCAAAGACGTAGCCGGCAATGAGGATGAACGACATTAATACTAGTAGAATCATAGCTTTATCTGTTTATAGTTTATAATACAAAATTGAGTTTCTCCGGATAACCGGTTTTATAATTATAGTAATTAACCTCTTCTTTGCTAAGCAAATTTTTCACGGCTGCAATATGAGCCTGTGTAGTATTGTAGCAATCAAGAGCGTATAATTCTAATTGGTCAAGCATATTTAAAGCGTCATTTACGGGAATTACATACTTCTCCGCATTGTACCACAAAGTAGTATATACCCGGCCCGCTTCTTTTTCTATGTTTATTGAGTTGACTAATCCTACACGGGTGTCTTTATCCAGCCATATTTGTTTTCCGTCCAGCGTCAAGGAGTTTACAGCATCCGACTTGTCGTAAGCGTTGATCTCTGCGATCTTTATCTCTTTCAATTCATCAATGGTGTACTCATGCTCAACCAATACCGGGTAACCGCTTTCGTTCTCCTTGATTTCTTTTCCGGATGATTGACCGTCAAGCAATTCCTGCCAGTACTCCACCGATATTTCTACTGCTCCTTCTTGTGGTTTATCATAGAAACCATTTTTCCAATATATTTTTCCCATAATATTACCTCCTTATTTCCATCTACCAATTGCAAACCATGTAAAATTCCAGCTAGTCCAAACAATAGCCGGAGTTGAATTTATTCCACGGGTGAGAACTCTACAATATGATGTATATTTACCATTAAGGTCATACCCCGGAGCATATATAAAAGATTCACCTGTATTATTTACTGCTCCAGTGAAATAAATGTTATAATCAGTATTATAGAAACTGGTAGGAAAATACAGATTAATTGCCCCCCCGGTTGCTCCGACTCTTGTCCCCCACTGTATCAAAAGCCCATTATTGAACTTGGCATAACCATTTGCTCCCAAAGAAACCGTCATGGCGTTGGAAAGGTCGGCTTTAGCCAAGTTGGGTATCATTGCCAATAGTTCTTCAATCCTAGCTCCCGAATATTGACTGTTATAATCACTCATAGAACTTACTCTTTATAACGTTAAACGTACTACCGTCAGACAGTAGAAACCGTCCTTCGGTCACTGCAAATGCCTGTCTTTTCCCTTCTTGAGATACCGTAGTAGAAACGGAAACCGGATTATTGCCCTTAGTAGTCGAGAACACGACAGTTTGTTGCCTGTCCAATCCTTCATTGGCAACATCGCTCATTACGCTTGCGACTCCATTAGAGCCGGGCGTAATGACAATGCTTCCTTCTCCTTCCTTCCAAGGTACAAGTATATCCATTATGCGGCAGTCCAAGAAGTGTTAGACGTAACAGTAACGGAAACAGCTGAACCGTTTTGAGGAATTGTAATTTCTGTTGGGGAAACGGATAGTTTTGCGTCTCCTGCTGCCTGTTTGATTGCAATCTGTACAGCCTGACCACCGTTTGCGGTTACTTTTAATGTTCTTACAACTTCTTCAATAGTTTCATTTGCTGGGAATTCAAGTTCTATGGAGAATGGGAACTCTGCTGTAGCACCTGGGTCACCTGTGATGCTAGCCGCATTATCTGTCTGTGTCCCATTCGCACTATATTTCGCTGGAATGGAAACATCTGATACGCTACCCGCCCATGCAAAGGTCAGCTTTTGAGAATTAGTCTTACCTTCAACTGTGACAGTCCCGGCAGCTTTGGGCGCTGACATTTCCGCTCCGTTATCAAAAGATGCAAACTCGGATTTAGGAGTTTGAGTTACTTTATAAGTTGCAGGAGTAGATACTCCGACACCCGTTATTGTCACCGTACCGGTTCTAGCTGTACGACCTGTATGAGCACTTGCACTGTTTGCAATTGTCCCATTTCCGCTTCCAGTTGAAGGGTTTAAATTTAACCAACTAGGCTTTGCCATAATTCAAATCATTAAGTAATTAAACAATAAAATTTTATTCTTTTGTTGCTGTGGTCCATACTACATTTGACAATACATCTACGTTATCTTCAAAGTTATTGGAGGGCATCAACCAGATGTAATCAGGCTCTACTCTCAAATAAGCATCTTTGCCAACGTCACAGACAATCCCTACCGACACTTTAATTGAACGGCTGGGATTTACAGAGACATTTATCCCAGACAAAGGAGATGTGCCCACCTTTATTCCTTTCGAGGCTTCTATGTTAACCCGTATGCATCCCATATTATACAATTCTTATTCCGGTTGCCGACTTGTCTACCTCCGGTCTTATTCCTCCTTCATAATCAGTGTCAGGAAGATAAGCCGTGGTTTCTATCCAAATTTCTCCCCTCCCTATGATGTTGGTATCAAGGAAACAAGTATAGCTGTTCTTATCATTACGTACCATTTCCGACTTCTTGATCGTCTGGGAATTGAGAGTTACAGAGAACTTGCATTCGAAATCTATGTCATCCATTGTCAAGCCCGAAGGTAGTTCAATAGATACTGCTAATTTTATGATCGTTCCTTTTGCTACCATTGTTTTCAACTTATTTATTCTTCTTGTGATAGAGCATTGCTGACAGCTATTCGATCAATGACACGAGTAAATAACTGCGTATACTTTTTTAGAGATTTTGCTTGTTCAGGAGATATATCTACTTCTCCTTTCCGGTATATATCTTGTGCAAGATTAAATTCTCCAAGATCACCTGTATTTTGATAAATCGCATTTCCGAATGCTTTAGATACATCGACGGTACTCTTGTTCCCTTCGAGATCGGTTAATTCTATTTTTCGAAAGTCTATTTTCATAATTATTTTGGAAGAAATAAATTATTCACAATATATGGAGCAACACTTGTTTGAATTTCTGCTGTGATAAAAGTTTTAAATCCCCAAGCTTCAATACTATAAGTTTGAGAATTAAGATGGTTGTATATTACCCTTTTGGGATAATTTGAGTTATTAACAACTGTAATTTCTTTATACATTGCGGATTCGCATATTCGTAGTACGCTATCCCCGCTACCTTCCATAACAACACAGTCAATTGGTCGACCTGATTCAGGATATTTATGTTCTGAAGTATCAGTGCCATATCCATATACATGCACATAAAAATTAGCACTGTAGCCAGCAGAAACTGTTATTTTAGTCATCTTGTAATGCCCGAATTCGCCACGGCACCAGATGTCAGAAGCGTAAAATCTCCAAGAACGCTTTTCGGTTTCATTGTAGCCCTGTTGATACAAATCACCAGAAATCCAAGTTTTTGAAAAATCAATATTAAGCGAAGATGAAACATTACCTCCAGACCCATCAGAGTTAAAAGAAATCTTACCTTGTATGTTACCTTCATTATCAACAGCTTGCAATTCCTTAAAGGTTCCCGTTGCCCCCTTTAATTTTTTTACTTCCAAAGTATCAACATTAATAAAATCGGTTATTATCTTTCCCGCCTCTATGAATGTCTTTCCGCCTACGGTTATTCCACCGGTTTCTGGAAGAGACAGCTTTCCGTCAGATGTTAGCTCGACACCTGTAACATTATGCTTAATAGAGCCTTCGGTCATTATCCAGCCCTTCGTTTTATCTAAGTTTCCAACAAATATTCCGGAAGAACCGAGAACATCAATCGTCGCATTTTGAGCAAGAAGGACGTTTGTTGCCACGTTCTCGAACTCGCTGAACTCTTCCCACTTCGTTGAGTCAAAAGAGGAAGTAGACGTATGCGTGATCTTACAACGTTTGTTCTGACCGTCATAGATTACTGTATCTATGAATGTCTCATTGTTATAATACTCGGTATTGGCTTTCCATACTCCACGGGGACGGAGCATTGCACCGGGTAACCCTGTTTTTCCTTGGCTTCCAGTGATGCAAGCCGGATCGCTTTCCCATGTCGAACCATTCGTATAAGTTACCTTTGTTTTAGTCCATAGGTACTTACCATCCTCCCATTTGGGAGACGTTGTAGACCATGCTCCGCCTTCCAATGATGAAGAAGAGATTGAAAGGTAAAACAAAACATCAACGGCACTTATCCCTACGCCATCGTTTCCGCTTGGTCCCTTTCCACCTGTTACACATACCGGATCTGTCTCTGTATATGTATTGTTAGTGTAGGTGATAACTACACGTGTCCAGATGTATTTGCCATCCTGCCATGCCGGAACAGAAGTCTGCCACGATCCACCGGTAGGCGTGCTGTATGATGTAGACAGGTAATATTGTTCGGCAACACTCTTGACTCCGATCCCAGTTTCACCCGTGGAACCGGTAGAGCAGATAGGGTTAGTGGTTGTTGATGTGCTGTCTGTATATGTTATTACTGATCTAGTCCAAATATATTTCCCATTTTCCCATGTCGGAGGCGTTGTGCTCCATGAACCACCAACCAAAGAATTAGAAGAAGTAGACAGATAATACTCTTCGACAATGCTTGATATTCCCCTACCATCATCCCCTGTATTACCTTTACCTCCGGTGATACAAGCGGGATTGGTTTCAATAGATGAACCGTCTGTATATACCACTTTGGTTTTGCTCCAAATGTATTTCCCATCTACCCAAGTTGGTGAGTTTGTAGACCATGAACCACCGGAAAGGGAGGTTGAAGAACTGGATAGGTAATAAAGGACATCAACGCTCTGTACGCCTTTACCGTCTTTTCCATCCTGTCCATCTTGCCCATCTTCCCCTTTAGAAATAACCTTCAACCAGTCAGTAGAAGAATCTGACGGCTCCTGCGTAGTCGTAGATTCAATGCAAATCCATGTGCTTCCGTTGTGGGTTACTTCGTCATAATACCAATACGTTCCGGATTTCCATTCACCCTTAAAAACCGGAACCGGTACTTCCGTCACACCGTCATTTGAAATCTGCTTGATCGTACCGGTCATGTAGATTCTGTTAAGATATGCACTATGTCCGGTCATATCCATTCCAAACAGTTTCAGGTTAGACAGGTCTCCCAACTGCATGGCAATCATATCCTTTGTGATCTCCCAGTTGTTTACACCTTTAAGGAAACGGATATAATTCTGCGTGGAATAGCTGGACTTCTGGCGTTCTGCATTGGTGAAGTTACCATAGCAAACAAAGTGCATAGCCTTTTGAGGATGGTAAGTATATCCGCTACGGAGAACGTATTTAAAAGAACCATTATCCAGCTTTTCGGTGATCCGGAAATAGGTTGTCTGAAAGCCTGTGTCATTGTTGAAGTTAGCCTTGCAAATATCATCCACTTCAACAGCTGCAACCTCGCCCGGTTCAAGCTTCAGGTAAACGATGCTGTTCTCTTCGTCCACTGATTCGATTATACCGCCTCCGGGTGCGTTCCATTCCTCACCCATGATAACTGATACCCGGTTATATCGCAATTCCGGCACTTCAAGGAAATCACGTAGGCGCAACGACTTCGCATCTATATCACCGGCTGGCGTTATCAGCCAGCCAAGTAAGTTCTGAACATATTCTTCAGATGAAATTTCTTTGGAGAAAGTTGCATATTCAGCTATTATTTTTTGAATAACAGCCTTTGTTTTAACGTCAATACCAGCAAGGAAAGTTATATTTCCTTTAGCTTCATCGTTTTTTATTTTACTGATATATTTACCGTCAGACTCTTCTCCTGTATTTATAGGAGATAGTTTATAATGCTTTCTTCCATCCGTGTCTGGAATTTCAGTATCTATCAGTAATTTATATATTCCTCCGTCTACTTCTACGGAAATAATCTGTCCCGGATAAGGAAAATATTCTTCAGCATCTGTATTACGAGCGTAAGATGTAGCATCCTCCAAAGTTTTGAAAGTTGCAGTAGAATCAATAGGTCTTCCTGTTGTTCTTTTATATTGTAATGCAAAACTACTTCCGTTTATTTTTACCATAGTCGTTATGCTGTTTTAAAAGTAAACGTATCAGCATCATTCAATCCCGGTGTTTGAACGATCCACATTTTATAATTAATAGCGGCACTTCCATTGGCTCCTTCTACGGAAATATCCACTGGACCGGTAGTAATACCTGTATCTTCTATGAAGTTCCCTGGGTAAGCGGTTAATGTCAATTCCTTTATCACATCATCTGGAATACATACAGCAACCATCTTCCACTTCTCAACAGAGAATTTGTAAGTTCCGCTCCCATTATAAAGCCCGTTAGATGGCAAGGAACGCACTTCGGCAGATGATGTAGGAATTGAATTACATATTCCTGCAAACCATTTGCGATGAACATTTACGCTAATTCTATCCGTTAAAGTTATTCCTGGTATAGTCCCATCTTCACTTGCTGCGTATACAACCGTCGCTGTATATGTCTCATTTTTAGTATACTGCCCGATTAATGTTCTTGTAGCTGTCTGAATTCCATTAGATTCAGGAGAGAACTCTATTTTGTTTTCTTCGTTTCCGTCATAATAAGCCTTTGTTATTTTCCCTTGACTTCCTCTATTTGAAGTATAAGTAATTACTCCTTTGGCTGTCCCAAATTCAACGTCATTTGGAGTAGAGATACGTCCTGTCAAAGAAGCATTATTTATACCACTAAATATTGAAATAAAGATTTCTTCATAAGACATACCTCTATGAAGAGTTTTCCCCGGCTTGACAAAACCCACTTGTGGAGAAGTTACTATGAGGTCTTTGCTTAATGAAGAAGAACCTCCTATTTCTTTTACATTTCCTTTATTGGTTTGAATAACAATTCTTGGCGAAGAATCCTCATCATGTATGTACACCTCTCCCCTGTTTAATCCTTCAAGAGAATGATCTTCCTCTGAAGATGGATTATCTACAACTGCAGGGGGATAAATAGGAGCACCTTTCTCATCTACATCACTACCATGCCATAATATTTTGGATATATGCTTCTTCATTATACCTCAATCTTGTTAGTATTAATAAAAGCGACTTTAGCTTCATCATATTGAAGCATCTCACCATTTTTAGGATTGTCTACATTGAATCCAACTAAATTTATAGCAGAAGCCCGCCCTGGTATTCCCCCTATTCCTGTTATATCATTTATAACTGGCTCTAATGCGATTGACATGGAAAACATCTGACCATCTTCTGAAATAGGAGATATTTCTGGAGTGGAATTTCCGGAGCGCACATATCCCCTTCCATTAACCTTGAAATCAGAGACACATAGGATTTTATTGATAAACTGCGCAAACCAGTACGGAATCCCTGATGCGTTTCCACATGTTAAAGAAAACGTGTCGTATGGAATAGAATATAGTTCTATAATTTCCTGCTTTTGGTTTCGGAATTGTTCATTTTCAACCTGTGGGGAATATCCTGCAGGTTTAAATCCGGCTTCTAGTCTAAAATTGAATATCTGCTGTTCATCATCAATCCAAAAAATATTATCAAATGGAGAATTATTATCTTTATGGGAATACGAAATAAGTGATGTTTCTTCGAGTAAAAGGCTGTCAGAGCAAACCGCAAACGGCTCACTCAAAACTCGAAAATCTCCAGAAGCGTCTGCTACTTCTATTTCATATACGGAGTCTGACAGACCCGTAATATTATAATAGTACATTTTTGTACTATCATTAATTTCATATTCCAGTAGATAAATACTAGTCTGTACCTTAGATATTAAATCATGAAGGTAAGCTCTTACAGTATGGGAAGGGTCATTTGAAAAGATTTGTATCAAGATGCTGTCATTTGCGTGGAAACGCTGGATATAGTCTACATCTTGCTGAAATTTGTTCTTTATAGGATCAAAGAACAATGGACATATGTCACCGATTTTAATCATACAGTCTTTTCGTTCTTAAATGGGTAAGGTGCCGCATGACACTTCATCGCAAATATAGTAATTATTATAATAATCACAAAAAATTAATTGATAAAAGATAATGCCACATTTAGCTCCTTCTTTTACCTTATGTTTCTACATTTTTCACAATTAGGCTATAGCTGGTCGCCTGTTCTTTACCAATATTTATTTTTAATTGCTTAATATACCCAGTTATAGTTTCACCTTTGTTCTCAAATGATATTAAACCTGCCAAATCATTAGGAACACCAATATCACTTGTCTCTATTTCTACCTCTGATACCGTAAATAATCTTTCAGGGATTGAGAAATCATCCGTTTCCTTTACTCCGGCTATAGAAACATCACTATTTCCATCGGAAGATGCGAATTTAAGAAGGTTAGTACATGCTCCAATATATTTCTTATTGGCTTCCAACATGAAGCGTGGGGAGTAATTGAGGTTAAACATTGTGTCCGGACTTAGCAGACCGGAAAGTTGGTCTTCAGTATATGGTCTGTATAAGGGCAAAGGCTGGTCTACCGGTACGGAATCATCACACTCTACGAAGAAAACATCATTGTCACTATCGTTATCCGTTGTATCCTCTCCCCTCTTCTGTACCAGAAACTCTATCCCGTAAGCATCGGCACGGTACGGGCTTATCAAAGAAAGTGTATTGTCAGTTAGTTTTAAGCCTGTGCTAAATTCATTGGTAAAGCGGAACTCGTCACGCCCATTAATTGAATCGTAATCTTGCTTGTCATACCCAACTTTCACAGAGGAATAGATTAAAGAATCGTTCACAGAAAATTCATAGTCGTTTATTTCTGTTCCCAAGTCTTTAACCACCGTTGAACTAAACAGCTTGTCACGATGCATGAAGGTTACAGTGTTTTCATTTATAACAGGGATGTATCCAAATTCTGCCTCCATCCATTCGCAAAACTTCTTATAAGAGGTGTATACTTTAGCTTTAGGAAGTCCACGGGCACTTTCGGCAGCCATAATATACGTCCTCTCTAATAATCGGTTAAACTTTATAGAAATTCCTTCCGATGAAAGTATATAATCGATACTAGATGAGTATTCTATTGCGTTTTCTGTCATACTGTCCAATAGCTTGGAAAGGATGGTGTTGGGAGAAATCACGTCGATATCAACTGAATTTATTTTAGATTTAAAATTTACTCCAAAAGAGAAGTTAGGAAAAGCAATATCAATATTATTAGCCATCTCACCACTGAAAACTACATGTGTTGCAAAAATAATAGATTCTCCCTTTACTAAATCAACAGGTATAACTTCATTTATATATTTATAAAACCCATCACTCTCATAGGATTTCACCTCTGTAACATTCCCGGATAAATCTTTTTTAAATATCAGCAGAAAGAATCTTTGAATTCCTCCAGCATATATTGTTGCATAATAATCTGTTCTAAAACTTATATCAACATGAATATCAGATAAGGCTTCTATAAATGGAGAACATTCATTTAAATTTGATATCTCTGTGAAAGATACGTCGTCAAAACGCAATGGAGAATCCAGTTTTGGAAGTTCACTATTATCTAGTTTGTATAAAGGTATTGAGTAAAAATAAGGTTTGCCTGCAGCTGCAAAAACTTTTTGAATATTAATATATGATACACCATCCGATTCGTAAGATTGTCCTCCTAATGTATATTTGCCTTCATACTGAAATTTAAGACCGTCATACTTTAGATTGCTAGTCTGAAGATCAGCTACTAGATATTCATATTGAATGCTCTTCTTCGCCTTAATAATAGCGGCTAGAGTATTATCAATAGCATTAATAGAAACTACAGAACCATCTTCCGAATAAGTAGAGAAATCCAGTGCACACCTGAAAACTTCGTCCCAGTTCCAACTATTGTTTCTTTTATAAAAAACAATACCGGCTTTAGAGGAAAGGTAGTTTTTATAAAACTCCTCCTTCAAAAGGTCATAGGAACGATTGACAAATTCAAATTGTGTACTAAAAGACCGGATAACCCCATCGTAACTACTTCTTTTGTAAGCCAATTCAAAATCATCCCAATTTTTGAGATCGTCGGTTGCTTCGTAGGATATTCCGTTTATCAATATCTGGCATCTGAAATACATATCTATTTACATTTTATTGATTTACTCATAGACTTTACATCTTCACACATACGCTTTACCATGAAGGCGTATTCCTTTGCGCTGATCTCATTCTTCCGGATCTGCATCCCGTAATGAGACATAACGGCTACACGTTCACAGACAAAGTAGTTTTTATCCATTTTTGAGGCACTTTCCGGCTTTTCCTTGGCATTTATCCGCTCAAGCATATATTTACTCATAGAAAGGATGGAAGCCGCTTTCTTGCGTATCTTATCGTGTTCGGAAGGGAAATAAGAGAATCCAAACTCTGAAAGAATATGCGCTGCGTCCGCCCAATCCTTGTTTTTAATCATGATCTCAACTCCTTTCATGCACTCAATTTTTATGTGAAGGTTGATGATATTGTTTCTTTGGGACATTTCAGACAGAAAAGAGGCTCCTCCGATTATTTCCACGTATTCGGTGATGAGCTTTTCCGATTGTTCTGAAAGTTCCTCTTCAGAGTGTTCCCCTTCGATAATAAGCTTGCTTTTATCTCCGGTAAATACATCTATGAATGTATCTAGGGGGATTTTGTCTAGGTCGGTGTATAGCATAATGAATACCTTAGTGAGATAAATACATATTAAAAACATCAATATGATAGATATTGACTTGTCCGTAGTTGGCATCAAAGATCTTTTTTACATCATATCTATGTTCGAAAGACAAAGCTTTCAATGCCCTCCAGTTTATTTTCCTCCAATTTAGACCATTTTCTTTTGCGTATCTTTTAATAGAAAACCATTCCTTAGATTCATCTAATTGCTCTTTTTTTTGCTCCAACAAGGCTTTCGTCTGCTTATTTTCTAGTTGAAGTCTCTCCCTCTCTTCTTCGGCTTGTATCACCATTAAAGCAAGTTCCTTGCGGGAAAGTTCTTTTTGTCCGGTGAGGATTTCTTCACAAGAGATAAAATACTTTCGTGCTTGTTTACCTCGCTCGTTGTTTTCAATCATTGAAAGTTCTTTTGCCATACTTATAGAAATAGCGTATTCAATAGCCGGGCGACCTCCTTTGGGGTTTTCGCCAAAATTGTTGAAAACCTGATAGTCTTTATTTTCAATGAAATCATATTTTTCTATCCGGTCTTTTATCCAGTTAGAAAAATCTCTTTTACTTTTAAGAAAAGCATGTAAATCACGTGCATTAACAGCTTTTTTCCCGCCATTGTTCTCCTGAATAGGAATTAATTCTTTTAAGTTTTCCATAATAAAGTAACGTGCTCCTTCACACGACGATTAAGTTATGTTAATAAACAATTGGTTCATCATTAGTTAGATCGGGTGGGCATAGCCTCTTTCTCATACCTTCTCTTTCTTGTTCCATAGCCTTTATTCTTTCAGCAAAACCACCTTTACTAGAAGCCAGATTTGAACTGTTTGTTTTTATATTTGGACATTCTTTTTTTAATAATTTTTCTATAACAATAGAACTAAACAGCATTTTTAAGGCTACAGATTTTTCTCCCAGATCTTCATCATGTATGACGCAATCCTTGCCTTTCATTTTATCCCACAATGCTTCAGACAGCTTATTTCCCGAAAGATTAAATATACAAGATATATCATCTCTTTCTAATTCCACCTTTAATGTAATCTTTTCCATATCACTTATTCTTGGTTATTACAGTCTTCTTAAAATCGAACGCATATCAGACGCTCTTGATATTTTTCTCAATGTTCGGTTGGTCTTTCGACTTTCTCCGTACAAATCATCAAATTTCCGTTCCAATCTCGTATAATCGTTATTAACGTTAACAATCACCGGATCACCGTCATTACCTCTCCTTTGCTTATCCAGCATTAGAGCGTCAGAGTGCAAAGACATCTTGCGATAATCCACCAAATTAGGGATAACTCTTGCTCTCTTTGGAATATCTACCAATGTAGGGACAGACGGAGTGATATAAGCTCCGTTATCCGTTTCAATCACTTCCTGTCTGCCTCCATCACCGACAATAGCCAATCCTCCGGGATGGTCTTTGGTTCCCTTTGCATACTTGGGGATAGACTGGGATGCTATAATAGCAATTTGGGCGGCTCCCATGGCAGCTATAACAGCTGCAAGGATAGGTCCGGCAATAGGACCGGCCTGCGCAAAGGCTTGCATTATTGCTAGGGAAGTGGCAATAGTAGTTTGAACAATAGAGTTAGCCTTTTGCCACTTGGCCTGCCTTTGTTCCAATTCGGCTTTTTGCTTTTCCAGTTCCTTGTTTTTTTGTGCAGTCCTATCTTCTGCCGCTCTCTTTCTTGCTTCCGCTTCCTCCGTAGAGATAGCCCCATCTTCTGCCAGCTTTTCTATACGTTCTATCTCTTCTTCCCCGGCTTCCTCGTTCTTTTCCTGTTGTTCTTCTATCTTCTCTATTTGTTGGTCGTACATTCCAACCATGATAGAAGTTAGCCCCTCCGATATTGCACTGATACTACCTAATAAATCTTCAATTTCTAGTTTACCATCACGGACAACTTTTGTAATTAGGCTCATTAAACCATTAAACAAAGTACCTAATCCATCTACAGCATTATTGCTGACATATTCCAAATGCTGTAATGAAGCCTCCAACTCTGCCCAATACTTCTTTTCATCTTCTGTTTCTTTATCTCTGGCTTTTTTCTTAGCGTCACGTACTTCATTAGCTAATTTTATTTCAGCTTTCGCTAGAGCTTCTTTTATTTTAAACTTTTCCTCGTCAGACAAACCGGAAATCTCTATTTGCTCTTTGAGGAGATCGATCGCTCTTTGAGCTTCTTGAAGAGCGTATTTTTGAGTTATTTCAGCTTTGTTTTTTTCGTATTGTTCTTTAGAAATGATTCCCTGCCTATATCGTTCTAATTCATCATCAATCTCTTTCTGCATTTTTTGGGAAGATATAATAGCTAATGTTGCATATTCTCGTTGCTTCTCCTCCAATTTATACTTAACAGAATCTTCTACCCTCTTCCTTTCTTCTTCGTCTATTTTATCCAGGTATTTTTTGTCAATAGCCAGCAACTCATTTCGAAGTATTTCTTCATAATTAGCCCTTAGCTTATTCTCTTCTTCTGAATTGCCTTTGATAGATGCTATATTTTCCTCATACTTCTTTTGTGCTTTTGCTCTTTCTTTTTCATACTCATCATCTATAAGGGAAATACGGGTATCGGAAAGGCGTTTAGCGATGTCTTCTTGGTAATTGGCTAAATCTTTGGCAGCTTTTTCTTGTTCTCTTTTTTTCTTCTCTTCGTCACTATCTTCTTTTCCCGGAGTAGATGTGTAAGCTGAAACATCCATTTTATTCATCAAATTCTCATTTGATTTCCTTAAACTATCAATTTCCAAAGCTGCATCAGATGCTTTTTCCCCATAAGATTCCACAAGCTTAATCTGATCTTGTACACCTCTATAATTAGTCGTTATAGCAAAATCAAAATTTTCACCTTGAACACTTCGTATTTCATCATAAAGTTTGTTTAATTTTTCTTGTTCCTGAACCTGCTTTGTCAAATATCCTAGTCTTTCATTATTCTTTTCGTCAATTTTCATTGAATTTTCTGCTATTTTATCCGCTTGAGCCCTAGCAATAGCAGATGCGATAATTGCTTTCTTCAGTTCTCCATAGGCAACAGAAGCTTTACCCGCCAAGATTTCCTCATTGCTCATATTTTTAAAATATGACGGGTATCTTTTCTGTAATTCGTCAACAGCTTCATTTCTGTCCTCCATGGAACGGGAAGTATCTTGTGTTGCTTTATACAATAAATCCAGCTCCACCCTCTCCTTTACGCTATTAGATATTCCTCTTTTTCGGGCATCGGCTAAATCTTTTTCCGCATTCGCTAATTCCAATACAGCCTGTTCCCCTTTAAATAAGCTGGCTACCCAATTCATTATATCTTTCCCATATACAGAAAGCAAAGTAATACCTACTACCAAAGCTGTTTGCCAACTAAGAATAGATTTTGTAAGCTGCTTCCATACAGGAATACCTTTTTGTCCGGCTTCCTGCATTGCCTGATACTCAATTCTTGCCTTCTTCAATTCATCAGCAAGCATCGGCAAGTTGTTGGATATTGCAAGAAAGAAAGTATTCCATCCGACAGCCAAAGATGGCAATTCACGTGCAACTTGCTGGACAGAGACGTTTAATCCATTCCAATGAGATGCATAATTACCTACATTTCTTTGGTAGTTACCCATTTGAGCATCCATAGACTTTAACTCATTTTTTAAAGTCTGTATTTGTCGTAAAGTATTTTGCCCTTCAGCTCCCAAAAATGAATTTTTAGGCATATTTTTCAGCCTTTTTTCAAGAGCTAATACTGCAGCGTTCATCTCATTATAACTGCTAGCTGTTGAAATGATAACTGCTGAATGATTCCGGATTAAATTGGAATATTGCTTGTTTTGCTCCGATAGCTCTGTTTGTCTTTGTTTTAACAGGGCTGATTTATTGAGATATTCAGTAATTCCAATAGCCCCATTCTTATACTCCTTATCCAAAGACTTTAATTCATCGCCAAGCTCTTTTATTCGAATTTTATTCTGAATCGTATCTGCTGTTAATTTAGTAACATGGCTATCATAGGTTAATATGTTATCAACTATTTCTGTGTATTTTGCTTCTGTAGTTGAAATAGCCTGATTCAGTTGATTTGCCGATTGCGCATAAGACTGATTGGCTTGTGCAGCTGAATTTTGTGCACTGGAGGTACTTTGAAATTTAGAAGAAAGCACATCAAGAGAACTTGAAAGCTTATTTATGGTTTTTGTCAGATCATCAAATTGCTTAGGCAACGTATTCAACGTAAGCAATTTGGTTACCTTGTTGCCATAGTCTTCCAGAAGTTTGTTCTGTCTTTCCTGAATAGACGCCAACTTGTTTTGGGTAATAATCAGGTTGTTTAACGCATTATTATACGCATTGGATTTATCGGAAAGTTCTTGATAATTTTTAGGACTGGTTTTCATCCCACTTGCCAATAGCTCTATAAATTGCTTATAGGCGGCATAGTTTTCATTGAATTCTGTTTTTAGCTTCTTTAGATCGTCGAAAACGCCCTGATCGACTACATCGGTAATTTTTAATTCATTAGCCATATAACGTGCGAATTAAGTACCATGCCACTTGACACAGTTTCCGCACAAATATAAAAAGAATTGGCGAATTTTACAAGCTATTTAGAATCAATAAAGATAAGATAAAACGGCAAAAGAAAAGCGGAGGTTACTCCGCTTCTATATATAATTTACACACCACTCTTAATTTTGCTTTCCTTCAAGATTTGCAAGATTGATTGTTGGCAATATGATCGGCCTAATTCCTGATAAAGAAGTTAGAGTAGAAATATACGCTCTTACGTAAGGGAATAATATAGCTGGAGCATTTATATTAAAAAATATAGATTTTGTCCTATCATCTATGTCTGAATCAAATTCAAATAATCCAATAAGATTTGCATATACTTGAAGATTTTGTTCTTTATCTGCAATTTTTACACCGAATTCTAATCTATACAGATTTTCGTCTTCATTAGACATACTTTTTCTTTCAAGCTCAATAGATATGTCTTCTGAAATTGGCATAGAAGGATTAAATTCTATATTAGCCTTATTTATTTTATATTCTTTTAGTCGGAATTTAGCTACTTTTTCTGTCATAATTTAAGCTGCAAGATTAAAATATTCAATTGTATTGGTATAATTATTTTCAGTAATTGTATAATTGAAAGATTGATATATCCCGTCAAAATCAGGAATAACACATGAACTTTCACAAGAAGTATACCCTGAAATGGATATTGGGGCTATTTTTTCAAATAATATATTATCCATATTATTTGTGTCGCTAATTTCACAAATTAAAATATCCTCATGAGGAAACATTGTACGAAAATTATTCCACAACTCATACTCCATCTCCATATATTTTTCATCCCCTCTTCTTATTTCTTCTGGAGAAATTTCTATAATATGGAAATTAGTAATCTCATCATAAGCATATCTTATGTTAATTTGAGATATTTCATTAGCGATTCTAACCAAACTTTCAGTAATAAAATCTTTAGCATTCATAATATTCCATATTTTTCAGTGAGTAATTTGTTCAATTTTTCAGCGCTATCTTTGGCTCTAACAACATCTCTGTCTGTTATTTCCTCGTTAGAATAATCTGCTCTCTTTCTTAACATTTTTAATATGCCATAATAAGTATTATAGTCAATTCCATAAAATCTATTCTTTTTGGATAACTTCTCACTTATATGACTAGAAATATAAAAATGAGAATCTACAGATTTAGTTTCCCTATCTTGAATATCGTAACTAAGCCCTTCATAATGAGCTAACACGTATTTAGACAATTGGAAACAAGAGTAATATAAACAATGAATTGATGATGCAAGCTTTCCATTATCTACTAACAAATTAGCAGCAATAATGTTTTCTTCAGACTTTGCTTTTACAATAGGCATTTTGCAATTGTGTTATATTAATTGGTGATTTTAAATCATATACTATACACCAAACATTGTTTATTTATTGGGGGAAATAAAAAAAACTTCTCTTTCTAAATGGGATATCTTCTTATCCCTTAGCTGATTCATAAGCATGAGAAGTGATTTAGAAGGATTTTCTATCATCAGTGTGTGTTGCGTGTACAATAATGGCTTCATGTTTATCTCCTTTCATAGAAATAATTAATTATAAGACAATCTATATTTCTAGTAAGTGTTATTGCTATATAATTATGTGTTTCGTACATATCGACGTGCAAATATACAACAACAACATCAAACACCCAACAAACGATCACTAAATTGAGCATTTTCAATGGTTATTTAACCATCACTAACCTCACAATGTTAATTGTTAACAGTTTCAGCACCATCTTTTCTCTCACCAATAGCATGAACTTCTAGCTGGCTATTAGATAGAGGAAGAACACTAATAACAGCTATATTAAAACAAAAAAGCCCGATTATATTCGGGCTTTCCAAAGCACCTCTTTCGAGGTATTCAGTACAGAATGTCGTCAAACAAAAGATCTTGATATGCTTAATCAAAATTGAACTGTACTAATATTATAATGCTGCCGCAATTTTTCTTATATTATTAAGCTTTTCCTTCATCTTATCGCTACTTCTAGCTATATCCAAATTATAATCTGTCTGCATCCTAACCAAAACGTCTGCCTTAATCCCTAAAGCAGCTTCCAGAACTAATGCAAATTCTGAAGTTATGGATCTTTTCCCATTTAAAACCTCATTCAGCACACTATACGAAATACTGAACTTCTCGGCAAAATCTTTCTGCTTTATAGATCGGTACTCCAGCTCATCTTTTACCAACTCTCCGGGATGGTACGGAATGAACGATTGTAAATTGTTTGCTAATTTTCCCATATCCTTATTTATAATGATTCGTTATATCCACTATTGAACAAATTTCTATTATAGATTGATCGCTTTGACTAGGTATTTCCCTAAATTCCAAACGATATTGATCGTTTATACGCAAAGAAGAAATCCCCTTTTTATCACCCTTCAACTTCTCGTAATTTAAAGATTGGAAAGTGAATAAATCCTCCATTCTGGAGATACTCATCAAGACCTTCACGCACTTTAAATACCCCTTTACTATATTAGGTTGAAACCGATGTTTTTTATCGGTCGTTTTACCTTTTTCGTATAGGTCTGCTAAATAATCTTTTTCAAATTCTACATTCATAGCTGTTTATTGATGCTACAAAGATAGCATTTTATTTTTTTTTAATTCGCACATTTAGCGAATTTATTTAAGAAAATATCAGAAATAAAACCGCCCCTCTTGCGAAGGGCGGGAAAGTGGTTAGGGTTCTGCTATAAGGTTGACTACCAATTATCATTTTCGTTACCTACTAACCCATGTTTTACAGCTTCTTCTATTTTATCCATTATCACATTAGAATATGCATGAGCCATTACAAGAGCCTTGGAAGATGTCTTCTTTGCTTTATGCTGATCCTTTTCACTAAAAGGATAACAAGTGTCAATACCCCATTTTTCAATATTTATTTGCGGTTTTGTACTTCCATTAGATAAAGCAAGATAGATACTTCCTCCGCCTATTATTTTCTCAACATTATAATATTGGAGAGTATACGTTACACGTATTTTTTTATCTCTAATATCTATTTTAATAATGGGAGTCATGCTGACTTTATATCGACTAACTCCACCTAAATGCTCTGCAATGTTATCAACATATCCTTCGGCTATAATAGAACCTAGTTCTTTGTCATTTAGTTTTATTACCGAATTAGCGTCATTAAAAGAGGCCGTAACCCAATGATTTAATATGATATACAATTGTTCTTTTGTTTGATCTCCGCATTCTATAACTTGTTGATAAGTAAGCGACTTGTTTTTATCCAGTGACAATTCTTTAGATAAGTTTTCAGCGGCTTCCGTCCAATTTTCTCCGTACCTCTCTTTCGCATACTTTTCAAGTTCTTCCGCCCTCATTACTTGAGCTTGTAATGAAACTGACAATAAACATCCAACTAATAAAAATAAAGTTTTTCTCATGATTGTGTGTATTTATATTATTAAATATCGTCTAACGCAGCATTCTCTTCTTCCTTTTTCTTTAAATTATTATTAACACCATCCTCATACCCGATTTGAATGTGCCCAAATTGAGATATTTCTACAGCTACGCTTCCTAATGGCAATTTATAAAATGATATATAATGACATTTCTCTTTCCTTAGCGCTTGTAATTCATATCCATCACCCTCATAATAGGGCTTTGAGAAAAATTCATAGTGTTCAGTAGGTTTACCATATTTTTTAGTAAATAGCTCTTTCATGTCAGTATAATCAGACTTTAAAGAACTCCAAGATTCTTTCTCATTATAATTGACTGCTACTTTCCATACAATTTTAGATTTGGGAGTTGCAAAAACGTAGATTGTAACGTAATCTCCTGCAAAATTCCCTTTCATGACTGCCACATAATCCCGTGCATATTCTTTGAGTACAAAACTCTTTTTCTCTAATTTTGAAACAAAGTCTGAAAGTTTCCCGTCTAATGGTACACCTTTAAACTCTAAATGCTGCGATTCCTGGGCAAAAGAAGATATTGCCATAAGAAAACAAATTGTCAGAAATAATACTTTCTTCATGTTCATGTGTTTTATATTATACAATATGACAAAATAACTGACAACTCTTTATAAATGCAAGAAAATTAACATATATCTTTATGGCATACGCAAAAAAGTTGCTTTTTCTTGCTTTTTTCAAAAATAGTTTGTATGTTTGCGGCGTTCAACATATAAATCAGTAAATGCAGGTCGTAAACTTGCATAAGCGTGCAGGTTATTTTTATGGCCTCACTTAAGATATTTAGGTGCTATCGTACCCCCGTGTGAAGTATTAATGTACTCACAGCATTTACTGAATGTGTTGAACAGCGGGACAGGCGATAGCACTTTTTTTATTTATATTGTTATGTTCAACAATTCAGTAAATCAAATCTTCCAATATAATGGAAGTCCTATCACCTTTCAAAAAGGAGATAGTGTTATGGTGAATGCAACCGAAATGGCTAAACCGTTTGGGAAACTTGCTAAAGATTGGCTATCCAACAAATCAACCAAAGAGTTTTTATCCACATTATCAGCCGTTAGGACAATTCCCCTAACGGATTTGGTAGAAATAAAACAAGGTGGAAATAGCGAACAAGGCACTTGGATGCACGAAGATGTCGCCTTAGAATTTGCTCGTTGGCTATCTCCGGCTTTTGCTATATGGTGCAATGACCGTATCAAAGAACTCCTAAAGACCGGAGTAACGACCGTCTCTAATGACGATGAAGCAATAGCCTACGCCATGCAAGTACTAAACAGACGCCTAGAGCAAGCCAAAGCGGAGAAGCAACAACTGGAACAGCAAAACGCCAAACTCCAGCCAAAGGCGGACTTTGCTGACGCAGCCTTCAAAAAAATACGATTTTCGTTTGGTAGTATGGAAAGTTTGCGTATCTTTGTGGTGCTACAGATTATTATTTATTACGCCCAAGGCATTTTTTATGCCCAAAAAGCATCTATATTAAAGATATATAGAGAAGTTGTATCCGTGTATCATAGCCTTTGGCGAATGATAGTCTGTAGCAAGATTGGATATGGCTTCTCTTTTTTTTATTACTAACAAATAATTTCATTTCATGCTACAGACAAATGGAATCTATTTGCACGGGAACAATAGTACCGTACAAACTGCGTCCGCTCACGAGACGAGCAAGACTTTCTCCTATAATGGGAACGATGTCCTTTTCGACATCAAAGATGATGTTATGGTTAACGCCACACAGCTTGCAAAAATCTATGGGAAGCGTCCTAATGATTATTTATCCTTACCTGCTACAAATCAATTAATTAACGCCATTACAAGAAAATATGGTATTGCTGAAAATCAACTAATTAGGACTGAAAGAGGTGGAATGTCACCCGGCACTTGGATGCACAGATTAATAGTAGTTGATTTCTGCCAATGGTTAGACATTGATTTGAAACTATGGTGTACCGAAAAACTTGATGAATTAATGCGATATGGTATGACCGCTACACAACCTACCTTAGAGCAGATGATTAACAATCCCGACCTCGTTATCAGCCTTGCAACACAACTAAAATCGGAACGTGAAGAAAAAGCACGCATTGAAGCTGAAAGCAAAAGAAAGGACGAAGTTATAGCCAAGCAAGAGCCTTTAGCGTCATTTGCAAAAACAGCTTTTGCCACCGACGACAAGGTAGACATAGGAATGTCCGCCAAGATCCTAAAGCTAGGATTCGGGCGCAATACCCTATTTGACAAGCTAAGGAAAGCGGGCGTATTCTTCGCCAACCGAAACGAACCCAAACAGCGGTTTATTGATGCCGGATACTTCGAGATGAAGGAGAAGTTCATCGAGCGCAACAACCATCCGGGGTTTGTCGTAACCAAAGTGCTAGTTACCCAAAAGGGATTGGCTTATCTGAACCACCTGTTTGGCGGAAATCCTTCTAATGGGAAGCTAGCCAAGATAGTATAACACGCATCACACATTTACAGCAGTCCGTTTCAATGCCGGACAGCCACAACTATATCGAAAAATTAAACGAATCACACGAATCACACTAATAAGAAAAGAAATTATGGACACGCATTTAGCACATGAAATAGAAGAATCTCTGTCAGTCATGAGACGGCAGAATAGAGAGATAAGAAAGCTTATTTTAAAGGAGTGCGACATGAAGGTAACAAAGTGTACCGGAAAGTCCAAACCTCCAAAATTCGACCTGAAAACGCTTAATAAGAATTTAATAAGATAATCCGACGACCAAATCGGGCTACATCTCTGTTAAGGAGGTGGGGAAAGGGTAGCCTTAGGGCTGCCCTTTCTTTGATTAATTACAATGCCAACAGATTGATGATTCCTTGCCTACCAATTCCGGTAATTTTTCTATGGTAGATAATATGTCCGTTGTCAGCAACCTCTTGCTTTATATCAAACCAACCAAGCGTAGAGTATTTAGTGTATGGTACCCACGTCTGATTAACTTTGTATTGTACGCCAAGTTCTTTTAAACGGTTATTAAGTTCAATTGCCGATTTAAGCCCTAGCTCTTTCGCAACCTCCGTACATGTATAGGTCTTATTGACATGAGTTAGTACTGCTACCTGTTTCTCTGCTTCAATCCTCTGTTCACGCTCTTGCTTCAATTTCGTGAGGACTGCTATCATGGCATCAGGATTATTTAGAGCTTCTTCTATAAAGTCAGAGGTCGCGAAGATACCATGTTTACGTATTGAAGGTAATACCTCATCACACACCCAGTCTTGAAACTGTTCAGCATTAGGAAGATTGCTTCTCATTATAAGCCGATATACATCCTTTTCTGCAATATACACCATATTAGTACCACCAACACCATTAGCATGTTCGTGAAACACGATTTTGCCTGATTTACAATGTCTTGAAATAGCATCCGCTGTATTAGAATACCCTAATGCTACCGCCACATCTTTTGCACAAAACAAAGGTTCATTACTTTCGTTCATTACAATTCGGACTTCGCCAAATTGCTCATTTTTGAAAATCTGAATATCATTCATACAATTTTCGTAGTGTGCCCTTTCACACACAGGAATATAAAAAAAACAGCACCGAACGCTTGAGGATCTTTCGGCACTGTTTATATATTCCCAACTCTATGGAAATACTTAATATCTTATATGCGCTTCCCCAAGCTGTATCGCACTACAAATATAGCAAGTTTTTATTATTTTGCAAACAATTATTTTATTTTTTCTCGACGGTATTTTATTGTTCTATTTTCCCTATGACTTTTGTATAACCCCCGTGTTTTTTCTAACCATGCACACTAAATATTGTTCTATTCTTCGTATTACGGATATATATATTCGACGAAAACACCTTTGTATTCTTCTCCCTCTTTTGCATACCAAATACTGCCATCCTCTTTTCTGAATAGAACATACACTGATTTCTCCATTTTAGCCGCCTTCTTTGCGATTTCCCGCATTTTCTCTACAGAAGCAAGCCTCTTATTACCTTGACACCAACAACTCATAATACGCCAAATTTTGAAAAGTAATTTTTGAGAGCCGGGTTAAGCACATATTTGAGGAAGTATTCACGGGACTTCCCTCCTACTCCCAATATAGCACTTCCATACTTCCTTTCTATATCCGGTCCTATGTCGCTTCCTCTCGTTTCTATCTTCAATCCCTTTGAGGATGAAGAGACACGTATAGAATCATAAAATTCTCCTGTTATAATGAGGTTGGGAGTATAAATATCCCTAGCCGGATAACCTTGGAAAGAAGGAGTAGGTTTTGTTATTTTCTTCTTCATCTTAGCGTACCCCTTCGCATTGTTCTTCCACTTCCCGGCTTCATCAGTAGCAAACCAAGGGTCATTCAGATAGGTAGGACGAATAGGTTTATCATTCCCATTTACACCTGAATACAACTGCTCTGTCACAAATTCCCTAACAAGAGATTTATTCGAATCCATGGTATTTTGAATCTCTCCTTCAAACCCATTAACAAAAGCTGTCACATTATCCAATGCTTCTTTTATTGTAGCCATACGCAAATTATAAGAGAAAAGGGAAGGCAAATGCCCTCCCCCTTCCTGAAAACAAACCACTTTAAATAGTATCCTCTAAAGGAGACCTGACGCCTACAATCCTATCGTAGATATCAGAGAGGATATTTTCTTTTTCAGCTTCAGTCCGGTCAGAAAAAAGGACTTTATGTTTAGCAATAAACTCTTTTTTCTTCATTTTCCGCACTTCTTCGTCTACGAAATTGATTCCCTCGACTTTCATGATACCCATTGTTCAATGCCGACAACACCATTCTCTTGCAGAACCTTCGGAGACTTCAAGGAAGGAGTACCGGTTGCCGTGATAACCAAATTTCCATTCTCAAATTTAACAGCGGACACCTCACCATTAAAACAAGTTGTTGCACCTTCAGCCAATGCCGCACCAAAGAAAGAGGTTACATCAAGACCACCGAAATGCTCTATCAGTTTGTAGATGTTTCCCGAATCTCCAACTTTTACTAATTCAACATAAACAAGACCTTTCAAAGCTTCCACAACATCGAACTTGTATACATTATAATCGGCATTCTTTACGTATTTCTCGTAATCCTTAAACATGGTTCCTACAGTGAGATTGGCTTCCGTGCCGGATGAATCCCAGTCCTGACCTCCCGGATAAACACCGGAAAGTGGAATACCGGCAAGAACATCGGTGCCGTCGTTCATTCCATATACAACATTGTTTTCATCCACGAAATACGCATCAAAAGCAATCCCTTTCGCGTTCATAAGGTTTGCCTTCAAACTGGCGTCATATTCGTCTACTGTCCACACATCGTCTTTTGCTGAATAAGATGTGATTTTATTAGGACCATATCCGACTGCGCCCTTGTTTGCTTCGCCGCCAGACGGAGCATATTCAATAATAGTTTTGATCGGAAAGATTCGATTAGGTCTGTCATCGTGACAAGCGGCTTCCAGCAGTTCTGCAGTTGCATTTTCCGGAAGTTTGTACCCGTGCATTGTCAGGATAATAGCCTTTACCTTTCCAGGATCAAGCAAACATTTTGAAGTACCGGTATTAAATTGAGCCATACCAGCGCATTCTCTAAATTCTTTCGCCATAGCACTTAATATTTTTAATTTTAATATTTAAATTCTTTATCTCAATAGCATCTATGAAATCTCTAAATGGTTTGCCGTCAGCTTCCACGCCTTTTCTTCCATATCGGTAGTTTTCCGTATATAAATGAGGAATTACACCGTTATACTCATTAACAATGTCCGGCGATGCAAGTATGCTTTTTATGAAAGCATCATAAACAGGTCGGAGAACATTGACGAACGACACCCTTTCCCTTTCCTCATTAAGATACTCCTTCCGAGTATCTACCATGATAATAAACTCAAGACTGGCGTTTGGGACCTTAGATGTACGATCCTCAATATACGGGGAATACAGGCATATTATAGGAAACTTCAGTTTGCTCGTCTCTTGCGACTGGCTCCATTCTGTTAACTGACCGGCAATATATTCCCAATCTCCAAACATATAGGAGACATTACTACCATATATTTTAGCTGTATTATCTACAATATCTCTGAATATGTCATTTATTGATTTCATATTCCCAGTCCATTTATGCATTCAAGCATGGTTGTGTTAAAAACAAAGCCGCCATATTCCTTATTTGATTCTAGGAAATCATACAAATCTTCATTCATCTGCACCATATTATTCCAAGCAGAAATCAAAAGAGGATTTGGATCCGCCTTTTTATCATCAGAGGCATATACAGTACCTACTGGAGTTTGTACTACCCCACACCGTCTAACATAGTGAAAATACACATAATTAGCGATTGGACTATATCCTTTAATTGAAAGTTTTTCTTTCAACTTTTCCCACTTATCGACATCATTTTTGCCTGATAGAAGATATTCAATGAATTCACGGCTCATACTTTTTCCCAGGACCATTCGGAGAAACTTTTTCTCGTATAAATCGATATACGATTGAATATTATCCCGTTCTGCTCTTCTTGTGATTGAATCATCGTCTATATCCCAGATTATACCGAGACTTAGCAATCCTGTAAAATATGAGCCGTCAATAATCATCGTTTATTCTCCTTTCTTCTTATCTTTTTTCAAAAGGTCAGAGCATCCTGCAGTGGCGGCCGCAGAAGTAATTTCAGAAGTTTCTGAAACTATTCCCATCTTTACCCATTTCATCGCAATCGGAAGAGAAACATGGGTTTCATCCCCCGCTTTAAATGCACCGAAATCTTTTTGGAATGTCACCCTGTATACTTCCGACAAGTCCAGATTATAGGACTTGTCGCTTTTTGCTGTATTAATATTACTTCTTTTCATATTTTATTTTTTAGCGTTAAGCACTTTTGGTTATAGCAGTAATCACATTGGCAAATGTATCAGCTACAAATGCCGTCTTGTACTGTGACTTTATATAAGCGAGCATTCTCTTTTCGCCCAAGATAGTAACCAAGTTCTTAGTGAAGTCGTCATTCTCCCAGCCTATACTCATAGAAAGAACAACATAATCCCGAATAAATAGATAACGGAAGTCTCCCATCTGGAAAGAACCGAGTGTTACATTTGGATCTTGAATTACACGGAGTCCGGTAATCAATTCGTCCCCAATCTTGAATGGGCGGATATAATCACCATTGTCGTTCTTTGTGAGCTGCATATTTGCGTAATCTACCGGATTCATCCGAATGGCATTCGGAGAGTAGGCCATATTGCTGACGCTTACAATTTGCGTATACGCAGCAACGATCGCATCATACATATTAGGGGACTTGGACACTTCGATTCCCGTTAGAGAGAATGCTGGAATAGAATCACCAACTCCTTTTATCTGGCCGCCGGTTCCCGTACCGTTGAAAATGCCGTCCTCTTCTTTCAAGCCGATCTTATTGATAATCTCGGCTTCAATTTCTCTTTCCAATTGCGGAATATCTTGTAAAACTTCGGTTGTAACCTTGGCTGTCAAAGCTACCTTCCCGGCAGAAACGGTAACAGTCTCCACGGATGCTGTCATTGAAGGTTTTAAACCTCCTTCGGGAACCCATGCAGCATCACCGGTAACATCTTTCAATTCAGCATATACTACGGACGGAGTAGAAATACTTGCTACATTAGCCACGTCACGGATAGAAGCACGTTTACGAGGAGCTACACTGATTTGATCGTCAATTGTAATTCCACCAGCAACAGGACTTCCCCCTGTAGTCATTACAGGATCGGCAGCTGCTTTCACTACGACATCAAATTTAACTCCGCCTTTTTTCTTTAGAGCTTCAACATCAATCGTTTTGACTCCGTTAATCTCGGTTACAAAACCTTTGCAGGCATCAGCAATTTGTTCTCCAAGAGACTTTAATCTGATATCTCCTCCTTTTGTTTTCTCGGTCGCGGCTTTGATCCGGACGATTGTTTCTTCAAATGATTTCAAGCGTTCATTGATAGATTCACTATCTGCAAAACCGTTGACTTCTTTCTTCAGATCCTCAATAGACTTCGTTGCATTTTCAATTGATTCTTTCATAGACTTAGAATCAATCTCATCTTTAATAAACTGGTCGAAAAGAGCCTCCATATAGCCATCCAGCCCCTTGGAAAACACTTCAAAAACCTTAGATTCGTCTTCGGACAATCCTTTGGTGTCGAGGAAATCCTTAAACTCAACCTTTTTCACTTCTTTTCCCATACTTACTTTAATTTTAAATTTTTGAACATTGATTTTACCTTATTGCCGTGCATGTCGGCTCCATCTTCTTCAGGTGTAGATTCTTTCCGATTCTCCGGCCTGAATGACGCAAGTGACATTGCTTTTGATATAATTCTTTGTATCTTTTGCTGTTTGGATGCAGGCATCCCTGAACACACTTCAGATATTTCGGTATTTAATTCTTCATAAGCTTTTTCCGCATCCTCAATAGATTTTAACCCCAAATATTCTGTTTCTCCATTGCAGCCGATAGAGACTACTGATATTTCATAAAGCTTTACCTCCTTTACAATGAAAGCGTCTTTTTCCACATCGTATTCGCAGTTTTCCCAAACGTACTGATATCCGATTGAGAACTGGTTCAAAGTTCCGGATTCGAGCTGTTTTATAGCCTGTTCTCCTCTCGGAACTTCATCTATTATTGCTTCGAAATAAAGTCCTTTTTCATCTTCATTTAATACTGTAATTCGACCTATAGGCTCATTCATGTTATGCATCCATAACATAATTATTTTGTCATTAGCAGAACTTTCCGGACCTCTATCTTGAATACTCTTTGAGAAACACCCTTTAATCAAGACATCACCGGCTTTATCTTTATTGCCAAAGACTGCAGCGTAGCCGCTGATAGTACGGCTTTCATTGTCGTAATTTACTTCTTTTGCATAAATAGAGAATGTCTTATACTGCATCCCCATTCTTCCGCTATATTTATTAGTTTTGTCCATTTTCAATAGAGTTATTAGTTTTTAATTCACCTTTTGGGTTATCAGGATCAATATCAATAAACTTTGCCAACTCATTCCTTGATTCATCAAGGGTTATTTGCCCCTTTTCAACTAATTGAATTAAAGAAGATGCCATTTTCTGAAATGCAGAAGAAGAGGCCGATTTATCTTGTTGAAGGCAATCGATATGAGTGTAATCCAACTTTATAAAAACACCTTTGGGGCAAATAACTTCTGTCAAAGCCTCCGTCACTTTCTCTGAATCAGGAATAATAAGACCTTGGTAAGCGGACTTTTCCGCTATGCTTTTATTGTCATATTTAGATTCATCAAATAAACTATAGTCAATACCTATTGCATTACATATCTTCCTACTACACCGTTCATCCTCTTCGTGAAGTTTAAGCTGGGACGCATCATAGTTCAAAGGAATCCAGCCGAGCTTTATTTTTGATGTCAGGATAGGAAATTTATTGAGAATACCATATTTTTCTTTTAGTTTAGATTCCAATATTTCTTTTTCTTCTGGTGTCATAGTCTGATTACCCATCTTATCGGTATAATCAGAATAAATAATACCTTTGGGCCCACCATTTACAATTAACTGATAGCTGGCTGTCATTGCTGCAATCCAGTTATTAACTGGCATAGAAAGGGAGTCTGTAACCGAAGAGAATTCTATATCCTGATTGGAACCATTAACATTTGCAGAACTATCGTAAATTACAAAGTAATCTTCGTCGGATAATTCTTCCTGCAAACCATTCCACTCCAAGTATACGCTAGAAACAATATCCTTTATATCATACTGGCGGAATAGTTTACCGGAAGAAACCATGTGAAATATCTGTGCAGGTATGACATACATTGCGAGCGGCAATGATTTTTTTGTTGCTCTTACAGTGAAAATGGGACAATATCCGAAAAGCTTAAGAGACATCTCAATCTCTTTAAAAAATCCAGCTCTTGTTTGAAGTGGGTTAGGACGTGACAGCAATTCTCTAATATCATTATATCCCTCTTTCTCGTTTCCATCCTTGTCTGTGACATATATTCTCCCATTTGCAAAGAGAGAACCGACTTTATTTATAACAGTAGAAAACGGGGTACATACAAGAAGAGAATCAGCTTTATCCCGATCCAAGGTTAGATTATAATCATTTTTGATTTTACCTGATGGGGAGAAGAAATTGGTAAGATACCAGAAATTTCCATTAGAATCCTTTTCGATAGCTTTTACCGCATCCCTCATGAAAGGAGCAGATATATTAATCTTTTTTTGAAACCAATTTCCTAATTTAGACATAAAAAGAATGATTATCTGATTTGAGATAACCATTCCCTACGAAATGAAGAGGTCTTTACGGACAAAAACACTAGCGAAAAATCCGATAGTATAAAATTATAGGTTCCGTGCATCTTCACACGAAGGGATTGTTATCCTCACCGCAAATATAGAAATTATTTCTATTTAGTCCAAATAAAAATAAATAATTATTTTATGCTATTATATTATATTCGAAGATTTTGAACGAGCACAGACACAAGATAATACATACATGGCTTCATAACTATTAATTCCATCATAATCAGACATGTTAGCGATTAAGGCAGAAAATGAATCGTCGGATTCCGGAAAGTAGATAGTTTTAATAATCGATTTATACGATTCAATCATAGTTTTCTTATCTGTTGATTCTTCTCTTACCCACAAATCATGATTAATAAGCCTCCTATAATCATTTGAATAATGTTTCATCTCTACAGGAATCTCCATTTGTACATTTCCGCCTGTTTTATTAATAAGTCGGTCAACGGGGATTAACGAATCAGAGAATAAGCAATCAATCATGAATATCTTACCACCAGAAACGCAATAAGAAACCATTATAAACAACCCATTTATATTGGGGTGTATTTCAACAAATATCTGATTATTTACCCCCATCTCTTCTTTCTTATAGTACAGAACATCTATCTCACCTCTCATCTCCACAGTTCCTGTAAGAGCGTCGCAGGCGTCATCGTGAGCGTTTTTCCCCTTTTTCCTGCATGTTTTCAGTTGAGACGCAAATTCCGGCCACTTCCTTTCCCAATCAGCAGGGAAATAGGTAAGATTCATCACCTCGGAAGACCTGGTAAAGATCCGAACCTCTTTGTTTTTTGACTGATGAAACCAACTTACTTGAGTCTTGGGATTGCCAATCATCCGCATTTGTTTCTCTACATTCCGGGCAAATCCCCTTCCTCCATTATTGCTTTCTATATTTGCCTTGGATATTTGGTCTTTAGTAAGCATCTTAGCTGTTTCCGGCTCGGTAAATTCCATCTCCTTTTGTGTAAAAAGGACATCAAGAATGAAATTCCCTATCTCTGTATCGATATAATCGATAGAGCATAAATAATCACTTCCTGTGTCAGCCGTGTCTGTATAGTTTTTCCTTATTGCTCTATTGGTTATTGGAATAGTTTCATAAGTCTTAAATTTACCATACATTAGCCCCTCCATAGGAGTTGGATTCTGCATATATTGGGTTTCAAAAACATAACTGTTTACTCTTTGCATCCTGTGCAACTCTTCGAGGGTGTGTTTAAATTCCCATAAAGCTTTTTCCTTACCGTCCTCATACACTATTGCCGGAAGAGACAAAACTGTCCATTCTCCCGGTTCGGTTTCCATCAAATATCCACAAAGATCATGCTCATGTAACCTTTGCATAATGATTATAATAGGGGTATTCCGTGAGTTTACACGGTTCCTTATAGTTGTTTCAAACCTTTGGTTTACCTTTTCTCTTGAAGTGTCTGATATTGCATCTTCAGGCTTAACCGGATCATCAATAATCAATGCACCTGCAAATTTGGATGACGGTTTAAACTCTTCTAATGCTTTGGATAGATCGTTTTCATCATCAACAGCACCAGCACCAAAACCTGTGACTTGTCCTCCGGCAGCCGTAGCGTACATTCCTCCGCCTTCTGTTGTGTACCACTTTTTTTTGGCATCACTTGTTTTCTTTATGTCTACATAAGAGAACACACGCTTATACTCTTCCGACTTAACTATATCTCTCACCTCTTCTGAATTATCATTAGCCAGATCATCCGAATAGGACAAATGAAGAAATTTTGCAGATGGATTGATTGCAAGGCCATAAGATATGAAGTTCTTAACTACTAATTCTGTCTTGGAATATCTTGGAGCTATGTTTATAATCAGCTTCTTTATCTTTCCGTCAATCACATCATCAAGAGCTTGGCATATCTTTATATGATGGTCGTTTACAACAAATTTACGACCGAATCTTGCTTTAAAGAAGTATCTCGTATAGTTTAACGTCCCTGATAAGCAAAACGCCCGTATGTAATCATATCCTTCCCCTGTCATAAGTCTTCTATTATTCGTTTGGCTTCTTCTTTGGTCATAGGAGATACAATGTTTATATTCATATCTTGAGGGGAATCAAAACCGAGCATTTTGCATATCCTTTGGATAGTCCATGTCCGCCCATTGAGCTTTATTTCAATCCCTTCTTTCCCCTGTTTCACGCTTTCGACTTGCATTGCCATTTCGTCAGTCCAATCTTCGCTATCTTTGAAAATAACATTGCCGTTTTTTATGGTAAGGAAATTACGTATGTCAGCATACATAAAGCTTTTAAGCATATTTAGGACCTCTTCTTTTGTAATGTCTGATTTCTTCTTTAGCTCTTCTTGAAGTCCTTTTACCCTTGCCGTAATCTTGCCGTTATTCAGCAATTCAATAGCTTTACGATTTATTGATTCATCTTTCATATTAGAGCAAGAATAAGCACGACGATAAGCCTCGGATGCGTTTCCGCACTCAATATAGTAGTTACAAAAATTTTCCTGTTTTACTGATAACTTCATGTCTTTTCGTCAGATTAGCTACATGCCACTTGACATGTAGCACAAAGTTAATAATTTCCTGTTTATTATTTTACACTCCTCCCCCATATTTTCGCATTATACAGGGAATAAGCCCATAACTTTATCTCTTCGCTGGTTTCCAGGAATTCCACTTTCATGGCTTCCTTCATACATTCCGCCAGTAGGTTGCTGTCTGCTTGGTTCATAACTTCGCTTATTGGCATGGCTATCCCTCCCTTAGTCAACTAAAACAAATTCGTAAGCAAATACATAAGGATTGGATTGAAAAACT
>ENA-OXEA01000406-OXEA01000406.1-human-gut-metagenome-genome-assembly--contig:-NODE-406-length-32665-cov-11.659675_pt1 | contig 32665 bp, 34 predicted proteins | sample MGYA00249352_ERZ652237 | MGnify/ENA primary metagenome ERZ652237 (study PRJEB26925, sample SAMN05826962) | human gut metagenome | biome: ENVO:2100002; feature: ENVO:00000062; material: ENVO:00002003... | reverse complement strand
ACGAGATAGGCTCCGGTCTCGTGGGCTCGGAGATGTGTATAAGAGACAGACTATTTACTATTAAATCTTTGCATTAAAAAATCAATTTGCATGACATCGGAAAACTCAAAGATTCTTTCATTGCCGACAGCTGGAATCAACATTTTACCTGCTTCTTTCTGAAGGTACTTATTCCCATTAGCATTAAATGCGATAGGTAATACTTCAAGATAAAAGCAGTGCCCCAACAACCAAAATGAATAAACTCCAGTTTTCAACATATCATCTATTATATCTTCTGACATTGGCAATTTCAATAGACTTTTCTCATCAGGAACAAGAATTATATTATTAAAAACATAATAAACGTGAGGTGAACCTAAACCGTATCTTGCATATTCTCTTACCATATTAAACATTGGATGGTTACCATTTTTTGTTTCATAATGATATTTTTGCAAGAATATTTCATAAAGACTTCTTTTAAATTGCTTTGTTATTGCTATTTGATTAAAATTTCGTTTTATTCTAATCACTTGCTTTTTATGCCAATACTCAAAAAAGACAGAACTAAAGTTTTGGTATGTGTTTTCATTCAATTGAGCACCAAATGTTTTGAAAGCATTGAAAATTTCCTTAAATGACAAATCAATACTTGGAACACCTTTTGTTGCAGTGCCAAAGTAATGATTGCAATCATCACACACATCATAACCTATTTCAGTACCCCCAAGGCTATGTGGTATGATATGTGGTTCTGTGTTAAAGTTAACATCTGGAAACGATTTACCACACCAAATACATTTTCCAGTATGAATATACTTACTTTTCATCATTTTTATTATATAATTTAGAAAGATAGTACAGTAAAATTTATCTATTTTCACCCCATCCAACAGCATAAAACAGTTTGTCCATCAAAAGCCATTCCCCGTATTTTGTACCGGAAATAATATTTTACCTACCCATAACCACAAAAAGTATTCCGCTGGCCAACGAATATAAATCTTCGCCAGCTAACGGAATACCTTTCTCTTTTTGGCTAAGCCAAAAAGGTTGTTTATTTATGATTATCCATCCGGATAACAGCCAGAGCGGAATTATTTCTTTTGCAGCTTCCTCATAGCGTCAGCAAGAGCAACATCCATAGCTTCGTAATGATCGCTATCGTACTTCATCAGTCCGGCAAGCAGTCCGTTCAGCGTGTTTATGGCACTTGTCCCTTCTTCCGAACTTCCAGTCTTTGAAATCAGGTCGATAGCCGCACTCAAATCCCCCCGTAACTTTACGAGGTCACTAACTTTCTCAATTGGTAAGAGGTAGAACAGTTCTCCTTTATCTGTTCCTACAATCCCCTGCAACGGGGTTTCATATAAATGTTCCATTATCATATATGTATTAAAAAACGTGACACTGCCAATCACAGTTCCAAAGGCATCGCCAAACGCCCAACACAAAAGTAACTGACAGGTCACGTTAGTATATGACCCAGCCAGTTTACTTACCTTTGTGTTTTGAAATTGGCGATTTCTTGGAACGGCAAATAAACTCACTAAAAAGCGGAGGACTATTTATCCTCTCGTTGCAAAAGTAGGAAAATAATAGGATATTCCTTTGTGATTAAGATAAAAAGATAAAGCCAATATCTTATAAGATAACGGATAGCTCCCGGCGAGCTATCTTTTTTAATGGTTATCACATGGCTTTTTTCTTCATTTTTCTCTCTATAATTTCTTCCTCGATTGCTTCTGCCAATCTAATGGGGAACCAACTATTAAGCTATGTTTCTTGTGCGAAGATAAACGGCAGTCTATTGCCGTTCAAATTTTTATTTGCAAAATCTCCAGCCCTACGGGTAGTATTTTACAAAAAAAATTTGCCCGTTCATATCCAGCCATCTTCCGATGCACACGAAACACAGCTCAACAGCCGGCTCCGATAAGGCATAAAAAAAAAGTCAGAAATTATGAAAAATGAAGAAAAAAATAGGAAACAGCAGCTTACGAGCCTTCCAATCAGCATAAATATTTTGAAAGTCGTTTTGATGGCGGCTGGTATCTATTACTTCGGGCTGAAGTTTCTTTTTGCCATCCTTTTGTGGTGGGCAGTCCGTCAGATACTCCGTTTGTTCTTCATTACCCTTAAACTACTGTTTTGGGGACTGATAGCCCTGTTCATTCTATACGCAATTATTTAATCACTAAACAACAAATAATATGAAAGCCATATCTCAAATGACACAAGAAGAAAAGTTACAGACGATTTCAGAGTACACCCCATGCAGGATAGAACGTGAAATAATGCTCCGTTACCAGTCGGCAGTACACCGTAACGATATACAACAGATAGAATATTTTGAGAAATTCGGTAAAAGCATACGCCAGATTATCCTTAATGTCCATACCTACGAAAGAGCATTGCTTTTCGGTTATACAAGCAAGGATTTAAACGAACACGGTTGGTTAATCGGTATGTTACCCATCGTTGAGAAAATCGAACTGGACAACTCAAACTGCATCCACATCGGTAAATCCCAAAACGGAACGTATGCCGTAGCCGTAGATTGGTGTACGGGAAGTGCCGGAGGTGGAAGCCATCCATCCGTTTTTGACGAACCCATCAAAGACTATAAAGAAGCCGTCAGACAAGGTATTTGTCGGTTGGAACAGCAATACAGTAAGGCAGAACGCTATTCTGTTACCGATAGGAGTAATTATAATCCCAACGTGATAAGCAAACTCAAAAACAAACTATTGGAACTGAAAAACCGGTACACACAGCCCCAACAACTTACATTGGCACTGTTCTGAAAACAAAATCCTCTTGCCCATTATCAGGCAGGAGGATTTTTATTTATAATAAGGAGAAAGTCTATTCAACCTCTTCTCCCCACAACTCAACATCAGTCGGCGCACGGTACATGGAACCACCGATACAACACCACGTAATGATGAAGAAGATGCCGCAGACTATCAGAACCGCTATCATTCTTCCTCCTCCTTATCCTGACTTTCATTATTGAAACTGAAAGATTTCTGTATCATTTGTCCGAATGAATCGACAATATAAACATCAATCGTCTGCTGGTCAGTACTCATAGATTTATAATACAGGCGGAATATTTCCTTTTCCAGCGGGTAAAGGTCATTCGGGAGAAGAATCGTCCCGTCTTCCAAGCGTAACTGCCCCTTGCCATCCGGTTGGAAGTAACGGATAAAATACTTCGTTTCCACATACGTTCCGCCTCTAACCAACTCACAGCGTATTTCCGCTTCCTCGCCTATTACGATTTTATTCTGTACCGGCAGTGTTGCCATATCAAACTCATACACCTGTTGCACGTCCAACTTGTCACTACACGCTACCACACACACGATACCGGTCAATACAAGACCGAGCACGAATATTGTTTCAAACATCTTCTTCATATACCTTTATTAATTGATTAAGAATTTAAGCCCCAGACCAAATTGAAAATGAAACTTACCCGTATCACTTCCCCACAAGCACCGCTCGCGGGCGTCCAGTAGCAGCACCACCCGGTTACTCAAATAACTTTCCAGTTCCAGCGATACAGCACCCCCATAGACAAAGTTATCGCCACTTCGCAGGGTAGAACCGTCATAGAGCAACTTGTCCCCCCAATTATTCGTTTCATATCCCGCCAAAGCCGAGCTGCCCAACGAAAGCAGAAACACCTTGTTCGCATCCGAAAGAAAAGTATAGTAATACCCGCCCTCCGCAGTAAATTGCGAGGTAGGTATGCGGATAGCCTTATACGGATGATACTTTTGCAGATACTCCGCACCGAACACCCACCGGTTGCAATGTTTCGTATAAGTATCCAGCGACAGCCCGAAAGAATACCCCAGCTCATTACGTTTGTCGGACGAATGGAAGCCGTCCGCCATTCCTCCCGTAACCCGGATGCCACGCATACCCGGCAGGCAACGTTGGGCGTATGCCTTGTTCGTCAGGACAAAGCACACTACCATACACAATAAAAATAGAACCTTCTTCATCTTATTTCATTTTCAGTTCGTTAATCACTCTTGCACGAATTAGCTCCGCATTTCCGATCACAAATTTCTGATGGCGTCCGCCCGCCTGCTCATTCATTTCTATCACCAGCTCCTTATCGTCCGGCAACGTGAATTTAGGCAACGTAAAGACCGTTCTCTCCCTGCTCTTCCCGTTGACCACCGTCACATAATTGTACGCACGCAGCGGAACAATCACCTGTTCCTGAATGGCTGTACGTTTTGCAATCTTTCTGTCCACTACCTTAAAAGTGATATAGTCCACATGAAAAGGCACGTTGGACGAGTTTTTCAACTCCGTATGGAAATACAGTAACCCGTTGTGCGTATAAATCCCTTTCAATGTATATTGAATACCGAACCTTTTACAGCCGATATGCTTCACCAGCCTGTCATTGTTGGCATGGATAGACTTCATTATCAGCCGCACCAGCAACGGCGATTCGCTGCCCAATTCTTTCAGATAAACCTCCATCGAGTTATTCGGTCGGTTCACCGCTTCGCCGTCATGGATAAAATCCTTCATCTCGATATTCAACTTCGTAGGCTCATCCGCATACTTCACGTTAAACGTATAATAACTGCCATCTTCCGTAATCACCGCAAGATTGGTTTCCCGTGAGAAATCACGCAGTGCCGCTTTCACACGCAGCACATTTTCCGAACCGTCCGCTTTTCCGGCGATAATGTCCGCAGAACCCAAGTCCACATAACGGATAGCCGCAGGAAAAATCAGATGTACCGTTTTATTAAAAGTCACTTCTAACCCATAGGGAGGAACCATCCGGTCAAAAGTCACCGTCCGGGTAAGTCCCTCGTACAAATCCCCCGTAGAAGGACTCTTATGCACCTCTTCCTCGTTTGCATCTTCCTCTTCAGCGGCAACCTCTTCCGTTTCCTGTTGCACCTTTTCCACTTTCACTGTCTTTTGTGCGTATGCACCCGATACACTTGCACAAAAGGCAAGCATCAAAATCAACTTTTTCATAAATACTTCTTTTTAAATTGTTTATAATTGGATCTTTTAGTGGTATATCTCTTATTGTCCCGGCAGGAGATAAAACTCATGGTTAGCTTTGAGCGTCACCTTTACCGTTCGGAACTTCTTCGCCAGATATTGCGACGCCCCCTGAATGACACCCTTTCCCAAGTCCGCAGCCAGTTGTGCTCCGGCATCTTCCGTGATGGTGATACTCGTTCCGAGTGACGACCCCATGTTCGCCGCCATCTCCTTCACCGCGTTCAGTTCCTCCGATTCAGGCACAAACACCCCCTTCATACCATTTGTATCATATACATCCAGATTGATGGGCGTCACACTCTCCCCGTAACTGACCGAACTCACCTTTATCTCCATCCGTTCACCGTTGACTTTTGCCGTACCGGTAACCATTGTTCCCGATGGCACATACTGTTCTCCCGCCATCATCGGCTCCAATAACCGGAGCTGCACTTCCTTCCCGTCCGTCAGCGTGACGGTCTGGTACACACAGGCACGGATAGTATTCTTCGCAATACCCTCCACTTCCGTTTGTACCGTATTGAATCCCAGATTGCGAGGCTTGCTGTACACCCTCACAAAATCCGCATCACTCATCGGCGGAGCCAGTAGCGACACCACTCTCTCCTTGACCTGTCCCACCGGCACAGTGACAGTTCGGGCATTTCCCGTGCCCTTGTTCCCGGCGGTGGCAACCTCTGCCTTTTCCGGTTGCCCGTTACCGTTCTGTCCCGGCATATACTTTGCCGCCAGTTGGTACGACTTCTCCATCAGTTCCAGTTGTTCATCCGCAGCCGTTTTTCTCTGCTGTTCTTCCTCCTTCATCCGTTCCAGTTCCTGAATCCGCCATTCCAGTTCCAATTGCTTCTGGTCATCTTCCGGCTCCTTCTGTTCCTGGTAGAAAGTACCCAACTGCTTGTTTATATCCTTATAGGCAACCGCCGAAGAACGGATCGGCGAATTACCCGTGCGTGGTGCAGCTTCCGGCGGCAGTTCTTCCATTGAATCCCCGATAGGGGCTTCCTCTGTCTGCCCGATGGCAATCTCAAAGTCCTGCAAAGTCCCCATTTTCGACTTCTGCTGTTTCTCGAAGGCATCCCGCTCGTATGCTTCCTTCTTGTCATCCAGTAATCCCTTTTCTTGGGGGAGCGGCACGTCGATATTGAATCCCTGCTGCACTTCCTTTTCCTCCCCATTCGAAGAAGGTGCGAAAATCAGCCACATGGCACCCGCGAACACGAGAAACATCAGCGGATACACCAGCATCTTCTTTCTCCGTTGGACTTCCGCCGGTGTCAGTTCCTTGCGTTCCTTCTCTTTCGGCTTCTCCTTTTTCCCTGCCGGTTGTCGGGCTGCATCCTCTCCGGCAGTTTCCCGGACTTCCTCCGTCACCGTTTCCTCTTCTATCTGCACGATACCTTCCTCCAGTACCGTACCTTCTTCATTGATATGATTATCTTCCATTGTTTTTACTTTATCATATTATTACTTCCTGAACCCTCCCGAACGGGATATAGGACACTATCCGCCTGCTGATGCAGTTTCATTTGTTCGATATGCTCGATCTGCAACCGTTCGCCTTCCTCTCTTCCCATCCGGTAAATGCCCGAAACCGTGAAATAGATAGACAGCGCACTGAATCCTAACAGCATCGTGAGCGTGACTGCCAACTGCTTTCCCGGTGTCAGCCTTCCGCACATGCGGCGCAGACCATCATCCATCCGGTCTTGCCATTCATTGATTTTCTTCCGTATCATCATGCCTATCTTTCCAGTACCCGTACATCCTTGTTTTCCAGAATCTCGAACCGCTCCATCGTGAACCCGTGCGGGTTATTGTCCGACCGTACCGAATTGATTAACCCGCACCGGGTAATAAGGCTTCGTTCCGTCACATTACTTGCACGGATAATCATCTGCCGCGCGTACATTGTCACCTGATAAGGATAGCGGTCAAAGTCACACGCCATGCTGTCCACCTGCAAAGTCTGGTTGATATTCGCCGAAATGATCCGGTTATAATACCCCTTCTCGCTCCAATCCTTGTAGTACCTGAAAGCACTCTCATCGCAGAGGAACAGTGCCCTTCTGATATTTCCCTCTATCGCATCCTTGTCCGGTGAAAGCGTGAAGAACAACTCATGAAACCGTTTCACGTGCTCTTTCGCCTCCACCGGTCTGTTTTGCGAAAGGTCTTGTGACAGAGCCAGCATCAGCGACTTGCCGTTATCCAATACATAAATCTTCTCCCTCTGCTTTTGCGCAAAGCTGTACGAACTCCAGATGCTGTACCCCGCCACCAGCGTACACAGCACGAGGAATACCAACGCAATCATCCGGATTTGCCGGAAACTGCTCTCTATATTCTTCAAACTCTTAAATTCCATCTTAATAAGATTATTTGATTTTCAACTGATTATTTACCTCTTAACTTTCCCGAAACATGACCGACGGCGGCTCCCGTCACTGCCGCAGCCCCTTTGCCGCCTTTCAGTCCCCACGAATTGACCTGCTTCCCGTAACTTCCCGCGCCGCCGTTCTGGATGATCCATCCCGATACGGTCGGAATCGTGAAATACCCGATGATCCCTATCAACATGAATATGATGTAAGCCGCGTTCGAGCTGTCCGGTATAAAATTCGGGTCTTCCAGTGCCACAATATCCTTTTCCAGCATCAATACCTGAATACGGGCAAGCACCGCACTGAACAAGTCCGAAACCGGCAGCCACAGATAAATCCCGATATACCGGGTGAGCCATTGCGTCAGCGTCGCCTGAAATCCGTCATAGACGGAAAGAGCGAAGGCGAGCGGCCCCAAAATGCTCAACACGATTAAGAAAAATGTCCGTATCGTGTCCAGTATCAGCGAAGCAGCCTGAAAGAGCAGTTCCATCACCCAGCGGAAAGCATCCCGGATATTCTTCTTCAGTTCATACCCCGTTCTTTTCATTTGCATCCCCATCATGATACCCAGCGATTCCGGCGACCATCCCAGCTCGTCAATCTTCTTGTCAAATTCAGCGTCCGAAACGAGATACGCCGTTTCCGGATTCCTCACCATCGCCTCATATTCCAGTTTCTCCCGTTGCTGGCTGTACTTCTCTATATCGAGTGTCTGCCCTTGCAGGATATTGTTGCAGCCCTTGACCACCGGGCTCAGTACCGTATTGATAGTCCCCAATACAAAAGTGGGAAAGAACATGATGCACAGCCCCACCGCAAACGGACGCAACAGTGGATATACATCCACCGGCTCCGCCCTCGCCAGAGCCTGCCATACTTTGGCAGCGATAAAGAACAAGGCTCCCAGCCCCGCAACGCCCTTTGCCACCCCGATCATATCACCGCAGAGCGGCAACATCTCCGTGTACAGATTCCGTAGAATCTGGTGCAAGTTTTCAAATTCAGCATCCATGACCGTTTACCAATATCTTTCGTTAGCACTTCCATATAAGGACAAAATCCTTTTGGTATCATTTTTCTCTTTCGCACGCAGGTAAGAAACCGAGATGTTCCGGTTCGTGTAGTACGCCACCAGATTACGGTAATCCTTCACATCCCTGTACACCCGGTCTATCACGTCCATGCGTTCCTTGTCGCTCATCGACAACCCGTTTGCGTTGACTACCGTTTTCAGTTCCTCCAACAGTCCGCTGCTTTCTTCCAGTAACTTCGTATATCCGAAAGCGATGGCGTTCAGTTCCCCCGGTGTAAAATTCGGGTCGGATAGCATCTTCTGATAGTTCGTCACATACATTTCCGAAATATCCCCGACGAGCAACACCGTCTGTTGCACCTTCCGCGCATCTTTCACTAAATTGTGTACGGATTTCAGTGCGTCGTAATATTTTTTTCCCTGCTCAAACACCTTTGCCGTTTCCTTGAAACCGTTCAGTGTATTGTTGGCAGTCGTCGAAGTCTGTATAATCTGCTTGGCAGAATTGATGATACCTTGCGCCAGATTTCCGGGGTCGGTAACCACCCATTGCGCTTTCGCCTCATGGCAGAAGCACGCTGCACTGATGCAGAGCACAAATAAGATTCTTCTCATAAATACATCTTTTTAATTGTTCGTAATTGGATTTTTTAGTGGTAACGGCAGAAGAGCATTACAGCTCGTCCGCCCGGACATATTCCCCTTCCGTAGAGAGGTATAACAGATCCTTTTCCTCATCATAGCCTAACAGAATTTCCCCGAACAGATCAACGGACAGTCCCCGTCCGGTTTGTTCTATTTTGTTTACTATCACCGTATCGGGATTATAGACTATGGCAAGGCAGAAATTCCTGCCGTCGTGGAACACCTGCACCGGTGGGGAGTGCAGGTTGCTTTTCCATGCGCCGCAGATATTTCTGACCGGAAACCTACGGTTCGCTTTCATGACTTCCTACTGTTTCCGGACATACTCCCCATTAGTCGAAAAGGTCAGCATATCCCTTTCCTGATGGTAAGTCATATCAATATGAAACCCCGTGTCGATGAACATAGCCCCGCCTTTCTGTTGGATCACATACGTTTCCGGCACCATTCTTCCCGTCATTCCCCTTTTGGCAAAAAGGGTCAGCTTGTAGCACTTCCCGTCTTTGGCAATCCGTATATCCGGTTTCCCGATGCTGCTCTTCCATTCCCCGCACAACCGGCTCATATCCGTTTGCGGTTCGGTGCAGGCTTCCGTCAGCAGGCACATGACCCCGGCGAGCAGCACCGACAATGTTTTCATCTGTTTCTCATTAAATAGATACTTCATTTCAATCCTGTTTTTTTTGTTTTTTACTTTCCGCCAGTTGTTTGATAGCCAGTTCGATATTTCCCCCTAACTTCTCCGTCAACTGCATCACTTCCAGTTTCTCCGTTTCCTCCGTCGTATAAGTCAGATACTCCTGCATCGACACCTCCGTAGCATAGACCGCCGACTGCACGCCGCCCAGCCCAAACCACACCTCCTTATACTTTCTCGATGCCGCATTTGCCATATTGATAGAGAGGATTTGCGCCTTCTCCTTGTCCGTCAGTCCCAGCAACTCCTGAATTTTCGAGAACTTGTTCATGTACTTGCGTTGGTCGAGCAGAATCTTGCAATCCGAGTTATTGATGATACTCTCCTTGACAATAGGCGAAGAAATTATATCGTCCACCTCTTGCGTGACCGTCACCGCCTCCCCGAAAAATTTTCGGACAGTCTTGTACAAATAGCGCATATATTCCGCCATCCCTTCCCGTGTCAGCGCCTTCCAAGCTTCCTCGATGATTATCATCTTTCTTACCCCTTTCAATCGGCGTAACTTATTGATAAACATCTCCATAACAATGATAGTAGTCACCGGGAAAAGGATGGGATGATCTTTAATTTGATCGATTTCGAATACCACAAACCGCTTGTCCAGCAAGTCCAGCTGCTTGTCCGAGTTCAGCAGAAAATCATACTCGCCACCCTTGTGGTACGGTTCCAGTACATTCAGGAAATTGGTGATGTCGAACTCCTTGTCGCGTACCCCCTTCGCATCCAGTATCGCCCGGTAATCCGTGTCCACAAACTCGTAGAAAGTGTCGAAAGACGGCACAAGGCTGTCATCATACTTGATCCGGTCGATGAACAAGGCGACCGCGTTTGACAGCGCCACCTCTTCCGAGCGGGATGCCGGTTCATTGTCCTTCTTCCAGAGCGTCAGGAGCAATGTCTTGATAGATTCCTTTTTCTCCACGTCAAACACCTTGTCCTGCGTATAGAAGGGATTGAAACTGATCGGGCTTTCCTCCGTATAGGTGAAATACACCCCGTCGTCCCCGTGCGTCTTTCTCCGTATCATCTCGCACAGTCCCGAATACGAATTACCCGTATCCACCAGCACGATGTGCGCCCCCTGTTCCCAATACTGCCTCACAAGGTGGTTCATAAAGAATGACTTCCCACTACCCGAACCGCCCAGCACGAATTTATTGCGGTTCGTGATAATTCCCGTCTTCATCGGTAAGTCCGAAATATCCACATGAATCGGCTTCCCGCTGATACGGTCAGCCATCTTTATCCCGAACGCACTCGGCGAACTCTTGTAATTTGTTTCCTCGATAAAGAAACAGAGAGCCGGTTCGATGAATGTATAGAAACTTTCCTCCTCCGGAAAGTCCCCCGCGTTTCCCGGCATCGCCGCCCAATACAGCGTAGCCGCGTCCACCGTGTTATGCCTCGGCTTACATTCCATCAGTGCCAACTGGCTGCCCACATCATTACGGACATTCTTCAATTCCTCCGCATCATCCGACCATGCCATCACATTGCAGTGGCAGCGTACCGATGTCAGCGAGTAACTATGCGCCTCGTTCAGATAGAGGTCTATCCATTCCTTGTTAATCTGGTTCGACCGGCTGTAACGGGAGAGCGACTGCATGTTTCGCGCCGTCTTCTCGAACTTCTTCAGGTTCTCGTTACTGTCGTCAATGAAAATATATTGGTTCACAATATGGTTGCACGACAACAGCAGCCCGATGGGAGCCGCAAAGCACAACCGGCAGTCTGAGCGGTCAGTCGATAACTTCTCGTACCGCATGTCCGTACCCACCTTTCCCGGCACATCGTCCACGTCCGAGAGCGTATGCACGCACAGCTTCTTGTCGCCGATGCGCAGCCCGTCCGTTCCTAACTCCATATCTTCCAGTGTCGTTGTATCTTCCAGCGAGAGCGAAAAATACTTCTCGATCAGTCCCGCACCCTTGTCCGTGCCTACGATTTCATCCGTGCCCAGCCGTACCAGCCGTACAAGTCCCGAATCGTTCACGATCTGTTCGAACTGTCCCACCGCTTCCAGAAAGCGCGTAGTCATCTCCTTGTTCACCTCTTTCGGCACGATAAAACCGCGGCACAGCGATGAAAAATTACTTTGCATCCTTGCCCGTTCCTTCGTCGTTTTCGTCAGGAACAGATAACACCCGTGATTGAGGAACGGACGTTCATTGAAGTGCATCTCGTAACAACGGGAGAGGAAACTAAGGCTATCCTTATCCGTTTTCGGCTGGTAGTTCTCCTTGATAAACCAGTCCTGCTTGTGTACCACCGAATAGTTCGGCAGTACCTTGATTGCTTTCGCCCATGTGGAATGTATCGTTTCATATTCCGGTGTGGTGACCGTGAACAACTCCGGCAGTTCCACCCGGAAGGCGACGGTAATATCCGCATCCTTGCTGATGATGCAGTCCTGTTCCACCGCAAGCAACGGGAACTTGCTTTCTATCGTGGCAGCTTTTAGTACATTTCTCATTTTCTTCTCTTTTTGAATAGTTTTCGGGGAGTGATCCTGTTAATCAGGAAGCGGGGATGCTGTCGGGACGAGAGCAGTTTCATCAGTCCGTGTTCGCCGTATTTCTCATTCAGCGCAAATGTAGCCCATACCAGTACCGAAGCCGTGACAACACCGAACCCGATGCAAATCCACTGGTTGATACCCACCATATACAGGATGATGAACACTACAAATACTGCGAGCAATCCGGCAGCGAACAGGAATAGATATTGCGCTTTCAGCCCCTTAAATTCAGCACTTTTCCCAATCCCCTTGTTTAGTTCAAATTCCATTCTTTACTTTTATATATTGTACGCGTACATTATATAAATTACAAGAAGAACGACCTCAAAATAGTAGCTGCCACAATCAGGAAAATACAAGCTCCAAACCAACTCGCGGCAACTTTACTCGTATCGGGATCGCCCGACGAAAATTTGTTATAGACTTTTACCCCGCCAATCAATCCGCAGACCGCTCCGATAGCGTACACCAACTTCGTCCCCGGGTCAAAATATCCCGTTATCAGGTTCGTTGCCTCCGTTATCCCCGCTTGTCCGTTACCCTGTGCGTAAGTAACACCCACAGCCACAAACAGAGCGGCGGCAGCTAAAAGAAATCTCTTTGTATTCATAAACACTTGTTTTTTATGGATGCAGGGCTGGATAACCCCGCATCCGGTTATTAATAATTGGTTACACAATATCATATATATTGAAGTCTTCCGGAACCTCCCCGTCAGCCTCATTGCCGTTATCATCCGCTCCGTCGGACTGTTCCTGCCGGTAGTTCTTCATGTGCAGGTTTATCAGTTCCGTCACCCTTTCCGCCCGTTGCGGGTGGTTGGCAACCAACTGCTCGAACATATCCGTATGTTGCAGTTCCGTCAATGTCCTTCCGGCTTCCTGTTCCTCCTGTTCGCTCACCGTTTCCTTTGCCTTTCCCAGCACTTTCACGGCAGCGCACATATCCTCAAAACTCACCCCCGAAGCCATTGCACCCGGCTCGCTGCATCCTTGCAGTTCCTCCTCCTCATCCTCATAATCCAGCGACACATCAATATCCATCGGTTCATTGTCTTCACCCTCCGGAGGTGCATCGTTAAAAACATCATCCAGTTCTTCGTCAGGCACTTGCAACGGGTGTTTTTCCGGTTCGGCGACAAAAGTATCATCTTTTTCAACTCCTTTTTCGCTTTCATTTTCCGTGGCTTCGAGTGGCTTCAAAGTGGCATCGAGTGGCACCGTTACCGGAAGTACAAAATGACTTTTCCCCAGAATCCCGGCTACCGGCGCATCTCTTCGGGGCAATATCGCAGCAGCGTTCCGCGCCGCCTTCCGTCGCTTCCATTTCTCATAGTGCAGATAGACCGCAGCCCATAGCACATACAGGATGGCAAGCCCGAACAGCAGCATAAGTTCCACATCCTTGCTCATAGCAGATCCTCCCTCTTTTGCCGGTACAGTTCGTTAATCTCTTCCTTGTGCCTTTCCAGATGTTCCGCCAGCACCGTGTCGATATAGCCGCCCACCGTTATATCCTTGTCCGCTATCACATGCACCAGCCGGGAGATGACCGCATGAATCTGTCCGCTGATATACACGCACTGCCGTGTTTTCAGTTCGTTCCGTTTCAAGAACTTTTCGCCGTACTCCGACAGCCCCCGTTTCTTTCCCTTTCCCGTTTCCCGGTTCTCCTTCGCCCGTTCCACCGCTTGCAGTGTTCCACCCGTTTGTTGCGGTTCCGTCGTCTTGAACGACGAGATGATGAAGTTCTCGTCAATCTCGTCCAGATTGACGTCCTCTTTCAGTTTCTTCGCCATACGCCTCCCTATTGAATCAGTTCCAGTATCTCATCAATAATCTCGTTCAGGTTGCTGCCCCTCACCAGTGCCTTGTCCGCCGGAAAGATAGTCGAGCGGAACAGCGCCTTGTGCCCGGCGGACAACTCCCGCCGGAACCGCTTGCTGTCCGGCAGGAAGGTCTTCAGTACCGACAACCCCAAGTCACGGATCACCTCCTCATACACATCGTACAGTTCCGATTTCTCCCGTCCGTCCACCATGTTCCAGAGCAAGTGCATCCCCTTGATTTTCGACTTCCCCGTAGTAATCAGCGTATCGTTCAGCACTACCACAAAGCGGAGCGTGCTCTCCATCACCACCCGGTCAGCCGATATAGGGGAGAAGATATAGTCCATCCGTGCCAGCGTGCGCACCACGCCGCCGTTGTTGATAGTCCCCGGCAGGTCAAAGAAGATAAAGTCAAAGTCCGTCTCCACCAGCTCCGCAGCTCTTGCCACCGCATCCTCCGGTGTGCTCTCGATCACCGGATACGCCTTCTTTTTCAGTCGTTGCACCTGCTCGTATGCCATCCGCTTGTAGTACGGATCGTCCATTGCCATTTTCAGGTCACGTTCCCGCATCTCCACGATGCTGTGTTGCGGATAGTCACAGTCCACCACGGCAACATTATAATCCATTACATAGTGCAGGTAACTTGCCACCAATACGGTCAGCGTTGTTTTACCGGCTCCTCCCTTTTGGGTGGAGAAAGCGATGTACTTCGGTTCCTTTTTCATACGTTCAATTTTTAAATCGTTCATTATTCAATTCATTATCTCAATACTTCCTTATCTCTTCATGTCACCCTTTCCCTGTTTCCGTGTAGCATTGCATCACCACTGACGAACTTCATCATTTCCATGCGTCCATACGTCAGTACGACAATGCTTCACTACAACAGCACGTCAGTACATCACCATTGGAGAACATCACCGCCTCACTGTTTCCGTACCTCAAAAGAATGGCGGCGCAAATAAACGACTAATTAACCTCCCCTGTATCACTTTGAAAATCAGTGGCATCAACTGGCATCAAAGTGGCACCGAGTGGCACCGTTACGGGTTCTTCCGCCCGTTTCCATCCCCCTAACTTTGCATCGTTAAGCAGTCCGGGTTGCAACCGCCGCCCTTGCCGTCTGTCGCTAACCCTAATCTGACCGGGTACGGTCAGATTTTTATGTTCACCCGAACATAGCAAGCTGTGTTTTTTGCTGCACGAAACAAGTTCTGCCGCAAAAAACGCTTGCCCCTTTTCCGATGGAGAAAGGGGGACAATTACCTCCGAAGTCGGTAATTGTGGGAAGAGAGTGGTAGGGCGTAGATACTCCGCCGGGCTGTTATTGTACCACTAAAAAAATCAGATGTATGAATGAAGAAAAAGAAAAAAACCGCCGCAAGGGTGGCAGAAGTCCCAAGGCCAACCCCGCCGTTTACCGCTACACGGTCAACTTCGATGCCGTCGAACACGCCCGTTTCCTCACACTTTTCGAGCAGTCCGGCTTGCATTCTATGGCGCAGTTCATTGCCGCCCGTGTCTTCTCCGAAGAATTTCGGGTAGTCCGTACCGACCGTGCCGCGCTCGAATACGTCGCCAAGCTCACCGCATTGTACCAGCAGTTCCGCGCCGTAGGCGTCAATTACAATCAGGCGGTGAAGGAACTCCACGTCCATTTCTCCGAGAAAAAAGCCCTCGCCATGCTTTACAAATTAGAGAAATCCACACTGGAATTGATAGAGTTGAGCCGTAAGATAGTCGAACTGTCCAATACCTTTGAGAGCCGATGGTTGCGAAAATAAGTACGGGACAATCCCTTTACGGTGCCCTTGCCTACAACCAGGACAAGGTGGACGAAGGTCATGCCCGTGTGCTTGCCGCCAATCTCGTCCTGCAACCCGAAGACGGGCAGTTCCGCATCGGCGACTGCATGGACGACTTCCGGCGGTGGATGCCGTCCCACTACCGGACGGAGAAGCCCGTTATCCACATCTCCCTCAATCCGCACCCCGACGACGTGCTCACCGACGAACAGCTCACGGCCATCGGCGAGGAATACATGCGTAAATTGGGATACGGCGACCAGCCCTACCTGATTTTCAAGCACGAGGACATCGAGCGCAGACACATCCATATCGTCAGCCTCCGGGTAGACAGCAACGGCAGGAAAATCAACGACAGCAACGAGTACCGCCGCAGCAAGGCGATCACCGAGGAACTGGAACAGAAATACGGTCTCCATCCGGCAGAAGGGCGGAAGCAGGGCGACGACTGGCAGCTCACCGCCGTGGACAGCAGCAAAGGCAACCTGAAAAAACAGATCGCCAATGTAGTGAAACCCCTCTTGAAGATATACCGCTTCCAGTCCGTGGGCGAGTTCCGAGCCCTGCTTTCCCTGTACAACATCAGTATGGACGAAGTCAAAGGCGAAGCCGGCGGACGCCCTTACCACGGCATCGTGTACTCCGCAATGGACAAGGACGGCGAAAAGACCGGCACACCGATCAAATCCTCCGTCCTCGGCAAGACCACCGGCATTGCCGCCATCGAAAAACAGATGCAGCAGTCCGCCACGGCAATCCGGGACAAGCAGCTCAAAGAGCGTACCCGCCGCATCGTTTCCGCCGCCATGCAACGCACCCGGACAGAGTCCGCTTTCCGCCGGGAACTCTCCGCACAGGGCATCGACCTCGTATTGCGTCGCAACGAAGACCACCGCATCTATGGCGTTACCTTCATCGACCACCATAGCCGGACAGTCCTGAACGGCTCCCGTCTGGGCAAAGACTTCTCCGCGAATGTCTTCAACGAATATTTCAGCAGCAGCGGAGAGGAACCGCAACCGCAGCAGGAACAGGCAACCGTCCCCGGCAACCATACCGGACAGCGACCATCAAGCCGTACCGATACCACTGCTACATCCGCCGACGGCGGCCTGCTCTCCCTTTTCTCTCCCGACCTCGTACTGCCCGACCGCGAACCTCCGCTTCCCCGGAAGCGCAAGAAGAAGCGTCGCCGTTACGGACGTCAGGATTAACCCCATAACATATTGTATCACACTATTAAAATTTAAAATATTATGTCACAAGAAGATGATTTAAGAGGATTGGCACGGGTGATGGATTTCATGCGTGCATTGAGTATTCTGTTTGTAATAATCAATATCTATTGGTACTGTTACCCCGCCATCAAGGAATGGGGGATAAACATCGGAGTAGTGGATAAGATACTGCTCAACTTCCACCGCACCGCCGGGCTGTTCACCTATTCGCTCTGCACCAAACTCTTTTGTGTGGTGTTCCTTGCCCTTTCCTGCATCGGCACCAAAGGAGTGAAGGAAGAAAAGATAAAATGGGTACATATAGGAGCAGTCCTTTCCGTAGGCTTTGTACTGTTCTTTTTCAACTGGTGGTTACTGGACATGCCCGTGTTGTTTGTCGTCCGCACCGCGTTCTATATCCTCACCCTTTCCGTCGGCTACCTCTGCCTGTTGGCGGCAGGCATCTGGATCAGCCGCTTGCTGAAGAACAACCTGCTCGATGACGTTTTCAATAATGAAAACGAGAGCTTCATGCAGGAAACCCGGCTCATGGAAAATGAATATTCCGTCAATCTCCGAACCCGCTTCTTCTACAAGAAGAAATGGAACGACGGATGGATCAATGTTGTCAACGTTTTTCGTGCGAGCATCGTATTAGGAACACCGGGTAGCGGGAAATCCTTCGCCGTGGTCAATTCCTACATCAAGCAACAGATAGAAAAAGGCTTCGCGATGTTCATCTACGACTTCAAGTTTCCCGACCTCACCACCATTGCCTACAACCACCTGCTCACCCATCAGGACGGGTACAAGGTCAAGCCGCAGTTCTACATCATCAACTTCGACGACCCCAGCCGCAGCCACCGGTGCAACCCGCTGAACGCCCGGTTCATGACCGACATCTCCGATGCCTACGAGAGTTCGTACAATATCATGTTGAACCTCAACCGTTCATGGGCGGCAAAGCAGGGCGACTTCTTCGTCGAATCGCCCACCATCCTGTTTGCCGCCATCATCTGGTTCCTCCGCATCTACAAGGACGGGCGCTACTGCACTTTCCCCCATGCCGTTGAATTTCTCAACAAGCCCTACGAGCAGATTTTCCCCATCATGTCCTCTTATCCTGAACTCGAGAACTACCTCAGTCCCTTCCTCGACGCATGGCTCGCCGGAGCCGCCGACCAGCTCATGGGACAGATAGCATCCGCCAAAATACCCTTGTCCCGTATGATTTCCCCCGCCTTGTATTGGGTCATGTCCGCCGACGAGTTCACCCTTGACATCAACAATCCCGATGCACCCAAAGTCCTCTGCATCGGCAACAACCCCAACCGGCAGGCAATTTACGGCGCCGCTTTGGGACTTTACAACAGCCGTATCATTAAGTTGGTCAACAAGAAAGGAATGTTGAAGAGTTCCATCATCATCGACGAGCTGCCCACCATTTTCATCAAAGGGTTGGATAACCTCATCGCCACCGCCCGAAGCAACAAAGTCGCCGTGCTTTTGGGCTTTCAGGACTTCTCCCAGCTCATCCGCGACTATACCGACAAGGAGGCGAAGGTAATCATCAATACCGTCGGCAATCTCTTTTCCGGGCAGGTTGTCGGCGAAACCGCCAAGACGTTAAGTGAGCGTTTCGGTAAGATATTACAGAAACGGCAGAGCATGACCATCAACCGCAATGACAAGTCCACCTCCATCTCCACCCAGATGGACAGCATGATACCGCCCAGCAAGATTTCCGGGCTGACGCAGGGCATGTTTGTCGGTTCCGTTGCCGACAACTTCTCCGAGCGCATCGAGCAGAAGATTTTCCATTGCGAGATAGTGGTGGATGCCGCTAAGGTAGCCGAAGAAGAGAAGAGCTATCAGAAAATCCCCGTTATCACCAACTTCGTGGATGACAACGGAGTGGATCACATGCAGGAGATGGTACAGGCTAACTACAACCAAATCAAAGAAGACGTCCGGCAGATTGTCGCCGATGAACTGGAGCGTATCAAGAACGATCCCGCCCTCTGCCACCTGTTGGAATTGGGTAAGAAGGACTAAACCCCTCAAAACAGCAGGAGGAAAAAGCAATTACTTTTTCCTCCTGTACAGTTTCTCGTCGTCCCTTTCCATCCTTTCCAGCAGGGCGTCCCTCATACTGTCTATATAGGTGGTTCGGCTCTCCTGCACCCGTTCCCGCATGTTCACATAACAGCCCGACGGGTCTTTGATTTCTATCCCTAACATCTTGCCGAAGTGCGCCGCCACCTCCTTGATGGTCACCTTCCCTTCATTGAAATTCTTCAGTGTGTCCGAGCCGTAGATAAACTCCATCAGATGAATCACCTTTCCCGTCCATACAATCGGCGGCAGTGTTTCTTCTCCTTCTTCTTCCTCCGTTCCTTCCGCATTTCCTTGCGTGCCGTCCTTTGCCCATTCGATGGCGGCTTCCACAAATGCGATGCCCCCGTTGGCGGACAACCTGCCGCCCGTTTCCGTCCTCCTGTCCTCGATATGGATCAGCAGTGTCCGCAGGTGGTGCAGGGAAAAGTAGATGAATGTCACATTCTTTTCCTTCATGCAGAACTCATAAATCCGGTGGGTAAAATCACCTAACGCCTCTTCTAATTCCTCGTTGGTGGCATCTCCTTGGGAGAGTAGCCGTATATAGGGTGTTGTCTTAAATTCCTCCATGTATGAAAATATCCGTAAATACCTATTTTGCTTTAAATTGGCTGCAAAGGTACGGATATTCCCGTTTCGGCTTGTAACCGAAAATAATCATAAATTCATCATTTCTGTGCATGTTTTTTCCGCAGGTTGGTGGGGCTGTCGCCGAGGTTCGTCTTGCAGAAACGGTAGAACTGCTGGGGCGAGGCGAAGTTGAACTCCTCTATGATGTCATGGAAGGGGATATAAGAGAAAGAGAGCCGGTATAGGATATGTTCCGAGCGTTTCTTCAGTAGCCATTGATAGACCGCTGTTCCGAACTCCTCCTTAAAGATGCGCCGGAAGGTCGTTATTCCGTAGCCGCACAGGTCGGCAAGCTCCTGTGTATCGTTGGCTTTCATGTAGTGCGCCAGTACGAGGCTTTTGAACGGCACCTCTTCCCCCGTCATCGGGTGGAAGAATGTTTGCAGCTCTTCCGCTGCATAGTAGCGGCTGAACAGCCGTATCAGCTCCTTATGTTTCAGGTGCCATAGCTGTATATCCTCCGTGCCGTCCGTCAGATAATGGCGGATGCTTTCCATGAATAGCTTGATAGCCTCGTGTGTCGGCAGCTTGCAGCAATAGATGGTAGGATTGCCGCCCTCTTCCTTTTTCTTGTGCGTGTACAGATAATTGAGTATGCAGTTTTCCGGACGGCAGACCGTGTTGTTGAAGGTATGGATTACCGCATGGGTATCTTCCAGTATCTCCCCCTGGCAGTCAGCCATGCGGGGCAGGAACAGTATGTCGCCTCCTTGCAGCGTTTCCTCCCGGAACAGGCTGCTTGTCAGCCGTACCCTCCCTTCCCGGCAGAATACGATGTAGTTCATTCCCTTGTCTGCATTGCTGAATGTTTCCCCTTTCCGGAAACTTTTCAATAGAAAATGGCAGTTGTCCGGCGTTTCGTTGCAGGGCAGGTTTCGATGTGTTTTCGTTTCATTCATAAATTCGATAGATGGATAAGGTTTATTTGTTTTTCAGTTCTTTCTGGATGCTTGCCAGAAAGTTCAGTGCATCCAGTGGAGTGGCACACGACAAGTCGTAGCCCATTATTTTCCGTTCCCATTCACAGGTGGGATTCTCCGGGACGGTTTTCTTCGTGTCTGCTGGTGTGTCATCTATCAGCGTGTCGTCTTCCGTGGCGTCCAGCCCTGTAAACTCCACCCACGTGTCCGTCTGCGCCAGCACGTTGCCACCCGCAGCCTCAATGCGTTCCGCTACTGTTGGCAGACTGTCTGCCGGAAATCCGGCGACCAGCACCTCCCGTCCGCCTTTCCTTGCTTTTCGCTTCACTCGGTAGTGCATCAGCCGTGCCAGCGCGAATGCGCCGGCGTTGTAGGCATGGAAGAACATGCCCACTTTCATCAGGAAGAGCGTTGCGTTGCCACCGGCTTCCTGCTTCTTTATCAGTTCTTGTTCCGTCATACGGCTTCTTTCCTTATCAGATGGTAACTTACGATTTCCCGGTGCATCTCCCGTTGCAGCCGGGCGCGTGCGGTATATTGCTTTTTCAGCACAATCTTTTCCAGATGTCCCGACACATACATCACTTTCCACCACTGCGGGGCGATGCTGCCTTCCAATAACAGCTTTTTCCGGATGTTGTAGGTGGCGAAGTGCTTCATCTGTCCCAAGTACGAGTTCACCGACGCCACGAACTGTTCGCCGTGCGTTTCCACATATCCCGGTTCTTGTGCCAGATGGTTGTAGTGCGCCAGCGTATCATGGAAATACCCCACCGTGCGGTTGCTGATATATGTCCGTCCCGGTTTCACCACGCCGCCGATATATGGGATGCCTTTGCCGTAGTGTTGCAGATACATCTTCCGGGGATGCAGGGTCAGCCCGTTTGTCGCCAGCCATTCGCGGATGCGTTTGCGCTTCTCCAACAGGTATTCCTTGCTGGTATGCACCAGCGCCATGTCGTCCACATACCGCCCGTAGAATGGTATGCCCCACTGCTCCGTAATCAGGTGGTCGAGCGGACTCAGGAAGAAATTTCCCGACATCTGGCTCGTCAGATTCCCGATGGGCAGTCCGTGTTTTCCGTCCGAATGGAACAGGCTCTTGTCCCATGGCAGCCCCTTCCAGTGGGTTGCGGGACAACGGCGGATGCAGTTCTTCTCCGGCCGGTTGAAGATGGTTTCGCGCAGCAGGTAAAGCAGCTTCTTGGATATATCCATGAAGAACGAACGGATGTCGAGCTTCATCACGTAGCAGTCCTTGGTGTAGTTCTCCGAACATTCGCGGACAAATCCCCCCACCCGGCGGATGCCGTAGAGCGTCCCTTTCTCTTTCCGGGTACTGTAGCTGTCGTCTATAAACTCCGCTTCCAGCAGCGGCTCTATCTTGCGGGCAATCAGGTGGTGTACCACCCGGTCGCGGAAGTCGGCGGCGAACACCTCGCGCTGTACCGGCTTGAATACAATGAAGGCGACAGAGCGGGAAGGCTTGTAGGTTCCGGCGTTGATTTCACGCCACAACCCGATGCACTTCCGCTCATAGTCCGCCTCGAAGGCAAGGGCGTTATGCGTCCCCCGTTTCTTGCGGCGGCAGGCGAAGTAAGCCTCAAAGACTTCCTCCAGGCTGATGCCGCCCGTTTCCTCGGGAGCGAATAAGCTGTTTGTTTCCATTGTTTGTTTCTGTTTCATAGGTTTTAATGTAAAAGCCAAAGAAGAACGAACTCTATTGTTGTTGTTCTTATTGCCGTTGTTGTTCACGTTGCCATTGTTGAAGTTCACATACCACGCGTTGTTGCTGTTGTTGCTGTTGTTGCTGTTCTCCGTACTCGACCAGTAGTTGTCGTTGTCGAAAAACGTTGTTATCTGTTTTGTCTTTACAAGAAGGACAAGCCTTCCTGTCGATAACCCTTTTTCATTTTAAAACCGGCTCTCTCCGGCAAGCCTTGACCGACCGGACTCACGCCACAAAAACATTTCTTGCCATTATCTCTTGTTTCCATTGTTTTGTTTTCCTTTCTCATTATATTGTTTCCAACCCGTGGCTTGTTTCCCTATCTTTTCCATTTCGAGGGCGAACACTGCCACTTTTTTGGTATCTATCACCTTTTGCTCGGCACACACACGAAGCAACATCTGTAATATGCTGAACTTCGATAAGAACTCTTTGATAAGTTCCACCTTTTCGTAGCTGCTGTTCGCTTTATAGAGCAACATTGACATATCCAGACACACATCTACCATCCTTGTCCCCAGACTATATTTATAGTATCGGGGAAAGTCTTGCGTGGCACGTATCAGCAGGTTCAACAACCGGTATGTGGCGCGGTAAATAGGTAATTCTTCAGTCAGAGCCATAAAAAATATCATCGACCCGCTTCGCGGGGATTCGTTTTTAATAGATGAATAATTTTAATAGATAAATAACTAAAAAGCAAGAAGGGGACGCACACGATAGGGATTGACGTACTTATAGCCGTTGCAGTACACGTAGCCATCGTAGAAGTCCACATACCACGCGTTGTCGCTGCGGTCGCTGTCCTCCGTACTCGACCAGTAGCAGTAGGAGTAGCCGAAAGTAGTTCCTCTGTCGACTTTCCCGATTTGAGTATTCAGCATGTTTTTTCCACTTGTACCACTACTATTCCCTTGTCCCCAACACACCTGTTTCAACTCACAAACGGAAGGCCAATACCAACCGCTACTGCTTTCAGGGACAGGATGGGCGGACTGGAAAGCTGCCAGACCTTTGACGGGTTTCACACGCTTATTACCTTCTGAACCGTAACCGTCTCCCGTTTGACCCTCTACATATTTATTGTACTCCTCCAAGGCAAGGGTATTGGCGTAACCCTGCATCTTGTCTGTTACTTGAACACTGGTGAAACCGCTGGGTCTACTGACAGTTCCCGACCACGTGGCACTACCCAACCAAGTGTTGACATATTCATAGCCACCATACGTCCATGTCATGGTGGTATTGTTTGAATTGTCCGGAGCAGGCATATCCCACAAGGAAACGACCAAACCGTGCGTACCGCCGGGGAATTGACTATCCAACAGCGTGTAGTTGTCGCCCTTGATGTCGCCTAACCAATACACGATACCGATACAACCCTCTTTTGGAGGATTACTTGCGTCGCCGGGGCAGATGCTGCCGTCCGAATAATAGAAGTCACCTACGGCAAGAGCACGTTCTGTGGGAGTAGAGGGAGCGCCGCTGTATGTCACATTCAGCCGCTTGTAATTACCGGAGGACAAGAAAAAACTTCTTTGTGTATTATATTCGATGGTCTTGCTGTCGGCTGTATTGAACGTGCCGCTGACGGTGACGGAACTACCGGCGGGAACGATGTAGCGGTAAACACCTTTGACTATGGAGTAAGGTTTAATCGTTGTTGCACCGCCGCCGCTACTCGGAGTAAGGCTGAACGTGGGATTGAGGACGGGGACGGAATATTCGTAAGCATCGGCAGCTTCCGAAGTCTTGTACTTCTGCACCGGAAGGGAAATCTCTATCAAGGACATCACGTGAGAGAATGTGAAAGAGAGGGACTTGCCGCTTACGGATGCAGCGTCAACTGATGCCGTCATCAGGTCGCAAGCGGTATACTTGGCATACGTGCTTTGGTCGGTGACGGTGGCTACGGTGTTGTTGAAGGCTGTGACGATTGCGTCAACGCTTGTTTTATCGTTCATGCTCTCACTATAAGGATAGTAGGCAAAGTACGTTGCACCGGCATATTTATAGACGGGTGTGCTACCGCTCCACTGTGCACCGTCGTAAGTGAGCTGCACGTTCTTGCAGTCGGTAATTACGCTACCGTTCTTCACGGCAAACACGCCTATTTGGTCGCCGTTGGTAAAGGTGGTGGTGTAATCGTTTTCCGAAGCGCGGGTTTGCGGGGTACCGGTTTGCGGAGTTCCGTCCGTGGAGGCGAAGCCGTCCGCACGGGCTGTAACGGTAAGCGTGGTGCCGTCGGTGGCGGCTACGGTCAGTTCGTCATCGTTGCTGCAACCGCACAGAACAACAGCGGACAACAGCGTAAATAAGGAGATATTCAATATATTCTTTTTCATATTTGGAGTGTTTATAGGTGATTATTAGGGATTGTTACTTTTTTCTGTACCGGGTACATCTTCAGCGTTGCCGTCCTGCGTCCAGTTGCCGCCACTATCGTCCGTGCCGGGGGTGACGGTTTGCGCATTGCCGGTTACTTCATCGGAACTACCTGACCATTGGGGAGAAGTGGAAACGCCCACTTCCAGATAGCCGTACTTCACGGTGATGTCATACGTATGTTGCTTGCCGCTCTGCAGGTCGGCTTCGGCGTTTTTCGGGGTATAATAATAGGTATTGTTGTCGGACAAGGTGATAGCTATGAACTTCTTGTCCTTCATCTGCTGCGGAATGACGAGGGCGGCATAGCTGGCAAGAGCAGTTCCGCCACCGGCCAGCGTACCGGGAGCAGTCAGCTTCTTGGGGGTAATGGTGCCCATCGTGGGGCTGCCGCTACTTGTGTTCCATGTGCCTGCGGTGGCTCCTCTGCCCGTGGGTGCGGTGTAGCTGCCCGAAAGGGCGAGGTTGTTGGCATCACCGATAACTACCGTCTGTATGGTGCTGGCATCGGTGGCGGCTTCGGCATTCACGATATTGACTACCACGCGGGCGGTCTGGTGATAGAAAGAAAGGCTTGTCGTACTTCTTCCGCTGAACGAAATGTCCGTCGCCGGGGCGTAGAGGAAGTCGCTGCGCTGGTAGCCCGTACCGTTGCTGGCGTTCTGGTCGGACTGCACCGCCCACGATGCACCGCCCGGCGACGTAGCGTTGTAACCCGTACCGTAGTACCATGCCGTGACGCTGATGCTGTTGGTATTCTGCCAGTAAAACGGAGTGGTACCACTTGCCGCGCTCAAGGTTGCAGAATTATTACCGGCAGTTGTAGGGGTGTATTGCTTAACGTCGCCGCCCACCTGCACGGCTATCGGGTCGCCCGTAGTCCACTGCCCGTCGGCAGTGGCGGCGCGGGTGGCGGCAAGTCCCTCTACCGAGGTGGCAAACGTCATGGGATATTTGCCATCCGGCAGCGTGGTGCCGTCGTCCTCATCCGTGCTGCACGAGGCAAGCAGCGAGAGGCAAGCAACACCCGCTACCAAATACGTTCTGAATTGATTTGCTTTACTCATCATATATTTCTTTTTTTGTTTTTTCCGTTCTTTCTATATTTCTTTCTCCATCTGCGTGCCACCGCCCCCGGCGAGAGGGGCAGTCGCTACCTGATAGGGCGGCTCGTTCCGGACGTACGCACTCGGTGCCCGGCGGTGGCGGTGTGTTTACCTTGTAAAATTCCCGTTGGATGCCTTTCGGAAACCTTCGAACCATCGTTCCACCTTCTCGCGGAAGTCCTCTTCCGTGATGGTAACGGATGCGGCATCCTGCTTCTTTAAATGTTGATAGATTTTCAATCCGTATTCCACTATAAGCGTCCGGTATGCATCAAAGAAAACGTTCTTGTCATCGTCTGTCATAAACGGAGCGTGCAGCCATTCCGGCCTAAACAAGTCCTTGCGCTTTCCCTTGAACTTGCGGTATTGCACCAGGAAATCATTCTCGGGGAAAGAATCTCCAAGTTGGGGCAGGCCGCATGACGGCAGGAACTCGTCCAGCACTGTTTTCCAGGCTGCCACCTCCTCCTTGTAGGCATTTGCCAGATTGTCTATCGCCTTCTGGCTATATTCCTTGAATTTCCCCGCGTTCAGGTAATGCGAATTCCAGAAGTCCGCCAGCAAGACTCCGGCCTGTTTCTGGAACGCATCGGCATCAATACCGTATTTACCGTAAAAGGCTGTGAAGTAAATATTTTCTTTCCTGGGAAGCGTGCGGTTGAACAGAACCAGCAGGCGGTTCAGCACCGTAAAGGTATTTCCGTTCACCCCCGGCAGGATTCCGGCATCCAATCGGCTGTTCCAATGTCCGAGCAGGCTGTTTATCCACTCCAAAGGCATAGTGATATACAATGTATGTATCTTGTCCCACATTCCCTCTACTGATTCATCTTCGGGTGCACAGCACAGTGTCCATAAGTGGTGGGGCACACTGATATTATCTTTGATGATACAGGGAATATGCACATTTGAAAAAGGAAAATCACCCCCCGGTTCTTTTATAAGACCGGCCAGGACAAGCACCTTGATTTCTTCCAACTGTTTCTCCATGCGGATGTACTCATCCACACAAAGGGCGATATCGGCAGTCCCATGTCCGGAATTTCCTTTTTCCGGCAACCGTATCTTGGAACCGAGGAGATTGCCTACCCTGCTTACCAGGTCATGGGGAGTAATGTAATGACTGATATTGCATGTTGACAACTGCAGATTTAGTTCCAGGCTTCTGCAAGTCTGTGAGGACAGGCCTGCAGAATTAAAACCGACACCGGTAAGCCTGCCTTGTGCCCTCCAGATATTAGCGGCCACCGAATATTGCGTAAGCCCTCCTCCCAATGAATGTCCTATCACCCTTACATTATGCGAAGGATATTCTTGCAGCATCAGAGAGACTACACCGATTGCCATCCGGTAGAACGCGCTATAGCCGACGAGTTGTTGGATGTCGGCCTTTACTGTGGACAAATTCGCCAGGTCTGTACCCGCAAAGCCGATCAATACGGTATCATCACCCTCCATACCGAACCACACATGAAAGGAAGCAGGATGAAGAACGGCATATCCGTTTTCTTCGTAAATCGCCTCGTCGTAATATTTTTTAAACAACTCGGGAAGCTCGTCGAAAGAGAGGCTCCGTATGCCATCCACCTTTTCATGTTTGCCCTCATACGCCCAGTTGGCTACCTTCAAATAATCACGCACCCGGACAGGCAGGGGGGACTTTTCTGCGGGATAGGGATTCTGCGGGGCATATAGGTCAGCCATAGGGTCGGTATAGGTTCCATAAGGGAAATACTGTTTATAAAGGGAAATGAAACCTTTATTGTAATCAGGGAATGCTTTTTTCCCGATTTCGTCCAGTTCCTTTTCCAATTGCCTGGCTTTTGGGGTCAGTCTCTGCATAAACCGCTGGAACTCCATATCGTTTCTACATATCGTGCCTTTCTGATTCACAATAAATAAAGTCCTTTTTTGCAAAAAGGGATCATTTTTCAAACTGTTTATAAACGAGGACAAATTAATCCTGTCGTCTTCATCCGACAACAGAACCGCTTTTCCCGTACCCTCCGCTTCCGGTAATTCCGGACGGGTATCGGAATCTTCGTCCACTGTTTCAAAAAACAACTTGTTCAGAAGCCGGTCATACTCGATGGCGGACTCGACAAAGTCCGTCCATTGTTCTTCACTCAACCCGGAGCCGGATTCCTCCAGTTGTTTCCTGTATCCGGCAATCTTTTTTTCCAGTTGTGACAGCAATTCTATATTGGATTGTTCCATAATCATTCTTTTTTTTAGGTGTTTCAGTATCCGTTTATTGCATTACTGCATCCCCCGATGTGGGAGTTTCGCTTACCGCTTCCCAGTCCGCGATTGTGGAGGTCACTTCAAGCCCGGTCTTTTTTGCCGTTATCTGGTAGATGTATTTCTTGCCGCTTTTAAACTCGGTTTGCGCTCCAAGTGGATAAACCAGGGATGCGTTGTCCGACAAAGTGACTTTTATGAATGGAGTTCCATTAGCCAATGTCTGGGGAACGATGATAGCCTCGTTATAAGTAGGATTGCTAAAGTCACTACTGGTTGCATTTCCAATTTGGATGGCAGCCGCATCATTATCATTGCTTGTCGCACTTACCATATTGCCTAAATCATCGGGTATAGTCGCACTTTTGGCAGGAGTGAAGTCCGCTTTCAGTTTTGTCCCCTCAATCGTCACGATAGCATCCTTCAGGTTGGGAGTACCGTCGCCCGCTTTCAGTGCCACCTCTACTTTGGAGAGCATGTGGTAGAATGTCAGTGCCACTGCTTTTTTGCTGCGTTCCACATCTTTCTTCACAGCATAGAGCAGGTCTGATTTGGCATAGCCTTTCATATCCGAACCGGACTGGTCGGCTTCTACCGAATGTACGATAGCCGTACTGGGAAATGCTGTGGTATTTTCCGTAAATGTAGCGTCTTTGAAGTTTCCGTGCAGGGCATAGAACTCCAGTTTGCTGTCGTCGGTGGGATAATATTGGCTATTGCCCGTAAAACTGCCGCTACTGCCTGCCGTCAGCGTCCATGCCTTTATATAATCCGCCGTAGAGGGAGCCTTGTCCGCCCATGCGTAAACCGTTTCACCGCTTAGTATCTGCGTTGCCTGCGTGTTGGCGCGCGTCTGTGCGGTTACACCGCTCGTGAGGCGTATCTCACCGTTCCAGTTGTCCGTCGGTTCGTTCTCGTCATTGCTGCAACCTGCCAGTATCATTGTGGCGGCTGCCATTGTCATCAATAATTTCGCTTTCATTTTTAATTTCTTGTTTATATTACAATACATACGTTTGGGTTATCTGTTATTCGGCTTCACCCGTTTCGCCGGAGCCGTTGCCCGCTGTCCAGTCCTCCACTTTGGAGCTGACCTCCACACCGGCTTTACCGATGGTGATGGTGTACAGGTATTTGCTTCCGGCTTCGAACTTCTTTGACTTTTCGGCACTGTTCACGCTCCAGCGGAACACCTGGTTTCCTAACTTGGGTACGGTAAATTCCAATGCCATATTTTCCGTACTCGCCGCGGGCAGCACGATGCCTTCGGCTTTCAGCCCTTCGGTATGCAGGTTGACCGCCGTTGCCGTGCCTGCGGTGACGGTTACCCCGCTGCCTGTAACCACGTTGTAGGCGGCTTTCGTCTGCTGGTTGGTAATGCGGGTAGTGGTGCCTGTTAGGTCATCATCCGTCAGTGACACCCCGTCCGCCTTGACGGTGATGGCGAGCTTCACCAACTTATGGGTAAAGACAAACGCCACTTTCGGGTCGCTCTTATCTTTGCCCGCTACCTTGGCGGCACCCATCAGGTCGATAGCCTTTTGCGGGGTTTGATTGCTTACGTCGACTGTGTACACGTTGCCCTCCGCCCATGTTTCCCGATAGGGATAATAGGCCACAAAATCGCGCGTTGCGCCATTCGTTGGGAAATAGAGGGTTTGTCCTTCGGCTGCCGTGAAACTGCCGTTTTCCGCTGTTTGGCCGGTGGTGTACTTGCGGTTCCCGTCCCCGTCCGTCTCCTCGCCGTCCAGCATGTAGATGCCGATGGCATCACCCGCTTCCCAGGTATTGTCGTAGGCACGGGTGTTCATCCGGATGCCGCTGGTAGCTTCGAGGGCTACCAGCCCGTCAGTGGGTTGCGGTGCGTTCCCCTCATCGTTGCTGCACCCCGACAAAAGAACAATTGCCGGCAATGCGTAGATAAATGCTTTCTTATTCATATCAATCCTATGGTTTTAATTCAATTGTTGTTTCTTTCAACCGTTGTTTCTGGCTTTAGTGGATAGTGATGTCGTCATTGTCCACTTCCTCCCATCCGGAAATTGTACCGTCCGTACCGGTCGGTGTTTTCAGTGCCAGCGTAGCGTTCAGTGCCAGCGGTTCCGTGTCGTCGCCAAAGTCCTTCAGCTTTTCGCTCAGGTCGGTGACGACAGTCTGCGTGCTGCCATCCGTCAAGGTAAGGGCAAGCGTCAATATCTGTTTCTCCCCGTTTATCACTCCCGGCAAACGCAGGGTGGCGGAGAGCAACGGCTGCTCTGCCGTGCGCGTCCGTCCGCCGTCCGTCCTCACCACGAAGGCGGGAGAGACCGTTTCCGTTTCTGTGGCGGAAATGGCCCCGGTGGTCAGATCCACTATGGATGCCACACCTGTCAGGGTGGCGGCGATATGCGCGATCCGCCTTTCATCGCCGGGATTCAGTTTCAGTCTCAATGCCAAGCTGCGGATATGCTGTTGCATGATGGCGGTTACTTTCAGCGTGTCGTCTTTCTCTATCTCCAGTTCGGTGGCGGCGGAGAACAGATAGCCGGGCAGGGGCTCCAGCGTGCCGTCAGGCAAGGTGTTCACCGTGGCGGTATTCCCGCTGATGGTAATGCCTTCCGCATGATGATACACCAGCAGGTTCTGCCTTCCGGGATCGAACAGGACGTCGAAGGCGTTCGTCTCTCCGCTCATCGTCTGTTCCTCCGTGCCGATGCGCAGAATATAACTGTCCGGCAGAACGGCATCCGAAGAACGCCTCGTCCAGTCGGTCGTTATCACTACCGCTCCTTTGTCGGGTTGCGGCGTATCGGACAAGTCGTCCTCCACGCAACCGCTTAACGGCTGTACTGCAAATGCAAATATCAACAGTTTGCAGATGCCGGACAATTTTATTTTTCGGTTTGCCCGGACTGTTTTATGAATGGCTGTTTTCTTCTTCATGATTCTTCATTTTTCACTCTTCGTTCTTCGCTCTTCATTCAAACGGCTTCCATACCAGTGTCACCCCCAGTTGGTTGACGCCCGTGTATTTTTTAGTATCGCTCTCCCGGCGTACCTGAACATGTTCTATCACTTCGTATTTGTCATAATCGGCATGGGTATAGCCGATGCCGCAGTGAAAATCAAGGCTCAACGCCCGGTTCAGCGCCAGCAGGTAGCCGCCCGTGATGCCGCCGCCCCGGTAACTGCCCTGCCGGCCTGTTTCACCGGTCTTGTAATTGAATTTGCCGGTGTGGTACATCGCGCCCAGATAGCCCCGTTTCTCCTTACCTATATAATAGCGCACTTCGGGGGAGATTTTCCAGAGGGCGTATCTTTTGTCTTTGTCGCTCCATGACCACGAAGTCCACGTGCCGTTTACGAGTATGCCCCAATTGCGGTCGATGCGCCATTCCACACCGAGATCCGGTGTAAGCGTCGCCCAACGCAGCAGGTTGGCATGCAAGGCAAAAGTGTAGGGATTGGCGGCGGCTTCGGTTGCCCGGCGTGCCTGTTCTTCGGCTTCGAGGCGTTGGCGTTCGGCATCTGCCCGGCGTTGTTCCTCCGCTTCGGCAGCCTTCCGTCGTGTAGCTTCCGCTTCACGGCTTGCGACGGCTTCGCGGGCGGCAAGTTCCTGCTGTTTCTGTTGTTCGGCGGCAAGCCGGACATGGGCTTCGGTTTGTTGTTGTTCCTCTATTTCGCGGTAATAGCTCCGCACCACCTCGGCGGCTTTCGCTCCGGCAATCCGCTCTATCTTTTCCACACTGGCGGGGAAGGCAACTACCACCACTTCCCGCAGGCTGTCAGCGTATGGGGCGGCAATGCGGCGGTCGGTGACAAACATCTGCTCGGTGATGCCCACGCGCTGTATCAGTTCCGATTTCACCCGGCTGCTGCGCAGGTAAGCCATCCGTTGTGCCGTTGTCCGGCTGTTGCCCGTGGCGGCATAACTGCTCACCGATATGTACATCCGCCCTGCACGCAGGTGGTCGATGTGGGCTTGCAGCACGGCGCAAAGGCGGTTCAGTTCCGTCTGGTTGTCAGCGTAGGGCACATAGAACACATCTTTATGCGGCACAAAACGGAACACAAAGGCAGTATCCGCCGTCTTGTCCTGTGCTTCAGCTGCCAATGCAAGCAATGCGAGCAAGAGGGTAAATCCTGTTCGTTTCATTCTTCTTATCATAGTCTCTTTATGGATTGATTTCACATACTCCGGAAGGAGGGATAGGAACATAAAAAATCCGCAAAAAGAAAAGATATTCTCTTTGTGGATATGTATTGCAATTTGTTTGTTATCAGGTATATTACGCGCGCACGAACTTTGTTTATAGGCGCCTGCTCGGTGTGTGTGTGTGTGTGTGTGTGTGTGTGTGTGTGTGTGTGTGTGTGTGTGTGTGTG
>ENA-OXEA01000397-OXEA01000397.1-human-gut-metagenome-genome-assembly--contig:-NODE-397-length-33129-cov-9.911139_pt1 | contig 33129 bp, 37 predicted proteins | sample MGYA00249352_ERZ652237 | MGnify/ENA primary metagenome ERZ652237 (study PRJEB26925, sample SAMN05826962) | human gut metagenome | biome: ENVO:2100002; feature: ENVO:00000062; material: ENVO:00002003... | reverse complement strand
CATTAACCTTTTTAGTAAAATTGCCTCATTAATAGCAAGTTTTTAAGTTCTTAATATGTAACGATTTAATATAATTCACATAACCACCTCATCATTTGCCGTTACTTATTGTATGTAGACTTTTTGTATTCATTTTGATTATACTATAAAATATGGAGGATTACAACTATGGATATTATAAAAGTATTTGGCGATAATTTAAGAAAATATCGCACCGCAATGGGAATATCCCAAGAAGCATTTGCCGATAAATGCGGTATGCACAGAACTTATATCAGTGCTATTGAGTGCTATCGCAGGAGCATTTCGCTTGAAAATATACAGCGTATCGCCGATGCACTCGGAATTGAAACCTATAAATTGTTTTTGGAGGAAGATAAAAATGCCAAAAAAGAAAACAAAAATTGAGTTGTTTGAAGAATTGGCGGGAATAGATGAAAATGGTTGTAGCAGATGGGTTTCCGTCGATGAGTTTGTAGGAAAATATCAAGGTCTTCAGCTTCTAAACGGTGCCGGATGGTCAAGAGACGATGGAACTTTTGGGAAAAAGTACATTATTGAACGAGATAAATCTATTACGCCTGGAAACAAAACCGATGCTATAAGAACGGTAGGATTTAATAACGGAGATTATTCTCAGCACATTAGAGCTGATATTAAAAGACAAATTCAAAGTCAGCGTTGTGTAATATTAGGGACGTCAAATCCAGAGGTAGACCATAAAAATGGCATGAAAAATGAAGATCGTGTTATGCGAAATGAAGATCAAAAATTATCTGATTTTCAGCCATTAAGCAAAGCCGCAAATGATGCAAAACGCCAATTTTGTAAAGAATGCATTAGAACAGGCATAAGATACGATGCCAAGAATTTGGGATACCCTATGTCTTATTACAAAGGTGAAGCTCACCATAATGGAGAGGAAGATGCCTGTGTTGGCTGCTTTTGGTATGATCCATTAGAATTCAGAAAGCACTTAAAGGAAATATAATATGAATACACACGTTTTTATTGTAAATGGACAAACATTTAAATACCACTTAGAATATATGTTCGCAGGTACTGGTGCAAGCGAAAAAAAATCACCATTTTTGAATAATCCTACTATTCAATATAACGCAACTGCAGAGCGCAACTTAATGGGAATGATAGCCGACATTTCTCGCATTCAGATCGGCGACAATATTATTTTTTACTTACAAGCGACCAATGGTAATCAAGGACAGTTCTTTGGAATATTCAGAGCAAAATCTAGAGCTTTTTTCGATGAAAATGATACTGATAATTACTTAAAAATTAAACTTGGGAAAGGATTGTCATACCGCATACTCATTGAGGCATCTGATTATGGCGTATACCCAATAGGCATAACAGAACACGAATATTTAGATTCCTTAGAAGGTAAAAATTATCCTTATGAATTATGTTGGAGTTTAATATATAGAAAATTAAAAGGTAATCGCGGATGCACTATGATTACTGATTTTGAATTCAACGACTTATTATCAAAATTACAAAATAAAAGCAAATGCCTAACAGTATCTGATAACTATACATATGATTTTTCATCAAACAAAATATCAGAATATAATAATGTCGCAATTTATAGTGGCAGACAAAATTCGCTATCTATAAAAGAAAGATTGCTATATAAAGCAAACAGACAAAATGCGTTTGAAACACATTTACAAGCTTTTATTTTACAAAATATACGCTCGCTAAATTTACTTGAATATCCAGAAAAGGATTTTTGGGTAGGCAATGAGGTTTCTTGCGGAGTAGGTATGCAGCGAATAGATATATTGATAATGCAAGAAAGCAACGATAATATTCACTTTAAAATAATTGAATTAAAAGACGAACAGCCTACAGCGAATATTGTGGATTATCAACTTAACTGGTATATAAAATGGCTATTTGATTATATTATTCCGAACTATGATAGAAAAGCAGTAGAAATAACTCCTTGCATTGTTGCTGCTAAAACAAATGATATGGGATTGATAAAATATATTGCCGGAAAAAAGTTTAACAATCCGTATTCATATGCATCTATTCATAAGACCGAGTATTATGCTTTTAATATAAGCAAAGATGATATTGACTTTGAGAAAATTGTATAATCGATTCGTTATAGGTAAAGTGATTTTAATCACTTTACCTTTTTAAATACAAAAATATATTCGTGTTTGAATATGTAGAAATCGCTGGCTAAGGCACGATATCGCCAAATGCCTTGTTTATTTGATTTACCTTTTGTTTCACCAAAGTTTTTAACTAAAATAGCTTTCAAAAGCAACCCTTTTTCCATCATCAAATTCATGCAGTAGAACCCAAGGGGAATTACTTGACTGTTAGCATATTTATCGCCAATAACAACTGCACAATATCTATTTTTCTCCAAAACACTTAACGAGTTATCGATTACTTTGCTAAAAGAATCCAAAAACTCATTAATGCTGTCGCAATTTGACAAATCATTGGGATTTTCAGAAAACTTCACAATATCCCAATATGGAGGATGCATTATTACGAACTGTACTTTATTTATGCCTTCTGATAGTAATATCTTATTCATATCACATGTTTGACTATCAGCAACCACAACCTTTGTTCTTACAACATCATTTTTTTCAGTGTTAATTCTGTCATAAGCTTCTTTCGCAACATCATGTTGAATTTCTATTCCAATTGAATTTCTACCCATGCGTTGTGCTTCTATTAATGATGTTCCGCTTCCCATAAACGGGTCTAAAATCCAATCCCCTTTTTTGGTATACCTAGAAAATAACTGGTGCGGAATTTGTGGAACAAAATTTCCATGATAATGTCCACTATGCGCACCGCTATTATCTCTTTTGTCGATTATCCATAAAGAATCCGTTTCGATGTCCGTGTATTCTCTCCATTGAGATAAGTCTAAATCATTATATTTTCCCATTTCATTCCTCTTTTATTAAACAATGCAAATACTCAGTCGTTTCTTTTCCTGAAATATTTCTGTTTTTGTCTTTATCTGCCTTAAATCGCCTATAAGACTGAGTGAAACATCTATATGTTCCGTATCTCGACAATATATTTTTTATTGCATCCACATTCATTAAGCCTTCATTATTATAGCTTAAAAAGATGTATCTAAAATTCGCATTAGCAATCAAATTTTCAAATTCACTTTCCAATGTTCTCTTAGAACAATACTTACTTTTCTGTCCATTGGGCTCTCTCAACCCGGTTTTGCCTTTCAACTCAGGATAATCATATCGCGCAATAGTTTCAAGTACGTGATAATTTGAACAATATTGTCTAGCATTATATGGTGGGTCAAGATATAAAACATCCCCGTGAATTCTCGTTATCAGTTTATTAACATCCTCATTATAAACTTCTCCTTTTGGCCCCTGAATTTTTGGCAGTAACTCTAATTTAAATTGTTTTTGAGCTGATTTTTTTATGTGCTTAAGAAAGGCTCCGTATACCGATGCCGTATTTGCGTACTTATCTATCGAATTCACAAGACCTGCCAAAAGCCCAAAATATGTTTCTTCAGATATCAAATTTTGATTAAAAAGTCTTTCGATTTCTATCCTTATAGCATCACATTTTTTGCCATTGCTATCTGTAAAATAGTTTCTACCACTACCTGAACCTGCACAATAGTTTTCAAATATGAAGCCATCAACATCATCCAATAAATCCAAACTGCTTATCAATGATTCGTCTATATTTTCTGATCCCTCAATTAAATATTTATTAATTACATAGCTATAGTATTGAATGTCGTTTGAAATGACCTTACAGCCTTCTTTTCTATAACTCGCTCCAACAACCCCGGTTCCCGCAAACAAATCTGCAAAAATATAATCATCACCTGGCTTGTAACCGGTAACATCCGATATTGTTCTATGAATAAAATCAAGAAGCGAATATTTGGATCCTATATAATTCATTGCTTTTCAACCTCGTCAATATGTTCAATAATATCGGAAACATCGCATGAAAAATGAGAACACAATCTATCTAATATTTCCATTGACACTTTCTCGTTTCTTCCCATTTTATCCATTGTGGATTTTGATATGTTGGTTTCTTCCATCAGTTGTTTTTTGGTCATTTCTTTATCAATTAACAACTTCCATAATGGCTTATATGTAAAAGACAAATCCATCACTCCTTTATATGTTGTGATTATATAACAAAAGTACTGCAAACGCAATACTTTTATATCTACAACTAAACAAATCAGAAACAGCAACAAAAAATCGGCAGGGATTGCTCCCTGCCGCTGTTGTGTTTATACCTTGTAAATTATATCCGCATTTGCAATTTTTGTCGCACTATTACGAATATTATTCATTTTCTGTACCCACAATATCATATCGGTGTTTCAAGCTTTTTAGTTCAAGTATAAGCTGCAATAACCCTGCCAACGACAAAACCCCGTACTGACTTTAATCCGTCAGTACGGGTTTTAATGTTAATATGGTATTTTTGCGAGCCAAAAGATATTACTTTTTACTCACAAACCACTCGATACACACGATAAAGGGCACCGAGCAGAATCTTATCAAAATCTTATCAACGGGCTCTTTGAAAACCTTGAAACCCTTGATATTACTGGGCTTTCAGACTTTTTCAATTTATTCCCACTCGACAACTACTAATCAATTTTGTTTAGGGATTATTATTTGCCGTGTTTATAGTTCTTTTGATTATTTGATATATCCATATTATCCTGCCTATATGGGCTAATGTTATCATTTTGTTATCGGTGTTGATAACATATACCTCTTTTAGCGTGGATAATAGTATATAAATTTTTGTGTAATTCTTACGCAGGGATTAAATCACTTCAAAATCTCTCATTCTGACACATTCTCTATTCCCAATGATTGTGCAAATGTCTTTGCTTCGTTAAGCAATTTCCTGCGGACTAATTTGTTATTTCCATCAACATGTTCAGACTTAAACCATCTCTTTTCCCTTTTAAACACTCCATTAACCTGACCTTTAGTTGTTGATTCGCCAAAAATGTCCGTCATAAGGCAAAGAACATCTGTTGTTGTAAACCATTCGCCTTTACCCTCGTTAGTTATGATATAAAGAATGAGCATCATCTTTTCTTTGAAATCTTTTAACGATTTGAGCGATGGATACATACTCAAATTCAATTCATCACAATCAATATCCGCATACATTGCTTTTTCCTTTGCTCGTTGTTTACATGGCTTATTTGATGGCTTTCTTTCTTTTACCTCTTTCGGGACATATGTACGAATATATTCTAATCCTTCGCTTGAAATTCTATAAGGCTTAGGTGACTTTTGCTCGATATCTATGGCGTCTATTATAAATCCTTTTTGTGCCAGTTGAGTTAAACACATACTTATATTTTGGGGTTTTGTTCTTCTCGCTTCAGCATAGTATTTTTCTGCTTCATCTTTAGTGAAATAACTTGTATGATTTTTCATTTCATCAAAATATGCTGAGAACAGAACAAAATCTTGTTCTGACAACACCCCATACTTTTTTATAAATGATGCAAGAGTTATACGTGATAAATCTGTATTGGAATCTAACACAGCATTTTCACGCACAACACTACTAGATATTGGCAAAAAAGATTGTTGTGCTTCCGGCGCTTCTATGTACTGAGAATTTTGTACCACGCCACGAGTGCGTACAATAGCATCAATCGCCGCTGACAAAAGAGTATTATTGAAAATACTTCTTTCCCTTTCAACCAAATCAGCCGATCCTTCTGCTTCAAACTTAATTTCTCCTATTTCAAATTTTACACGAATTTCAGATTTTTCTGTCATTAAGATAACCCTGCCTTATCATATAGTTCTTCGAGCATAACTCTATAGTTTATTTTTATATCATCAATATCTTTCTTCCCAGCAGTATATGTAATATTGTGAGCCGAAAAATTCCCAACCAACCGAAATGTGTCAAAATCATTTTTTATTCTTGAAATTTTCAATACTTGATTGTTTTTGGCATTCTTTACTATCCCATCAAGCATAATATATCCTTTTCCCGTGGAGTCTTTTATCTGATCATCTATTCCATAGTTTTGATATGTCAGTACAAGTAAAATCTCAAACAATCTTCGCATTAAAACTGCCACCGCATCGTAACAATTATTTGCATAGGAATGATTTATCTGATAAATCAACTGATCTAAATATTTCCGCTTTCCTGCAAATTTTTGTTCATCAATTAATTCACTATCTGAGTCAATAGTAATGTTATCTTCCCATAAAACTGCATATTCTTTTTCCGTGCTTTGGAAAATCGCTGGAATAAACTCTATTGTGGCAGTCTTTCCCTTGGAGTTAACAAAAGCCTTTTCTTTTCCCTTAGTTAAATTAGTCTTTAATCTTGAACTATTGGGAACATTAAACCCACACTGCACGAATAAATTAGAAATTAACGGCATTGAAAAAACTGATTCGCCAGTTTCTTTATAATGAAAGAAACAAAGGAGTTTTGCTTTCTCACTCTCACTTCTATCAGCTAATTTTGTTTTTTCAATAAAATCAAGTATCTTCATTCTAAAATAGTCCTCTACATTATTTTCTCGGTCCTAAGAACTTGTCCCCATTCAAATGAATCATATGGTCTGGCATATCTGCAATCCAAACTTCTGTTTCCCAAGCAAGCGTTTCGGAAAACTTCTTAAAAGTCTTAAAGTCAAGAAATGCAGTTACATAAATTTTACCCGCTGTAACGCCTTCTGTCATTTCTTCAATCTCTTTAATCCTCTTAGGTTCCATCGGCCCGACAGAAGTAACAGACTCGATAAAATAAAGCCAATTCTTTTCTTCAGAGTAAAGGACTACATCTGGCATTTTATCGTGAAGTGTAATTGCAAATCCCAGTTCTTGAAGCTTCTCTACATTCTTAACCAAATCTTTTTCCGTGGTATCCCCTACATAAAGGCACTCGGTATTCGGTGCAAATCGAGGCGCAAATTCCTCAATAATAGCCTTTTGTAGTTGATTATGCTTTCCAGGCGAAAAAGTAAAGTTCTCTCCATTAATCCGCACAGGCATTTTTCTCATTGTACGCTTAGACGCATACAGATCAATCAGCGTTTCATGAGATTGCAAAAATTTCTGTTTTTCTGATTTCCAATACTCTGTTCCAAAGCAGCGAATAAGCGAGAGCATTTCATCGGTCAGACGATAGCGATAGTTCGGGCTATTGGTCGCTTTTCCATTATCCTCAATAAACGCAGCATTCCTAAAATGGTGCATAGCTTGCTTTCGAAAAGTCTCTCGGCTATTTTCCGCATAGGCAACGCCATAGTTTTCCTTCGTATACGCTATGACATCATGAATGCGAATCCAACCATTTACGGCACTCGACCATTCATCATCTTCTTTTATATCTGACATAGCCAAAAGAACATAACAGCACAAATCCGCTTGCTGCTTAGCTGGCACTTGCAATTCTTTCAGTATCTCTCTTGCTTCCTCGATTTTGCTCATAAATGAAACTCCTTAAAATTTGGTCACATCCCGCTTCTGTCATATCACGAGATTTAATCAGCGCTTTGCCCATTTGCTCTATGCTTTCCAAAGGCGGTACAGGCATAGAATTGATCTCTGTCGAATTGACTTGAGTTGAACCGTTTAGGATTCTGTAATAGCAATCATAAAAGGTTGAATTAAACAATACATATAGCCCATAAACAATACATTCCGATAGTTCTTTTAGGCCGCCAATAAAATTAATTTTATTTTGGGTGCTGATTTTCGAATAATCAGGATACTTCCTTGCAAGATATACGCCGCACTGTAATCGCCGATGTTCTTCTTTCGCAGTAAATCTTTTTACAAGAAGATAATTTGCATTCGGTTGCAACAGACTTGCCTGATTAGTAACGATATACTCGTGTTCTTTGCCAATAGGAAATACAACTTTCCCGTCTTGTATATGCTGTGAGTAGAACAGCGGGACAGCATGATCTTCCGCCACATCACGCAATGCTTCTCTGTTTCTAAAATCGACAGTCAAGCCTGTTTTCATCTTTAATCCAATGCTCGGTAGTGTATTTGACCACCTGTTCAGCAGTTCAAGCGTCTCTACCTCTTGTTCATTTGTAACCAAATAAACATACTTATCTTCTCCTGAAACAACAGTATTGTACGCTGCTTCAAAAGTTGTTTTATTGGAAAAGTCTTTGTTGCTTTGTGTTGTCGTAATAACGACATTTTCGGGAATGGCCGTTGCTTTTCTGACTTTAATAATCATAGTTTCCTGCAAGACGCTCTCATTTTCGAACACCTTATCACGACTAACAAACAAGTGAATATGTTCTAAAACTCCGTCTTTCAAGAATTTCTGGCGAAATTTTTTGAAATATGCTCCCGAAGTCCAAGAGCGAGGAATGATATATACTAATTCGCCATTTGGACACAAATCAAACATTCCCATAGCAGCAAAAAGGAAATACAGATTGGGCGCACCATAACAAATATCAGGCATTGCTTTAGCCTCTGGAGCGTCTTTTGCGATCTTCATATAAGGCGGATTACCGATTACCATATCGTATTTAAGAGGATCAGGTTCAGCACCAAGCATTCCATTGTACTCTAACATTTGACTCAAAATATAGTTATCTTCTCGTATTTCATAGTCAACTCTTAATGTAGAATGCTGGCAAACCCACTGAAGATTTGCTCTCAACAACTCAATGATTTGAGGATCGTTTTCATAACATACTAAGTGTATATACTGTAGCCGGGGTATCGTTTGTAATCTTTCAATTAACGCAACAGACAATATGCCAGAACCAGCTCCGGCGTCAAGAATATGAAGCTGCTCTTTATCTACAGGCACTTCAAATAACTCAGCCATAAATACCGCAGTTTCTTTACTCGTAAAAAACTGCCCGTATTTTTTCCGCTGAGACTTCGGCATCTGTTCAATATATTTCTTCGTAGTTTGAATGGCAAAATCAAGCAGACTCATTTTCTATAAACTCCATTACATCACCAATATCACAGGACAACACAGAACATATCTTACACAAACTTTCCAATGATACAAATTCATTGCGGCTCATTTTAGCAAGAACATTAAAGCTGACTCCTGCCGCATTCTTCAAGTCAGTTCGATTCATTTTCTTATCAATTAGCAGTTTCCATAGTTTATCATAGCTAACAGTCATTTTATTACCCCATTCGTAAGGATAAATGTATTATAGCACAATTTAAATGAAAATTCAAGTTTCACTCACGCATTCATGAGTAGTTCTCAGATAGAATTAAATCGGTGCCACCCGTAAAACGGGTGGTTCGAACCGGGGCTATAAGCCCCTAATACTGGCCCGCGCCTAAAGACGCGGGTTTTCTCTTTGTTCAAGCCTCATTGCCTTTGCCGCCTTGGCCGCCCCTGAAAGGGCTAACTGTTATTTAAATGGATCTTCATACTCTTTCACACTCAGTTTATCCATTACTTGATCATGTTTTTCTTGTTCTTTAATATACTTTCGTATTGTTTCTTCGTTTAATCCCACGGTACTTACATAATAGCCTTCCGCCCAAAAGTGCCGATTTCCATATTTATACTTTAAATTTGCATCGTTTTCGAACATCATCAATGCACTTTTCCCCTTGAGATATCCCATGAAACTTGATACACTTATTCTTGGAGGAATAGCCACAAGAAGATGTACATGGTCTACCATCATGTGTCCTTCAAGTATTTCCACTCCTTTGTATTTGCACAGTCTACGAATATATTCTTGTAAATCTTTTCTGTACTGTGCATAGATTGCTTTACGTCTGTATTTTGGTGTAAAGACTATATGGTACTTACACATCCATTTCGTATGTGCAAGACTGTAACTTTTATTTGCCATAAAAGCTCTCCTTCCTGTATAACAATGAAGCTTGAACAATCTCATTGTATCAGCTTGGAGAGTTTTTTGGTATAACCTTCGACGCGCACCCGCATAGCGGGTGGTTTATTGTCTCGTGTGCTTTGCACTCTCGACGGGGCTTTTACCCCGCAATCAAAAAAGAGCTTTCAGACTTTAAAAATCTGATAGCTCTTTGCTTATTCTTATGATAATTCAAATAATGTTGCCACGGAGGGCTTCAAAACGCCTAAAACCGCATAACTACGGGCTTTTTCAGGGGTGTAAATTACTCCCACTCGACAAAGCCTAATCAATTTTGTTTAGAGATTATTCTCTGTCGTATTCGTGGTGCTTTTGATTATTTGATGTATCCATATTATCCTGCTTATATGGGCTAATGTTATCAGTTTGTTATCGGGGTTGATAACACTCGCCCTAAAACTGTGGATAATAGCAAAATACGCTGATTCAAATTATAAGCGATTTTGCTTAGAAAAGCAAGAGATTTTGTATTATTATCAAACATATAGGCGTAGGAGGTTCATTCAGGAATTAATACATCTCCATCGGAGATTGTTGCCTTAAACACCGAAATTGTACCTGCAATGGTATTACCACTGGTCTCATCGATTTCGCCTTCATAGGAAATTTGTACTGTATCACCAACCTTGACAATTCCACAATCTACATAACGGGAGATGCAAAGGTCATTTAGCAGAACCTTGTAGGTGATACCGTCTGTCGGATTCTTGCACAGGATAGAATCATCCACCACGATATATTCTTCTGTAATCTCAATGATTGTACCGGCTACCGAGTTTCTGTACGGTTCATACTCTACTTCAGTGGAATTCTCTTTCGCATAATGGATAATCCTGCTTGCAGCATCCTCGCCGATGTTGAATAGATACTGCCAATCAAATGCGTTTGTCCACAGATAGCCGTCTTCCGTCACATACAGAGCAACTTTGTAAACACCCAGAGCTTCGGAAGTAATCGTAAAACTGAGGTAACTTCTGTCACCAACCGTCCATGTTTGGTCTTCAACGAAAGGAGCGTTCCTACATTCGGACAGAACTTCCCACACATAATCGTCACTGCTCAATGCAAAATGTTTGCTATCAGGACTATTGTCTTCCTCAGAAAAGCGCTGAAGCTCCACGACCTCGGACAGATTTACGGCATCCATAAGCTCACCAAGGGTGTTCGGAGGAGCATACTCGTCATTTTGAAAGACATAATAACTGTCCTCCATCTTTACGGCTATAAACTGACTTTGAGCAATATCCTTCAGTGCATATGCTTCAAACTCGGCAGAATATTTTTTTCCATTATTGACTTCATCATATCCAACCACAGTGTAGTTGCCAATGCTCTCGCCAATCCATGCTTCTGATACCGCACGGCCTTTTCCATGATACTCAATACCGTCAATTTCGACATTCCTATATTTTTCATATACGGTCTGATACTCCCATGGCCATACAATTGCAAATTCACTGGCGTGGATAGAAAAGTCCTTGTATCTGCCGTCGGTTCCCTCCGGTGTTACATTTTCCCGAAATAGCGATGGGAGGATTGCCGCCCCTGCAATTACAAGCACTGCAAAGCATGCTGCCAAGGAACCCCATTTTAACCAATGTTTCTTATTTTTCGTCTTGTACTTAGCTGCGTCGGCGATAAGATCGTCATCAATTTGCCCGATGGCATTTGCGATTCTCGGTGTTTTCATATTTCAACGCCCTCCTTAATCAAATAATCTTTCAGCTTGTTTCGGGTGTAGAATAACATATTTTTGACCTTACTCTCAGTAAAAGAATAGCGCTTTGCAATCTCCCTTATAGAATCAAAATAAAAATACTTGCGGATGAAGACATTCCTGACATATTCCTCCTGACTGCGAAGAAACTTACTGATCAGCTTACCTACATCCTCGTCGCTCACATCGGGAGCATATCGTTCGTCCGGCAATACTGCCGCAAGCTCATCCAAGGATAAAATGATCTCCGCCGACCGTTTCTTTCGCTTCATAAACTCCAGTCGCTTCAAAGAGAGATTTCGTGCAATCTTGCAGATAAAGGACATGAAATTGTGCGGCCTTGTAGGCGGAATAGTGTTCCACACACTCATATAAGTATCATTAACGCATTCCTCAGAATCTTCGTGATTATTTAGAATGTTATAGGCAATACTGTGGCAAAGTTTTCCGTACTTTGTATCCGTCTCCTTGATCGCCTGTTCATCTCTATTAAAGTAGAGTTCTATGATTCTCAGATCATCCTTGTTGTTCACCTCCCTCATTTGATCTAAAAGCGCTTTCACCTATTAAGTACGTTTTTTGCGGCGCTGGTCTTAAAAAATAACTCTTTTAGAATTATACCATAAATCTTTGATTTCTCAGTCATATACATAAAAACGGCGGCAATGTTTTCCTCGCCGCCGCTCCGGCTTAACTGTAAATCAGTTCTGCATTTACAATCTCTATTGATCTACTATGAATGTTATTCATTTTACCAACCCATTCCATTTGATTTTCCATCTTTAGCTGCTCGGTCACTCCCTCACGATTCACCATCTGCTCTACCAGTCGAAGAAACATATCTTCCGCCTGTTCGTTAATATCCGCAAGATAACTGTCCAGCTTGCCGCTTGTGAGCAGATTGGTGTAAAGCACCTTGCGGTGCTGTTTAAGATAGCGCAGATGTCGCTGTCCCCATACGCCGATAAGTCTATTTTCTTTTTCGGTGGGTAAGGACAGGCAGGGGAGATTATAATCTCCCTGCCGTACATAAGCGCCGCCCATTTCTTCAAAAATTGTCTTTGACATTGTCTTTTTCTACCTTTCGTAATCTTTATTTTTAGAGCGTTTTCCACGCTCCGGTGACTGTTGTTCACGAGCCGAAATCGACTCATAATAAATACTTTTTTCCTGCTTTTTGAATTTTTCAAGAATACCGCTGATAAACTCCTTGACCTTTTGTGGCGCAATCTTTAACGCCTCAAGGTATGGTCTGCACTTTTCGGTCAGCTCCCGCAGCGCAGTTCTTAACTTTGAAACCTCGCTTTGCAGCGACCAGATTTGACGGGACAAGCTTCTGTTTTCCTCTCTCAACCGCTGCGCTTCAGATTCCGCCGAGTAACAGCGCTTTGCCAGCGTTGTCAGCTTTTCGTAGTCCTCAGCCGATACCGTGTATTTGCCCGTGAAAGACTTTTTGCCAGAGCTGTCGATCTCCGTAAAAGTCATAAACGCCTTGTGGTTGTCGTTATATCGGACTTGTTCAGCGGCAATCTTCTGTTCAATATCCGCCAGCCTTTTTTCGTCCTGCTGGATTTTATATCCAAGAGAAGTCAGATTTTCTGCTGTACTCCCTCTCTCGCCACGGTCAAAGCCCTCAAATCCTGCTTCTTTCATATATTCGTAAAACTTATCCTGTAAAATGCTGTATGAAGCACGGTAGACGGATTTTCCTTTACTATTGAGTACGGGATTTCCGTTTTCGTCCAGCGCTTTTTCCGATTTCCATTTCTTTGAATGACTGACCTGATGGATTACCTCTTTCACTGTTCCCACCAGCGCCGGATCTTTACAGCGCTTCGACCAGCGCACCTCTTTATCCACCACGGGCAGCGCCATAATGTGCAGATGATAGTGATAAACCGGCTTTCCATACTTTTCGGTCATAGCGATATTCAGTTCGTCAGCGTGCATAACTGCGGAAATAATATTGTCTTTCCCATATAACTTTTCTGCAAAATGGAACGCTTCTTCATAGAAACGGCAAGCGAAATCATAGCCGCCGTTCCTCTCAAAATAGTCTGTATTTACATCCAAAATCATCTCGTTAAAGACCGTTGCGTCTGGTTTCAGTCCCTTTAAGGATACCACTCCGTCCGCAATCAGCCTGTCCAGATGTTCGTTGTAGGTCAGCTCTCCACAGCCTTGAAAATGAACATTCATAGGCGTGCGTGACAGATCAACATTCATATTTTCATAGCTTTCATTTTTTCGTTCAATGTGCCGTTCAAACTTTCCAACGCTCGCTCTCGTCCGCTTTTCCACACGGGCAACGCTGAAATTTCCTTTCGGCATTCGTATCCCTCCCTTCATTTTGCGATATTGTGGGGCAGCGCAGTTACGCACCTTTTTCAAAGTGCGTAACCCACTATGACACTTTCAACCTAACGGTTGCAAAGATGTCGTGGGCTCTCCGAGGGGGTTATGGGGCGTTGCCCCGTTGTCTGCGGACAACTCCCCAGCAAGGGCTGGTCTCGCCTGCCGGCTCGGTCGGTGCTTCTGAGCCAAATGGCTCAGAGGTGTCCACCGGACACCCGCACCCTTTGAAAAGGACGCCCTTGCAACCCCGTCCAAACTTTATCACTTCCTGAAAAAGGAACATTGCAAGGTTGCAGATGTCTCAGCTTTTGCAATGTTGCAACCTTGAAAAGCTTCACTCTGTTTTTTCAGGAAGCTGCCAGTACCACTGACTGCCTTCCTTAACCGATTGGACATTCAGCGCTTTCTTTGCCTCGTCCAGCACACGCTTGGAGATACCCGCCGCCTGTGCTTTCTTCAGCAATGCCTGCTGCGGATATTTGCCCTTTGAAAGATACTCAAGGATTAAATTTTCCGCCTGTTCAGATTTCTTTTCTCTCGTAATCCCGCTGAGTAAATCGTCCACTGATATATCGTAATGTCCAAGCCATCGAAAGCCGTTTTCCCTATCCAGCTCAAAAGCAATCGGCTCGCCTTCGGGCGCAAGGGAGGACTTGTCCTGCACCATTACCCTAACCTGCGGACTGTCTTTGATTCTCCCGACAATCAAAACACTTCTTGCTGAAGCCTGAAAGTCAATCGAGCCAAGTCCACGGTAGGAAGATTTGTTTCCGCTTCCTTTGTTCATATGACCGACGAGTAGAACTGCACAGTCATATTTTTCTGCGATTCGTCCAATCTGTGCCATTACATTACGGACTTCGTTGGCGTTGTTCATATTGATATTAGCACCGACATACGCCTGTATCGGATCAAGAATTACCACCCTTGCGCCGACTTCTATGATTGCTTTTTCAATGCGCTCGTCCAGCATACTGAGCGCCGCCTCCGATTCGTCTATCACTTTGATTTGCGTACAGTCCGCTTCTGCCGCTTCCAATCTCGGATTGATGGTATCTTCCAGTCCGTCCTCGGCAGTTTGATAGATAATTTTTACAGGCTCACGCTCGGTATCGTCATAGGGCAGCGGCTCTCCTTTTGAGAGAAGTGCCGCCAGCCTTAAAGCTAAAGTTGTTTTGCCCTCGCCGGGATCGCCCTGAATGATTGTGATTTTTCCGTATGGGATATATGGATACCAAAGCCAGTTCACTTTCTTACTCTGTACTTCATCCATACTGATGATTTTAAGTTCAGCCATTCATACCACCGCCTTTCAGAAGAAAAGCATTGATATTTCCGTTTGGATTGGTTATACTGTAATTAGTTACATGGAGTGACTGCCTATCATCTGCGCCAACAGATGTGTTCCAGGCGGTCATTTCTTTTTGCTTATTCATTTTGTTCTTCTCCTTTCAATCCGCCGAGAATGACGGAAATCAATTCAATAACATCGAGCAGTTCATCATTTACACCGTTTCCCGCTTCAATCCTTTGTAGTTCCGCAAGGACGGCGGCAAGCTCCTGTTTCAGAGCCTTATACACCCTCGGGTTGCCCTGCACCACCACATCCTGATTAAGACAGCGGCGGTAACAATATTCCTGCTTCGGCAATCCCGATAAGGCGACTGCTTTGTTAATGCGTTCATTTTCTTCGGGCGATACCCGAAATCCCACCGTGATATTTCTCCAACGGTTTTTGTTGTCTCTGTTCTTATCTGACATTTTCAAAATCTCCTTTCCCTAAGTCGTCTAATCGCTCCGCCATTTCCGTCTGTTTGGATGGGAACAGATGGGCGTACTGATAAGTGATTTCAATGCTTTCATGTCCTACACGGTCGGCAATCGCCACCGCCGAAAATCCCATATCGATCAGCAAACTGATGTGGCTGTGACGAAGGTCGTGAATGCGGATGCGCTTCACGCCTGCGGCTTTCGCCCCTCTGTCCATCTCGTGATGAAGGTAGCTTTTCGTTACCGTAAAGATACGGTCTTTCTTTTTGAGTCCGTAGAGCATACCAAGATACTCCTGCATTTCCTCACAGAGAAAATGCGGCATTTTAATGGTGCGGTTGCTTTTCTTTGTTTTCGGCGTGGTAATCACATCTTCCCCGTGCAGACGCTGATAGGACTTATTGATCGTGACCGTTTCCTTGCCAAAGTCGAAGTCCGCAGGCGTCAGCGCCAGCAGCTCTCCTTCACGGATACCGCACCAGTAGAGCATTTCAAAGGCGTAAAAGGAAACAGGCTTGTCCATCATCTCAAAGGCAAACTTCTTATATTCCTCTTTCGTCCAGAACAGCATTTCTCTGTGTTCCTCGCTGCCCATATTCCCCACCTTTGCGGCGGGATTGGAGCGCAGCTCGTAGTAGCGCACAGCGTGGTTGAAGATAGCGGAAAGCTGAGAATAGATTTGTCAAGGGTAAATTCTGCGAAGGAATATTATAACCCATAAAAGGCTCACTGCTGGAGGTAACCAGCAGTGAGCCTTACTTTTTCACTAAAATAAGCAATCAGGTTCGATTGCAAAGCTCAAATATAAATTGATTTTTGAGACGGTTTATGCTACATTTAATATGGATGCAAATATGCATTAGGAACTAAGCAGGAGGTATAAAATGGCTATCTGCTACAACAAATTATGGAAAATATTGATTGATAAACATATGAGCAAAACGCAGCTAATTAAAGAAGCAAAGATCAGTACCAACGCCATGGCACGGCTGGGAAAAAACGAGGACGTTCGTGTCGAGGTACTTGTAAAAATTTGCAGCGTTTTGGGCTGCACAATAGACGATATTATGGAAATCATTCCCGAAGAGAAGGAGTAATAACAATGGCCGATATCAAAAAGGACCAAGAGCGTGATGAACTGCACAAAGCGATTTGGGCGATAGCAGATGAATTGCGTGGAAGTGTAGATGGTTGGGATTTTAAATCCTATGTGCTTGGTATGATGTTTTACCGCTACATCTCCGAAAACTTGACAAACTATATCAACGAGGGGGAAATCGAAGCTGGAAATGAGGGCTTTGATTATGCCCAGTTATCTGACGACGAGGCAGAACAGGCTCGGGAAGATTTGGTTCAGACCAAAGGTTTCTTCATTCTTCCGTCTGAGCTCTTCTGTAACGTGAGAAAAAAGGCTGCTGCCGATGAAAATTTGAACATGACCTTGGAAGCAGTGTTTAACCATATTGAGGAGTCCGCAAAAGGCAGCGAAAGCGAAGATAACTTTTCCGGGCTGTTTGATGATATCGATGTAAACAGTAATAAACTGGGGGCAACTGTTGCCAAACGTAACGCAAACTTAGTAAAGCTTATGAATGGCATTGCGGATATGCAGCTTGGAAATTATAAGGATAATTCCATTGATGCTTTTGGTGATGCCTATGAGTATCTGATGAGTATGTACGCATCCAATGCCGGGAAAAGCGGAGGCGAATTCTTTACCCCGCAGGAAGTTTCCGAACTGCTGACTCGTATAGCGGTAGTGGGAAAAACAGAAGTCAACAAAGTCTATGACCCTGCTTGCGGTTCCGGTTCGCTTCTTTTACAGGCCGCAAAAATCCTTGGAAAAGAGAATGTTCGCCTTGGCTTTTTTGGACAGGAGATCAACCTGACTACCTACAACCTTTGCCGTATCAATATGTTCCTGCACGATATTGATTATGATAAGTTTGATATTGCGCATGAAGATACGCTGACGCATCCGCAGCACTTAGATGATGAACCCTTTGAAGTAATTGTTTCCAATCCTCCATACTCCATTAAATGGGAGGGAGACGACAATCCGGTGTTGATCAACGATCCCCGCTTTTCTCCTGCCGGAGTTTTGGCACCAAAGTCCAAAGCTGATCTTGCATTTATCATGCATTCGTTGGCATGGCTTGCAAGCAATGGCACAGCAGCGATTGTCTGTTTCCCTGGCATTATGTACCGTGGCGGAGCTGAAAAGAAAATCCGTCAGTATCTGATTGACAACAACTTTATTGACTGTGTGATCCAGCTGCCCAGCAACTTATTTTATGGAACCAGCATTGCCACCTGTATCATGGTGTTGAAGCGGAACAAAACGGATAACCATACACTGTTTATTGACGCTTCCGCTGAATGTGAGAAAGTTACCAATAACAATAAGTTGAGAGATCATCATATCAAGAAAATTGTAGATGCATTTGTTTCCCGTGCCGATACTGACCACTTTGCCCACTGTGTACCTTACGAGGAAATTGCCAACAACGAATATAATCTCTCGGTTAGCACCTATGTACAGCCGGAGGACACCCGGGAAGTGATTGATATTACAAAGCTCAATGCCGAGATTGAGCAGATTGTGGCCAGAGAACAGGTATTGCGGGATGAGATTGCGAAGATTATCGCAGAAATCGAGGGATAACTATGAGGCTGAGCAGTAGGTTATCCGATAAAAGTAAAAACAGCGGCGAAATTGAATCATTTATTGATTGGGAAAAATACACGACAGTGAAGGAAGAAGAAACGGAAGAGATTCGCTTTATTAGTGCGGGAGATTTTATAGAAATTCAAATTGGCACCATTACTCTGCCATTTTACTCCACGGCGTGTAAGGATAGTGTTTCCTTTATTTCTCCCAAACGGCTTCATTGTTTGATTGTGAATAATTCGATGATCAGTATTGATTGCCAATTGCGATGCATGGACTATGAGGAGGACAATCCCAAATGCAGGGCGTGTCATCCTTATGTGCAAGCATGGTTTTTGATTGGTGTAGATGATATTTCCGCAAATTCTCCAAGGGTGAGTGTGGTTAAGCAAAGCTTCAAACTTCCGGATAAGATAAAACTACCTATCGAAACGGAAGATAAGTTTTCAGAATGGTTGGGAAAGGCGGAAATTGCATACAAAGAACGGCTGGGTGCCGGAGCGGTCATTTACTTACGGTCAGCGTTTGAGCAAATAACGCTGGAGGTTGGACATAGGGCTGGAGTAGAAGTATATAAGCCCAATGGAAGATCAAAACCATTCGATCAAGTCATAAGAGCCGTAGATGCTCAATGCTCTATCATTCCGGTTATCTACTCAGACGACGGCTATAAACTTTTCCAGAGGCTCAGTAATATTGCCCATGGAAATGCAGATGAGGAAACCGCTTTGCGAGAATACGAACCACTTCGCAGCTTAGTGGTTGGAATTATCGAAAATGTGAAAAAGAAAGAAGAAGAAATCCAAAAAAATGCTGAAATCCAAAAAGCATTGGAGCAAATAGGATTCAACCATGGAGGTGATGACAGTGAGTAAGCTGGAAGAATTGATACAAGAATTTTGTCCTGATGGAGTGGAATGCTTTCCGTTGTGGTCTGTAACAACTTGGGATAAAAGGTTTAATAGTGTTGATCGTTCAAAGCAGCCAAAAGTGATTAATTACCCATATCTGCTTGCTAAAGATATGTTTGCATTAAAACGAGAAAAAGGAAATGTATTTTTGCTTTCTACCGGAGAAGAAACAGGCTGGACAACTGAGGAACTAGCAGGAGGTTATCTTTGCGAAGGAGAGGTTGTGACAATACCTTGGGGGAAATCTCGTAAGGTTACCGAGGTAATGAAATATTATCGAGGTAAATTTGTGACGGCAGACAATCGCATTGCCACTTCTACCGATACTTCGCAATTAATGAATCGATATCTGTATTATTGGATGATGAACCAAGGTGACACTATTGACAGTTTTTATCGGGGTTCCGGATTAAAGCACCCAAGTATGAAAGATATCCTTGATATGCGCATTCCGATCCCGCCACTTCCAGTTCAGCGTGAAATTGTACGCATTCTGGACAGTTTTACAGAGCTTACCGCAGAGCTTACCGCAGAGCTTACCGCAGAGCTTACCGCACGCAAAAAGCAGTATGCGTATTATCGGGATACACTGTTCACTTTTACAAGTGAAATCGTATTTAAAACATTGCCCGAAATATCAGAAAACTGTGACAGGCAAAGAAGACCTATTACAAAAGGAAATAGACAAGCAGGAGTATACCCGTACTACGGAGCCTCCGGTGTTGTAGACCATGTTGCTGATTACATTTTCGACGGAGATTACCTTTTAGTGTCTGAAGATGGGGCAAATTTATTGGCAAGAAGCACCCCGATTGCGTTTTCGATATCAGGAAAAAATTGGGTTAACAACCATGCCCATGTTTTAAAATTCAACTTTGCAGAGCTGCAAAAATATGTTGAGATTTATCTAAACTCTATCGACTTAAGTAAATATATTTCCGGTGGAGCACAGCCAAAATTAAATCAAGATAACCTAAACAGAATTCCTATCCCTGTTCCGCCAGATGATGAAGTTAAGAGAATCGTCGGTGTTCTCACCAGATTTGATACTCTTTGCAACGACCTAGCAAGCGGCTTGCCAGCTGAAATCGAAGCTCGTCAAAAGCAGTATGAATATTATCGAGATAAGCTGCTGACCTTTAAGGAGGCATCGGTTTGAATGAATGATTCAGGCAATTATGACATTTTTGAAGGTCTAAGCGGTATTGTGAAGGGGCTTGAGACTTTTGCATATGCCCTCAATAAAGTGCAGACTTGGTATCAACAAAATGCCGACAATATTGCAAATTATCTTTTAGCCTTTGCGGAATTTGGAGAATGGAGTGTAGCGACCAACAAACTTATTGAAAGCCAATTTGTATTTACAGATAATTTGACGCAGACCCTTGCGCACGAAATCTATCAAGGTGCTGATGTAGAAGAAGTAATGACTCGCTACTATTTTGATAACGATGGGCAAAATATGCAAAAGCTCATTCAAAGATGTAAAGATAGCGACTACATCCGAGAATATCGAGAGTTATATAGCCAAATTCTAAATGCATATGACAGAGAGGATTATCTGCTTGCCTGTATAGGCCTTTTTTCATTGGTTGACGGCTTGCTCGCAGATTGTTCCGGTATCAATAAAACTGCATTTCAAAAACGATTGGACTGTATTGCCGACAAATTCGCAGATAAAGCTGAACTGAATGAAATCGATAGAAAAACTCTTTGTATTTATGATGCGTTCAAGAAATTTGACTGCTCAGTGTTCAAAGATTCGAGATTTTCAGAAGAGGAACCGCAAGCGGTCAATCGGCATTGGGATGTACATGGTAGAACGCATCGTGAACATACAAGAATTGATTTTTTAAAGGTCCTTCTATGGCTGGACGCAGTGATCTATTTATCTGAAAAAGATGCGCAATTAGGAAGGGAGGGTGAAAACGATGAGCACTTACAACATGATTTTATCGAGCAATGAAAGCACAGTTGTGGCAGAATACGAGCCACAGGCAAAACGCTCCGATTCGTACCAAAGTGAAGCGGCACTGGAACAGGCTTTCATTAAAATGCTGATGGAACAGGGTTACGAATACGTGACCATTCACAGCGAAGATGCTCTGATCGACAATCTCCGCAGGCAGTTGGAGCGGCTCAATCAGTATAGCTTTACCGACAAAGAATGGGATAGCTTTTTCAAACATAAAATTGCCAATCACAACGACGGAATCGTGGAAAAGACCCGTAAGATTCAGGAGGATCATGTGCAGAATCTCACCCGTGAGGACGGCACTACTATGAATATCTCCCTGATTGATAAGAAGAATATCCACAATAATCGTTTGCAAGTGATTAACCAATACGAAGAAAGCGCCGGGAAACATGATACCCGCTACGATGTGACCATTTTGGTAAACGGCTTGCCGCTTGTCCATGTGGAGCTGAAGCGCCGTGGCGTTGCCCTCAAAGAAGCATTCAATCAAATCAATCGCTATCAAAGGGACAGTTTTTGGGCAGGTTCAGGTTTGTATGAGTATGTACAGATTTTTGTCATCTCCAATGGCACAAATACCAAGTACTACTCTAACACTACCCGATTCAGTCATATCAAGGAAAATGAGACTGCATCCAGAAAACGTAGTAAAAAAACTTCCAATAGCTTTGAGTTTACTTCTTTCTGGGCAGACGGAAATAACCGCACCATTCCCGATCTTGTGGATTTTACCAAGACGTTTTTTACAAAGCACACGTTGCTGAATATTCTGACAAAGTACTGTGTGTTTACCACAGAGGAGCTTCTACTGGTGATGCGTCCCTACCAGATTGCAGCCACGGAACGCATCCTAAACCGTATTGAAACATCCACCAATTATAAGAAAGCTGGAACCATTGAAGCTGGTGGATATATCTGGCACACCACTGGCAGCGGTAAAACATTAACTTCTTTCAAGACTGCACAGCTTGCGACCAATCTTCCCTATATTGAAAAGGTCCTTTTTGTGGTTGACCGCAAAGACTTGGACTATCAGACGATCAGGGAATATGATCGCTTTGAAAAAGGAGCTGCCAACGGGAACAAAAGTACTGCTGTTTTGCAAAAACAACTGGAAGACAGCACTTCCCGTATCATCGTTACAACTATCCAAAAATTAGATGTCTTTATCACAAAAAATCCTGCGCATCCTATTCGGGATAAGCATATCGTTTTGATATTTGATGAGTGTCACCGCAGTCAATTTGGCGATATGCATACCCGGATGGTAGGCGGAACTATCAAAAAAGGAGAAAAGACTGTTAAGGTAAACCGGTATTTTAGAAACTACCATATTTTCGGATTTACTGGAACACCAATCTTCTCTGTGAATGCGTCAAGCGGCGGAAATCCCAATCTGAAAACTACGGCGCAGGCATTTGGCGGAGAGCCGAATGAGAAAGGGGAAAAAGTATTACCGTTGCATACATACACCATTGTGGATGCTATCAACGATGGAAATGTACTCCCCTTCCGCATTGATTATATCAATACCATTAAGCAGAAAGAAAATAGTAAAGACAAACAGGTGACGGCTATTGATACGGAAGAAGCTCTTGCTTCACCAGAACGTATTTCTGAAGTAGTAAAATATGTTCTGCAACATTTTGACCAAAAGACTATGCGAAATTCCTATTACAGCCTGAAAGGTCAGCGAGTAAACGGATTTAACTCCATGTTTGCGGTCAGTTCCATCCCTGCTTGTAAAAAATATTATTTGGAGTTCAAAAAACAGCTTGCCCAAACGCATCGAGATTTAACAATTGCCACCATTTTTTCCTTTGCTCAAAATGAAGAAGATAGTGCAGATGGAATTTTAGAGGACGAAAGTTTTGATACCGATGAATTGGATCAGAGTTCCCGTGATTTTCTGGAGATGGCGATTGACGATTATAATAAGATCTTCAAGACCAACTTTGACGCTTCCAGCAAGGGATTTCAGGATTATTACAAGGATTTGTCCGACAAAGTGAAAAAGCGGGAAGTAGATCTGCTGATCGTAGTCAATATGTTCCTGACAGGTTTTGATGCTACGACGCTGAACACTCTTTGGGTGGATAAGAACCTGAAAATGCATGGGTTAATTCAGGCATTCTCCAGAACAAACCGTATCCTTAACTCGGTCAAAACTTATGGTAATATTGTCTGCTTCCGTGATTTAGAAGAAGCGGCCAATGATGCAATCAAATTGTTTGGAGACAAAAATGCCAGTGGTATTGTCCTTTTGAAATCCTATGATGATTATTACTATGGATATGTAGATGAAAAAGGGCGTAAACAAAAAGGATATGAGGAACGCATTGCCGAGTTGGTGCAAAAATATCCTCTGGGGCAACCTATCATTGGTGAACAGAATAAAAAGGATTTCATCATACTATTTGGCAATATTCTTCGTCTTCGGAACATTCTAACTGCGTTCGACCGCTTTGTCGGCAATGAGATTCTTTCGCCTATCGATTTTCAGGATTATACGGGTACTTATCATGACGTATATGAGGAAATCAAGCCAAAAGCCGGTGACAAAGACAGTATTATGGATGATGTCGTCTTTGAGTTGGAACTGATAAAGCAGGTAGAAGTCAATATCGATTATATCCTTATGCTGGTTGCAAAATACCATGACGATAATTGCGAGAATAAGGAAATCCTTGTTGCAATCGATAAAGCAATCAAATCCAGCTTGCAGCTGCGCTCAAAGAAAGAATTGATTGAGAACTTCATTGCAACAATCAACGCTGACACAAATGTAAACGAGGATTGGCAACGTTTTGTAAGAGAGCAACGGGAAGCTGATATACAGTCTTTGATTGCTGAAGAAAAGCTAAAACCGGAAGAAACAAAAAAGTTTGTAGCAAATGCTTTCCGTGACGGTGTGCTCAAAACAACCGGTACTGATGTAGACAGGATTTTACCACCTGTTTCCCGCTTTGGCGGCGGTGGTTCCCGTGATAAGAAAAAGCAGACAGTTATCGAAAAACTGAAAGCATTTTTCGAAAAATACTTTGGGCTGCTTAGCTCGGAAGATCATATCAATCAAGAAGAATCATCTGGAAATATGTAAAACAAAGGCGACCAACTTTTACGGTTGGTCGCCTTTGTTCGTCCTTCAAGCAATTTCTTGTAAATCAGTGCGTTATCGCTCCGGATCACCATGTCTGGGCTTTTCTTTTTGTTCCTGCCGTTTTCGCTGTTCCATCTCTTGCTGGTAAACACGATTTTCTGCATCATCTTGGAGTAGCTTAGCTATGTCTCTCTGACTATCGAACATCAGCAGAGGATCATACTTTTCGCCATAAGCAGACTGAATCCGGTTAGATGCGGAGGCAGACTTCTCCGAACGCAGCGCCATTCTCTGTGCATACAGTTCAACAGGTTCAAAGTCTGCACTCTGCTCTTTGAGATCTGCATATTCACTAAGGGCAGTTTCAAGTTCAGAGGAATACTTTTCTTCCTGCTGTTCCAACTTGGAAAGACTGGCTTCTGCGTCAGCAATGTCCTTTTTGATAGCAGCAATTCCACTATCATCCGCACAGTCCAGCTGATTAAGCAGTACAGCCTTTTCGGATTTCAGTTCCTCAATATCCTCGGTCAGCTTTGCAATTTTAGCAGATAGCTCCTTATACTTTGAGGTATTCCAGAAAGAAATTTCTTTCTTCTCTGTCAGCATGTTTTTTCGTTCCTTTGCGGCAGTTTTGATTTTCTGCACTAACGCCAGATACTCCGCAAGAATAGGCTTTGCAGCATCCAGATATTGACTCAGTTTGTACTTACCCCGGCTGATATGACGGAGCTGATACCGAAATACGATCATATTGGCACGCAATGTTTCCATAGCTTCTGCAATAGCAGGCAAACTGTTTTTGACAGCCTGTGCCATCTTCTTCATCTGCGCTTTTAACTCCCGCAGCAGGACATTGTCCGCCTTGATCTGGCGGTTCAGCTCACAGCGATCAGAGACGATCCCCTTTTTCTCCAGTGCTCTTGCGATTACACCTTCATGAATGGTGAGCTGTTCATCAAACCCCCGTTCTGCATGACTGCGATGGTCGATGCGTTCTTCCTGTCCAGCACGCTCCAAATGAAGATTGGTCACATCCGCCCACGCCTTACGCCAGAGGACAAGCTGTTCTTCGCTGTTCCAGCGCTCAGAGATTGGATTTTGTCTGCCGTATTTGATGCTTTTGGGATACTTAGATACCCTTTCATAACCCTGTGCCTGCGCTGCGGACGGGGTCATATACACCTTCTTTTTGCCCACCTTGTACTGGTATTGCTTTTCCCATCCATCGGCCTGTGCCTGTTTAAACTCGGCGGCAGTGAAGCCCTGTTCCTTGCCGTTCTTGACACAGAGATATTCTTTCTCGGTCTTGTACTGCCATTTTCCCTTTTCATCCAGCGGGCGCACCGTCAGCAGGATGTGAGCGTGGGGATTGTGACCGGGAGGGTATGGATCATGAATCGCCACATCCGCACACATCCCATCAGATACAAAGGTATCAGAAATAAAATCGGACAGCAGTCTTTCCCACTGTGCTTTGCTTAGCTCAATCGGCAGAGCAACCACAAATTCACGGGCCAGGCGGCTGTCCTTTGTTTTTTCGTTTTCCTCCACAGCATTCCACAGTGTTTCTCGATCCTGCCACTCTGCGGGAGCGGCAACCGGCAGAAAAATCTGCTGCCACACAAGTCCCTGTTTGCGGGTGTAGTCATGCTGCACTCCATCGTACTCATTGAGCATCCGGGAGCAGCTCAGATAGGCCGCAGCAGCCACGGCAGAGCGTCCGGCTCCACGGCTGACCACCTTGGCTTCCAAATGATAAATTGCCATAAATCACTCTATCCTTTCTGAACGGGGGTGCTGGAATTGCTCAACCCTTTATCCCAAAAGGGAGTCGTGAATCACAACTCCCAACCAAACAAGAGGTGGAACGATTTATTACACCCCTGTATCTGTGTCAAGCTGCCGGTGGCAGGTTGACACAGGCAGGCGGCGGGATGGGGTGGCAATGTACCACCCCATGAACAGGGGGTTCTATTCTGGAATCCCCTGCGCCGACTGCATGGGCAAGGCTGGCAGTTTGGCAGAAATGCAGCCTTGCCCAGCGGCGTCCGCAGACGCTGCAATCCCCCTCGGAGAGCGCACGATTTCCGCAGGAAATACCACCGCCCCTTCGGGGTGGTGAGTAAGTGCGCCCTTCGGGAAAAAAGAGAAGCGCCCCGGTTTCCCGGAACGCTCCCAGCTCATCGAACTGATTTGAATACTTCCCATAGAAAATCCTCCAGCTGCTCCAAAGTCATCCTCTGCACCTGCGGCAAAGCTTTCTCTAAAATCGCCCCTTCCTGGATGAGCCTACGTGTTCGGGCTTTACGTTCTTTCACTCGATCCCGTGCCTGAGCTTCCTCTAAACGGTGCTTAGCCTGTAATAACTTCTTTTCGTGTTCCATCATAAATTTTCCCTTTCTGCCGTATCTGGCTGAAAATGCAAAAAAGGCGGCTTATGAGATTTTATTCTCACAAGCCGCCTCGGTGCTGATCCTTATGCTGTTTTCCCTTTTTGATCCGACTCTTTAATGGCGGATGCTTCTATACTTTTCTGTTTGTTTTTCTTTGCCGCTCTGCGCTCCTTCTGTCTTTTATAGGCTGCTTCTTTCATGCAATCCTCACAGCAGTATTTCACGCCGTTTCTGTCTGTAATAAAGACAGTTCCGCAGTTTCCACAAGTGCATTCTCGTTTTCTTTTTTTCGCCGCTTCCTGCCGGTAATATTTAGAGCGACAATTTTGATTGCAGAACATCGCATTGGACATTTTTGATTCAAAGGTCTTCCCGCAGCACTTACACACAATCTGAAACGGTTCACCTACTTTCCGGGTGCCATCCCTCAGTGCTTTGTACCGTTCTCTGCTTTGCATACGATGCTTGCGCAGGTATTCCTGTCGCTTTTCTTCCTCCGGTGTCAGTTCCGACGCAGGTGCCGCAAAGTATCCAATAAAGTTTAGATAGATCTCCACTTCCTGCACTCGATCCCCATCCACCTTTTCTGGGGCATGAACAAGGATTTTGTCTACAAACTCGTTGATCATCGGCGTCGTCAATTCGGAAAAGTCCGTGTACTTTTTCGCCAGTGCAAGGAATTGTTCGGCATTTGCGGTACTTTCTTCAAAGGCCGCTACTTGTTTTTCAAACTCTGCAATCTCCGAGCGCAAATTTTTTTGTTCTGCTTCATACTCCGCCAGCAGACTATCAAAGCGTTCATCTGAAATTCGCCCAACCGCAAAAGACTCGTAGAGCTTTTTGATGATGACATCCAGCTCATCTGCCCGTTTCCGGTTCTTATTGAGCTTCCGTTTCGTATCTTTTACAGCTTCTTTCTGGCGGAGTGCAGATGCTGCTCTCACCTTTTCCAGAAATTCTTTCTGGTTGGTGATGGCATAGGTGCTGGCTGCCTGTATTGTTTCCAAGAGCAAAGTCCGAATGGCTTTAGTTGAAATATAGTGACTGCAGCATACATCCATCCTGTTTCTGGACGCCAGTTTATACGCTGAGCATTCGTAAGCATCATAGGGATAATTTCCGTTTTCTAAATCACCTTGGAATCGGTGGTTATACATTTTCGCCCCGCAATCAGCGCAGAACACGAGTCCTGTCAGCGGATTTGCTTCTCCAAGGGTATCCTTTCGCCTGGGGGTTTTCCGCAGCTTCTGCACCAGTTCCCATGTCTCTTTGTCAATAATCGCTTCATGGGTGTTTTCAAAAATCAGCCATTCCTCCTGCGGATTACGAACACTGCCCTTATCCTTATAGGATTCTTTATGAGAACGAAAATTTACAGTATGTCCGATATACTCCGGCTTAGACAGAATCTGCCCCACCATATAACCGCTCCAATTATAGGGGTTGGGAAAGTCTTCTTTGCTTTTCCAAAAACCGATCCCTTTCTTCCCCAAATAGACAGCAGGAGTTTCCACCTTGTCCTTATACAAAATCCGTGCAATTTCATAAGGACCGATTCCTTCTGCATTCATGCGGAATATCCTGCGTACAACCTCTGCGGCTTCCTCGTCGATCAGCCAGTGGAATTTATCCTTGGGATCTTTTTTGTAGCCATAAATGGCGATGTTTGTGGTCGGCTTGCCAGATTCACCTTTAATCCGAATCGCTGTGCGCTGTTTTCGGCTCAAATCCCGAAGATACCATTCGTTCATGATATTGAGAAACGGAGCAAATTCGTTGCTGTTCTGGTCGCTGCTGTCCACATTATTCGCAATTGCAATAAACCGGATACCATGCTGACGGAAGAACACCTCCGTATAAAAGCCGGTTTGCAGATAATCACGGCCAATGCGTGACATATCCTTCGCAAGTACGGTGCTGACCCGGCCTTCCTCAATATCGTTCATCAGCCGTTTCCATGCAGGCCGGTCAAAATTGCCGCCGGAATAGCCATCGTCTGTATAGTGGACGCAATTCTGGAAACCTTGCTGCTGAGCATAGCTTTCCAGATATTTTTTCTGATTCACAATCGAGTTACTGTCCCCAACCTGTTCATCGTCACGGGACAAACGCTCATAAAGAGCTGTGATTTTTCCTTCAGTCTGTTTTACGCTCATGATGCGCTCCTTTCAGACTGACGGCTCATTTGTGGTGATTCCATTATACCACAAGAACCACAAGGATTTGCAGCCTCGCTTTGAATCAGTCTTAAAATTTTATCTTCCATCGTTTCTGTTGCTGTTTCACTGCCGTATACTCTCACCCGATAGATAGTGGAACCGATACGGCGGTTTATCATATAAAAGCCCTGCTTTTCCTTTTCATTTCCCATAGGCAATATCCTCCGGCAAGGTTTCAGCTCTGCATTCCTGCTGTGTAACGCTTTTCTTCGCTGTTTTCATGGTTTTGATAGAACTCCTTTCCAAACGCAAAATGCCCTCCGAAAACCCTTGTGCTATCAGGGTTTCGGAGGGGCAAATGGTTACTTTCGCTTGTTCCTGAATTTCCGTACTCTCGCTGCATTCTGCTGACGGCGGGCAGATTCCGCACACTGTTGGGAACAGTACACCCGCTTTCCATCAGCCAGAAATTTCTGGCCGCAATACTGACAGGTGCGGACAGGCTGGCTTTCCAGTGACGCTTGCAGCTCCGGGTCATTTGGCAGAACAGATCCCCGAAAGTAGCGGCACATAGCACTGTTTGTGTAGCAGATGCCGAACATCGGACAATCACAGTCCAGCGGCAAGCACCCGTACTCGCTGTCATAGTTGGCGCAAAGTCTTTTGATCAGCCTTTTGATGGAGCGTTTCTCTTTTGAAGTCAGCTCCCTGTTTTGGTTTGACATCATTGTTTTCTCCTTTCTTTCATAAAGTGTAATCAGAATAATCATTTTCGGATTACCTCCTCACTGATAGGAGAAAACAGCGGTGTAAATCGGAACTGTTTTTCAAAAATTAAAAAATAAATTATGCACAGCACAAGTTTTTGAGATAAAATAGAAGTCAGAAGGGAGGCGAAGTCATGGACGAAGAACAGAATAATCTGTGGTTGGAAGAAGAAAGCGAAGAAAATTCAGAAGAAGTCTCCTGGGCAGAATCTATCCTTGACTTTGCCGACTGGAACCAGGACGAGGACATACCTGTCTGCGATGAAGAACTGGAAGAAGCGCTGGCAGAGGAACGGAACGCTGCTTTGGAAAGTGAGCTGGAGCAGGACGAGCATCCTTTAGAAGCAGAAGACGATATTCCAGAAGATGCCGATTCAGCCGAATCGCCCATCAGCCTGAATACGCTCCGACAGCAGATGGATGAAACAGCTGTGGAGCGCATCAGCTTAGCCGCAAGAACAGAGACAGATTTTTCTGTGGTTATTGGGGAAATGGACCGATTGGATCGCAACCGGGAACGCAGAGAGCGATATCATGAAAATCTTCGTGGAGATATACCGCTGGAATATAAGAAGGCAAACTATGGATTGGTTTTCCCTGAGTGGCTGAATACGCCGGAACAGCAGCTTCTGGGCAAAGGCAGTTTTCTGGACTTGATCTTTGACTGTCCTTATGAGATGCACCAGCTGACTGCTGATCCCTTTCTCTCCAACATTGTGGAACGGCTGAAGGACGAACATAAGGAAGTGCTGTACTTTCTCTCCCTGCGGCTTTACAGCACTGTTAAAGTAGCAGTCATGCGGGGGCAATCTGATCGAAATATCCGCAAGCTGCGGGATACTTACACACGAAAATTACAACATCAGCTATATGAACATCTTTTGCGGAAGAACAGCTTGACCTTGCGGGAGAAAGAATTTGTTGCTCTGTATGCTGCAAGCTTAGAGCAGAGCGGAAAGAGTGCGGCGAAGGTCAAGCGAGAAAATAAAACGCCGCCCCGTAAAAAGAGCGGCTTGACAGGATCCAAAAAATGATTTTATACTTGTAATAGGATTATAATATATCAGATTACACACGGAGGTGAAGCCATGCAGAATCTATTTGCACACGCCAGCTCCTATTGGGTGCGGTACAATCAATATGAGATAAAGACCGGAAAGAATGGCAGACGATATATCATGGCCGCGCCTGCGGCAGAACCGAAAGTTTACGATCCTCTAAAGGATTCCGAAAAACTGGTTGTGGATGCTCTCAATGTCGGGATGCTCTGTATGGGTCGGAAAAGTGAGGCGGTCATTGAGCAGGCTGTACTGGAATTTGTTCATCAGTATGGGCTACTGGGGCTGATGACCGCACTGCCTACCACACCGTCCTTTATGGACTATGAGGCAGTTTATCTCCCGAAAAACAGATTTATAAAAGCAGAATCCATGCAGACAGAAGCATTTTTGTCTTTATTCTATCCTTTTGAAAAATTAGATGTGGTAAAAGAAAGCATTCAGTCAAGCTGGAACATCAATCAGGACAGAGCGATGATGGCGCTTGCTATGACCTTTGCCGAGCAGCCTATGGCGATGAATATGCAATTTCAGCGTCAGTATGCGGAACCGTATGAATGGAGCGTACAGCAATTCAAGGATTGGGCATTTACACTGACCAGCAGCTTTTTGTTTTACCACGACTACGACCAGCTGGATGAGGCATCCAGAAACACCTATCGTATGGGCATGGCTGCTTTTGGCGGAATTGCACCGACTTATCATATTGCCCTGTTTGACAAGCCCGCAGCCACCCCCACGATTGTCTGGGACTTTCACTCGCTTCTAACGGCAATTCAGCTCATGTTCAGCTTTATGCTGACTGATGAGGAAAAACCGCTGAGGCTCTGCGAACACTGCCAGAAAGCTTTTGTCGCCAGCCGAGCCAATAATGTATTTTGCAGCCCACAGTGCAAAAACCAGCATAATGTGTATAAGAATCGGGCAAAGAACCGGGATAGAGACGAGAAACAATAAAAAAGAGGGGGCGCTTGCCGCAGCTGATTGCTGCCAAAAGCGTCCCCTCTGTCTATTTTATGTTATACTTCATATACCAGCTCATACAGCACGATTTCTTCTGCCCGGTTATGGATGCTGTTCATACGGCGCACCCATTCCATCTGGTCTGCCGCTTTCAGAGCTTCTGCGACTCCTTCCTGTTTTTTCATAGCAGCTATCATCACTTCCATGCGGGCATTGCAGAGCTTGTCGATCTCGGCCAGGTGATTCCAGAGCCGTCCTTCCACTATGAGATCCGAGTAACGGGCAGGATGATGCTCTTTCAAAAAGTTTCGCCGCATTCGGCCATATTTGCCGAGCTGATACTCCTCCTGCTCTGGAAGTTTTATGTTTGGGATAAGATAATCCCCCTCCTGACGGTATGTGCCGCCCATTTCTTCAAAGATAGATTTCATGACGACCTCCTTTGTGTGTTTTGGTTTCGGCAGTTGTTGGGATATTTTAACTCCTTTCCTATAACTGCTTTTCAATTCACCACAAATGAGCCGCAGTCATATGTATTAGATGGCAGAAACCACCCTTTACATAGTAACTCTTGAAATAGAATTTTCTTCAATATCAGCTTCGAAGCGAACCGATGCACGAGGAGTAACCCCAAGTATATTTGAAGTTATCTCCTCTATTCTTTCATGCTGTAAATCACTGATACTCAAACTCTCAATTTCACTTGCTGATGTCCTGAAGGCCAAGCAGTTTGCAAGTAAAAAGGCGGATAACAGTGTGGATACTAGCTTTTGTCGTTTCATAACAACTTTCTTCCTTTCTCTCATTATTTACCATGCTCCAAAGATGCTGCCAGTGGTTGAAATATCTATTTTATCTATTTCCAACTCTTCTATTGGGAAAATCTCTGCTTTTTCACTGGATGAAACAGCAATTCCAATGATAAGTCCAAGCAATACTGCAATGAACAAGGGAAGAAGCCCATTCTTTTTCTTTTGATTTTCTATATGCTCTTCCTTCATGTCCTGAGTCGTCTTTTGTTCTTTGGACTCATCCCGAGGATATATCAGTTCATCCAGCGTGATCCCATACAGCTTGCTCAGATAAATCAGATTATCACTGGACGGCATAGCCAATCCCTGTTCCCACCGGGAGACAGCCTGACGGGAGACCTTCAGCTGATCCGCCAAATCGTTTTGGGACAGGCCGTGTTCCTTCCGCAGTTGGGCCAGACGTTCGTTCAGTTCCACCGCTTTTCACCTCTGATGATAAGGATTTTTTGATCAAATGCAACCACGTTCGGTTTACATCGGGGGCAACTATCAGTTGCTCCCCATGTTTTCCAACTTTTTTCGCAAATTTTTAAGAAAACAGGAGCGGCCCGTGAAGTGC
>ENA-OXEA01000380-OXEA01000380.1-human-gut-metagenome-genome-assembly--contig:-NODE-380-length-34333-cov-8.443987_pt1 | contig 34333 bp, 33 predicted proteins | sample MGYA00249352_ERZ652237 | MGnify/ENA primary metagenome ERZ652237 (study PRJEB26925, sample SAMN05826962) | human gut metagenome | biome: ENVO:2100002; feature: ENVO:00000062; material: ENVO:00002003... | reverse complement strand
ATAGGCTCCGGTCTCGTGGGCTCGGAGATGTGTATAAGAGACAGATATTTGTCTTCATGACATTTACAAATTAAGTGCCTTCTGCCCTATACCTAGGGAGGAATAGCTATCATTTTACAGCGTTGAAACTATCAAATACCGCATTATCCTCTATTTTCTTGCGCAATTCCTCTAAATTTATCGCCGCGGCCTTTACACCCATATCCTGAGCCTGCTTCAATAGGGTCTCCGCTTCTGTCAAATCACCGGTCAACATACTTAACACTCCTTTTGCGTGAACCGCCTCCGGAGCGTTCCCCGCCTTCGCCAAATAGTTCTTAGCGGAAGCATAATCACCCTTGCCCATAGCGATATTCGCAGCGTTAAGATTCGCTACCGGATCATTCGGGAACATACGGACAGCAATATCAAATACATTATCATATTCGTCACTACCGATCTCATAGCTGTTAGCCACCGCGAACATCTCCCCTAAACTTAGCTGTTGCGGACGAGTCTTGATGATCTCACGCCCCTCATCCACCGTAAACTCACGCACCGTATAATCAATCTTATATTCCGAACGACGTAACGAAGGGAAAATATCTTTCAACACATAACGGAAAGCGGCGCCACCACCCAAGGCACGTAACTTAGCCTCCTTGCGATCCGGATCATCCGAGCTATCGATAATCGCCAATACCTCGCTACGATTCGGCACATTCGGATCGGCCTCTACCTTTTCCTTAAAACCGACCCAATCTTCCGGTTCCGAGCTCATCGTGAAAAAATCAGCCTTGAAGTCATTCTTCTGGCGGATATAGTCACGTAACGCTTTGACACGATTATCCGCCAATTTCTTATTACTAGCGTAAGAGCCTTCCGGTGAGGCATATCCTTTCAGTACGATACCTGTCGGTTTCACGTTCTTATCCTCTGTAACGGTACGGATCGTATTATTGATCTTCGCCAACTCCACCGCATTATTACGGAAATCAGGAAGAATCTGATATTTACCCACTTGGAAGTCCAAGAAAGCCGTACCAACTTCCGCACGATGCTTCTCCGTCTCTGCCATCGGCGTGATATAAGAGAATGTAGGCTGAACCTCATAGCGCTTATCCGGACGACGACGAATCTTGTCCGCGATCAATAACGGACTACCGGCCTCTTCCTTACCGCAACCGCATAGATTCGGGTCTAACACGACACGTGCGTCTTTCATCCAATCCTCAAAAGGCACGGCGGTTTTATAACTTACCACTTGATCTTCCTTCCCGGCTTTCAAGATAGTATAATGAGGTACGTCGTTCAAATTATCCAAGGCGACCTCACGATTATATACTTTCTGGCGGATACGTCCGTTCACCAAAATAGAAGGAAGCCCCTCTTTTTGCGAAGCCGATTCCAAGACGGGGGTCAGTTCCAAATAGCTACGGGATTTCACCGCATCGCTACTTACCGTCACCACGGCATCGATATATACCGAGTCGCCCTTCTGTACCACGTCGTTACAAATCACTTTAACCCCATCCGAGGCAGTCTGTCCCATGATTGCCGGAGACACGACGGCCATCATAGCCGCCATCATATATGCATTTATCTTCTTGTTCATCGCTTGGGTCATTTAATAAAGTAAATAATAGAAATAGCGGCTTTCGTAACCCCGAAATAATCTTTCGTATCACTTTTCAATACGGTTCCGCAAGTGGCACAAGGATATTTATCATAATCCAGATGCGCCCAACCAATACCCAACACGGCTTCCATGCTCCACCGATCGCTTAACAACCACTGATAACCATAAGAGAGTCCAGCGCCATACAAATTACCTTGATAACGGTGATTCTCCATATTCTTGCTCAAGAACTTTAGGCCTCCAACATTGTAATCCGCATAATGCGCATGCAAGCCGAAGAAATGTCCATTAAACTTCTCACACAACCAATAACGAGCTTCTGGTTGTACCAGCCAATGTTTCATACGAGCCTCATCACCAAACTTCCATCCATTATAGTTGCCGGATAGATCCAGCGACCATTTTTTAGCCAAGCCAACCTCTACGCCCAAGTTGATCGTAGCAGTCGCATCATAGAGCAAGTTCGACTTCACCGCGAACTTCTGGCCGTAAACGCCTGTCGTAGCTACCAAGAGCAGGACTAGGAAAAGAATTCTCTTCATATCGAATATTTTTTCGTTTTTATTATACATACGTGAATGCCTTCACTTCGACGAGCTCACATTCAACTGTTTAAGTAATAATTTACCGGGCTTAAACTTCACGCTTTTACGAGCTCTTATCATATAAGCCACCCCATTCTTAGGATTTCTGCCGATCCGTTCGGTTTGTTCCCAAGCGGAGAACGTCCCAAAGCCCAATAGCATCAAAGAACCATCACTTTCCAAAGCCTCTGTCGTAGTCTCTTCCCAAGCTTGAACAAAGCGCATCGCCTCCGCTTGCGTAACCGACAATTTATCAGCCAATGTTTTCACGAGTTCTCTCCTATTCATCCCTTTCACTTTTAATTTGCATCACAAAAATAGATTATAACATTTCTTAGCACGATAGGTGTGAGTTTCAACTTTAAAGGGTAAACCTACCAACTATCCTTGATTGATAAGAACACCTATTCATTTCAAAGAAGGTGATAGGAACACCGACACTTTATAAAGACAGCAAGGGGCAGACTTGTGTAAGCCTGCCCCTTAGCTGTTATACCATATCATCCACATCTAACACTTAATCTCTTCCTTGCGAATGAGATTCTCCAGATCGTTTATCTCCTCCAAGGAAAGCCCCGTACATTGGGCGATCACAGAGGGATCCAAGCCGATTCTTTTTAAGTTCAAAGCGGTACGTAAAGTAATCAAGCGGCTACCTCTCACCTCACCTTTTGCCTCAGCATTCTCCACCGCATACTCCATCGTCGCCTTCCAATCCCGGTAGATCTTCAGGTTCTCGTCGTAGATGGCACGCTCCTGCGGGGTGAGGGCACCCAAGTTCGCCACGTCCAGCAAACGGCGGAAGTGGGCCTCTTTCTCCTTTAAGGGAGACATATCAAACAGGTTCATATTCTTCAGTACATAAATTGTTTTTTCTAACGGAGTAACGCACTCCTCGTAACGCAAATCGAATCGTTCGAAAGAGACATAGATCTGTTTCAGCCGAATCCGCCCTGTTTGCTCATTTGCCAGAACCACGTCCGTTCGCCATGAAGGGAACTCGGGAAGGCTGAAGTTCAAAAGGTAGATTCCATATACCGGGAGCAGGTCGTATTTCCACTCCGGGCCCTTCTCTCCTTGACGGGAGATCATACGGCAAATATAGTAAAAACTGCATCACCTCACGCTCGTCGTACAAGGCGGCCTTGAAGCCACTATCCAACATGATATTCACGTAATGTTCCATAGTTCGTATGGGTTTTGATTGATTAATACTTGACAACGTATCTATGCCGTAAAGGTAAGGACTATTTTCCGAATAAAAAATCTCGTCTAGATAAAATAAGCCATTCATAACACCAACTGTACAATTGGGCATCGTAAGCGGTTGTGAATGGGCATTCTTACACTGTTATACCCCAGCCGTAAGCCTATTTTTTTCTTGCGTATTTGGAGGCTAGCCGTAAATTGGGCGGAAAAAAGGATTCTCCGGGAGTTAAGGATACAAAGTGTTAGATTGATTTCAGTTAAATAGAGAGAGACACAGCATGATGCTGTGTCTCTACAATTAGATATATATTAAAACCGTTTTTCGCAGCAATTGATTCTACTTTTTCTGGATTTTAATTCTATTTGTAATTATCTTTTACACAACGGATAAATCCAGTATATCCAGTCTTCTCCACTAAAGAAATATGTTCGTTAGCAAGCAACCGATAAGCATGTTGTCCGGATTTTCCATTTTTAGCAATGCCACTATATGAAGTACGAGCAAAAACGGTTTGGCCTTTTAAGCCATTAAATTCATTTTTCTTATATGATCCATATGCACTCGCATCAGTTCCAACTAGATAAATAACAGACAATTCCGCTTGATTCGGCATACGCCAACCATGCTCATTCATTATACGATTACATGGATTCGTAAGATTTGTTTTTGCCTTCCATGTTCCACCAACTTGATTGCTTGACACACTTCCCCTAACAATACAAAAAGACTTATAAACCCTGTTTATATCATTATCACGTTCATTATGTGGGTCCAATTCATTCATGGAAGGAGCCGGTTTTAATGAATTTGCATTCAAATAGTCAAACGTAACAGTAAGTGCCTTAGGATCAACAGAAGATATTTTGAAAAGCGTTTCAGGTGCCTTTTTTCTATCTAAATTATTCTCATCCATTCCTTTCATATTCAAATCTCGTATACACCGATAGTTTCGTATCTTTCCTGTCGTATGACTATCATCATTACCTATTGTAATTCCTTCTTCTGCCCAAAACACAACTTTGCCATCATTATTACTTGGTATATAATGATATTTAGCTGGAATATTTTTAGCAAAACCCTCTTTTACCCAATCATCTATATTAAAAAGTGAAGATTCCGCAGATAAAGACGAGCGCCCCAGCCATAAAGATATATATTGCCCAGAAGAGGCCAAATACCATTTTTTCTCTTTTGAGTCTATCACTCCATCCCCATTCTCATCTCGATTTCGTTGCAAACAAGCATAATACGCATTTTTATAATCGTCCTTCATCTGATTAGAGTTACTTTCTTTTGAATAATCCAAAAAAGTGCTCCAACCTTTACCACTAAAGTCTGGTAGATTTAAACGGCCATAAGCAATATCCTTGATTTTACTTGGATTAGTTGTTGTATTTAATAATCCGGTCTCGTTTATAGTCTCAATCCCCCAAGCGTTATAATCTTCTCCTTTGTTTAAATCATATATTGTCTGGATAGAATGTTGTTTAATCACGAACGAGGCATCTGAAGTAAGAGTACTATTTCCTCCAGATGTCTGTTTCTGTGTTTTATCCATAATAAAGAATTCACGATCAAGTGTATTAACAAACTCTGGCCACATTATACTTTGATAATAATACTCATTCACAAAACAAACAAACTCGATAGCTCCCTCATTTGTGGGAGCTAGAAGAGAATTCTCTCCTTTTGCCCATTTATTCAACTCAGTCAATAATTCTTCAACAGAAAGCAATTCACTCACGTGCTTCTCATCAGGATATTTATAGGTTTCTTCTACAGGCACATCTTTTAGAGATTTAAAAGAAACCCAATTTTTTGACTCCTCCTTTAATTCCGAGAATTCTGTTAATTGGAAATTAGTCAGAGGATCTTTTACGTAAACTCTCAAATCTGTAGTTTTAAAATCCGATTTATGAAACGTTATTTTTCTTGCCTCAAAATGAGCGTCTAATTGAATTGATTTTCCTTCTCCCGAAACCGTTACATCTCCTTCTTGCCGCCAAACATTATTATCGGTAGCTGTAACTTCCGTTTTTATACTTTCAACTCCTTCTATCTGAATATTATATGTATAATTCATATTACGCTTTGTTGAAAAATCTTTATGATCAACCTTATCGCTACTCCCCGCTCCTAAACCTAAATGAATACAATATACAACTTCCGCACTCGTTTCTTTTCCGTCTGTATCTTTTGCGTAGTAAGAACCTTTCAATAATACGTACGTAGCCGGCTTATCGACATATGTGAACACTCTTCCTTCCGGGGGTGAATTTCTTAAAGACCCTTTCGATAATTTTTCACGATCATCCGCAGAATTACAACCCTCTTTTCCATTAGCTATATTTTCAGGCATATAAAAAGTAAAAAATCCTTCATCTTTTGAGATTGTCAATTCCTGAGTTGAATAAGAAACAATCTCTTCTGAAGTAGAACCTTCCCATACATTTACCTTTTTAGGAACTTCACAAACTTGGTAACTTTTCAATTTAAATTCCCGGCCATCTGCCACTTCAATTTTAAAAGTCACCTTAGCCGCTACTCGCTTTAAGTAAATTTTGCCTTTCTCAACCAATGTCCCATCCACTTTGACAGTACAATAATCTTTTGTATCATCCTCATTATTCCATAATCCACTTACCAATGAGGTAGTATTCGCAAACTGGACCGCTTTATCTCCTCCAACTTCCGCTAAAAGAGAAGTCAAATCAGATTTTGAAGGATGATTATTTCCCAACCACGACTCTAATCTTTCCGAAAGTCCCGGAAACATATCATAATCCACATTTCCTATCGCAAAAATCCGTTGTTCTCCGGACAAGGTAGAGAAAGATATGGTAGATCCGGAAAGTTCCGTATACTTTTGAGCGGTTATAAACTCATCATTATCCTTTTTAAAGGAAAACACATATAAATCAGCAACACCACTATCAGAAAAAGCCTTTGTCTCAATCTTACCGCTCATAGGAATCGTCACAGATAATTTCACCACCGTAGGGATACCTTCTTCTACTTCTGTTCTTTGAGCCAGATACTCATCGTTTGTGCAAGCGCTTAGGATTAATAATCCTAATAAAAACATAATATATTGTTTCATCATCTTGATTTTTTAGCCATTAGACATACTTTCTATTTATTCAAAAGGGTCAAGAGCGACATTCTCGTTCCCAACCTCTTCTAAAATCCATTCTATTTCCGTAGAAGGTTCATATAGACCTTTTATCTCGTAATAGTTGCCCTTTATAAACTTATTGGCAGGAAAAGAAAAACTTTTTGTCTCTGACCCATTTTGTTGTACACTCAATAGAATATTTTTATTCGCGTCACTAATTTCATACGTATAGAACGTCGTCGGCTTATCTTCCGAAGGGTAAGTCAATGCCTCGAAAACTCCATTTTCCACAGAAGAGGTATTAAAAATAGCGACTTGCGAACTAGCATTTAAGCCTTCCACATTTATTAATGAGAATTGATCGTTAATCAAGTCATTGTTATTCTTATTATAGATCCCTTTATATTCTATTTTAGCACTTAGCTGAATCAATAAGACTCTAATAGCTTCATTAGTCCCATTATATTTTAAAGTAGTATTCGATTTTCCTATTTTCACCAACTGAGAAGATTGAAAAGATGTTGTTTGTATTGTTTTTGAGGTATAATCAGCATAGGTAGCACAGTCGTTAAATAATGAATTATCCGCATTTGCCACAACCAACACCGACACCGCTTTATCTTCCTTGCCGAATGTACGCACACCAACCAACCCCAATTCATAACCCGATAGATTATCGATAGCTTTCATATCTCCCATATTCGCAAAATCCTGAAAATGGATACGATTTCCATCCGTGTCAAAAACAGCCACATGGCAATTCTGAATCATGATTTCCTCTGTAGTGGCATATTTGTAATTAGGAGCCGAAGCCTTCGTCTGTATATCCCCCATCAATAAAACTAAAGACATATCTAAAGTCTGAGAATCTATCGGCTCTTCGGAGGAGCAGGCAGATAATCCCCCCAATAAGCCCAACGTCAACATAAATAAAATTACTTTCAATCTCATAGCTCAATATTTTTATTTATTACCCTATTATTTAAAATGTAAACTCAAATTCATGATCCTTATCAAAAATCCAATCCTGTGTCACACACTGCACCGTTACATCAACAGTAGCATTCCTAAGCGTCACCTCTAACTTATACAGATAACCAGCCCATACAGCTATACTAGGATCAGAAGTCTCACTCAAACGGGACTTTATCGGGAAGCTACAACTTCCTGTTTCTCCATTATTATACACATAATCAATCTTCAATGTTGTTGGCTGACTAGATGAGGTATTTTCATAGCTATACAAACGTTCTGTAGTGTCATTAACGGATTGCATTCCGTATAATTTCTCACCAGAAGAAACCTCACCCGCTACTTGACCTATAGTCTTAGAATTCAGCAAAGATAAACCTTTGATTTCCACATTATCATACTCAGTCCCATCAGACTTTAGAATCTTAAACTGCTGCAACATGATAGCCGCCGTACGTTGGATAAGTTTTACCTCGACAGGCGTATTAGCGGGTTGATCCAAACCCAGAATCTTCTCGGATATGTTCACGTAGACACCTCCTTTATTATCCGGGTAGGTTCCTCCATCTCCCTTTGCTATTTCAGTTTCCCCTACTTTTACAAAAACATTAGGAACCTCAACCAAGGTCTTACCCTTTAAATCCGCATAAGAAATCTGGCTAGCTGAAGCTAAGCCAGATCTGGATACGGACGCTGCCGCATTCGCGATTACCACGATCTTGAGATCCGTACGCTCTGATTTATCTTTTGGAATCTTAAAAATTAGGGATTCGCTTATCGATCCGTTCGAGGAATAATAAGAAGTTAAAAAGTCCCCTACATTCTTAGTCTTGGAATCATACTTAAAGATAGCGATGTAACAATCAGAAACAGATCTCTCATCCTTCGTCATATTCTCCTCAGTTCCGTCAGTTGGCCCAGTAAGTTCAGAGCTTTTCGTAGTAACATTCGAATTCCTTACAAGGAGAGAGAGATCTAATGAGGCATAAAGCTCTGTGGCATCGATACCTGCAGGTCCTTTCGTATCCACACCACTCAAAATATCGTCTTCCATGGAGCAAGACACTCCGATGCAAAGGAAGCATAATAATGCTAGTATATTCTTTATTTTCATAATGGATTGAATTTTTCTCTTGTTTTACACTAGCAAAATTAGAGGAATCCATTATTCGGCACGATAGGCGTAACTTTCAACTTTAAGGGGTAAAACTAGCATATTGAATATAGGCATTTGAGGGTGTGGCTAAAGCTATCTTAGGCGATAGGGATACCTATGCAGGGCGCAAATCCATCCATCATAGGACAAAAAACGGAGTCCGGAAATTCCGAACCCCGTTCTCGCTATTAATCGTTATGAAAGAGTTTTATCAATTCACGTCTGTCTCAGTTTGCGTGATGAGTGTCCAAGGCTCAACCTTAATGCTAAAACTGATACAAGCGTTCAACTCGCTTGTGTCGGGATCCTTAGAGCCTTCACCGGTTATCGTAGCGTATATCTTATAGATGGTATTACGTTGTACACCAATAATGCCACTAGTCGCATCTTGCTTAATTGGTATACGGTAGTAGCGATCTCTTTTAACCATATCATTACCGAGTCCTTCCGTTTTTCCATTTGGATACCAATTGCCCCGAAGAATTAACATGGTCTGTATCATTCCAGATAGAGAATCACCGTTATTCGGATCATCTGCAAACATCTGTTTATTCCCCCTCATTTCAAACACATAAAATTGAGGCATCTCTTTATGTCCATATTCATCACCACTAACCGTTTGATCATCAAAAGAGAACCAACTGTCACCATTATAATTTATGGAACCATCGCCGTTCAAATTAGAAGAATGACTATGACCCGTCATTTTGATGTCTACCCCTCCATCCATTGTCCAATGTAAAGAAGCTACATCATTCTTACCTTTCACTAAGAAATAGTCATCCCGCTTATAGCTACAACCATGAGAATATGTGGTAGCATTGTCCAAACTATACGGTTTTGCGTCAGCATAGATAAGAGAAGTATTGCTAGCGTTCGCAATATATACATGTGTCAACTCAAATGACGCATCAGCATAATTGTTCTTGAAGTCGCAATCAATAGCTTGAAGTTGGACACGGGCTACATGGCGGGTTAATGGGATTTTATCAGCAGCTAGAATATTTGCCGGATCATAAGAGGAACCATTTTCAGTCCATTCTGCCGCTTCACTTTTTTTCTCAATCTCATTATGTGCTGCACCTACTGTCGCATTGTTTGTATATATAATAGAAGGGGCCGTAGATCCTTTCACCCAGTTATCATACTTTGTCCCAGCAAGCAACTGATGCTCACCTCCACCAATCGTAACTATCTGGCTGAACATCGGCACATACGTTTGCGTAACACCTGGCGCTGGATGCACATGCGTAAAATCAACGAGATCTTCAAGTTCGGCAGTTTTCACATCCCCCAAATTAGAAGGAGGCGTAGCAAGTTTCGTATTCGCTAAAAAGACCACCGCCAATTGCGTATCAGAAAGTTCGCCGGCCGCCGTAGCTTTTACCTTAACGACAATATCTTCAATAGTCTTTACGGAATTACCATCAGTAGAGGATACCGTCTTCATTGCGGCGAATTTGTATGCATCCTCGTTCTCCCCATTGTCTACATAAAACAAATAGGCGGTTAGTTCATTAATAAATTGCTCGTTATTACTGCCAGATTCTAGCACAGCATCACCGCCCTCTTTCGTTGCACCTTTTGTCTGTATCCCATCCAAAGCCGTAGCGGTAAGAGAGACATTCGCATCTATCATCTGATAGTTCTCTTCCGGTATCTCGATGCCATTCGAGCTATCGTCCGAGCAGGAGGCAAAAGTGCATGCGGCGAAAGAGGCTAATAATAAATGTCTTAGTTTCATATCCTTTTGTTTTTTCTTGTTTATACTAAATTTCATTCCCTATGATTCCATTACTTAGTCTATTACCGGATGCTGCATTACCGGGCCCCAGCCTACTACCTGCACGGCTATATTCAAGTTGGTATCTACCTCGGGTTCCGGATCCGGACCTGGGCCCGGGTCTGGCGTTACGGGAATATTGTCGAAACTTTCGCCGTCAAAATAAATACGGAGACGGTAAACGTAGTTGCGACGGATGAAATTATGATCATAGCCGTTCTGCAAGCCACCCGCATTGATCACCGCCGTGAAGATTTTCGTATGGTCTTGATAACTGGAATTCCCCTGCAAGGTAGCTTTTACGGCGATCATCGTGTGATCGTCGCTTTTCATATTTTCCATTACATAATGAACGAATGGCGTATTGGATATCGAAGCGCCATCATTTACCAACAGATCCTCGAACGAGGTATCCTCCGAATTTCGCACGGCATCGGGAGCCTCTGTCTCTCCCCAATCCGCCTCACTGAAATAGTAAGACTTTGTCTTCATATTGTAGATACCTACCGCATCGATTCGCACCTCACGTCCAGCGAACGGCGTTCCGGCAAAACGAGTGGATATATTCACCAAATCAATACGTGCGGCTACACGGGTCAAAAGGATCGGGTCGGAGATGCCATCCACATTCTGATCGCCAAGATCCGTATATCCTAAATAGTTATCTTCCTCAGATAAAGCGGATTTTGTAACGATCACTTGACTACTCATCGTTAGGTTCGTTTGCGATTGCGAGGAGAGGTCTACCAAGCGAGTCTGGAACTCATCGTAGGTAGAAATGGTAGATAATAAATCTCTCGGCACGTTCGCCAAGACAATGATCCGTGCCCGGACAGCCTTCGTTGTCGGCACATCGGCTATTATGGCGGAATGTTCCGCCCCGGAAAGAGCCTCCCATTTATAACCGAGCAGTTCCGTGCCGGTCTCATTAAATACTACCACTGCCAAATTATTGATATAAGCCTCACCCTCCAACTCATTCACGTCATTGGGGTTATAGGCTTTCGTAGCCGTACCGGACGCCTTGACAGCGACGGACAGCTTAGCGCCTTCTAAGGAAAGAACCGGATCCTCATCTTTAGAACAACTCACACAAGCGAGAATCGCCAAACCGGATAAAAATATGTTCGCTAATAATTTCATGTTCGTATCGTATTTCTTAATTATATATGATGAGGTACCCTTTAATGCATCGGAATATCTTCTTCCACTACTCCCCAAGGACGAACGGTTGCCCGGACGGATAAGGTTCCGCCCTCACCCCATTCAAGGATCAGATGGGTATTCTCTCCCGCGCTCGTATAAATAGGATCACCGTTCTCGTCTACCTTGGCCGAGCCTAACGAGACTCCATTGGCGCTTATCGACACAGCCATATCCTGTCCCGGACAAGCGGTTTGCATAGTAGGGGTTATCCATTCAACCCCGGACTCGTTCCACGCACCTTCCGGATTATAATATACGCTATCGCCAATCTGCGTACCACGGTAATCAAAACCACTTAATGTATTATTCAAGTAGAAGTCGCAATCCACGGAACTTCTCAACCCCATCCTGCCGAGTTGCTCTTGCAACCCTCGGGTCTCGATCGTGACCGTACCCACTTTCGGACGAATCACGATCTCAGTCTCCTTCGCTACGCCTCCGGCTTTTGTCAACACTTGTTCGCTACCATAATAAAGGCTGTCCGGGGTAACTGCCAAACCATCTTGGCTTTTCAACATCACTTTCAAGTCCTCTATGGTCTGGGCCTCCGATACGGATTGCTTTTCACCCAAGGCATTCACGTTGCCCCATGCCACGATACGTAGACTACGATCGGCGGTATAGCCATCCAAAACAATCTCATTGCGAGAACGGATAAAGTTCTTATCCAAGCGACGTTTCTCCAAGTAATTCAGATTCTCGTCGAATATATACAGATCGGTAGATTCCATCCATCCGTATTCCGTTATATCGTCTCCCTTGATATTCTCGACCTTCAGTTTGAGCGTATAGCATTGATCCAAATCCTCCTTGATGCAGCTAGTCGCTATAATAGCGAACAAAGCCACAACCAAGAGAAGCAATTCCTTTGTAAACAGTATGTGTTTCATAATCCTAATTTTTTCTTATCAATTATTTTACCCTATATTGCTTTATTCTACTTCCTCATGGATAGTCTTCACGTTCCATGGCTCCACTTTCACGGATGCGCTCACATTGGTGGAGATCATCGGGTCGTATGGGATCTCGGAACCGGGGCCGATAATCGTTAAAGAGATCTCGTATTTGTAGTTACGTTGGACGTAAAACTTACTCCTTTTTTCCGTGCCATCAATCGTCACTTCTTCTCCGACAGGAATCGCATAATAACAATTCTCTTTCGTAATAGATTCTTTCGCACCTTGCGGGAGATAGGTATAATCACCTTTTACGATCAATAAGGTATGGTTGGCATAAGCCTCATTGACGTTAGATTCACCGGACTTCACCTCACCCTTTGTATTCTCGTAAACATAAAATTCATGATTCAAAGCCTCATCACTTGTTGTATTTTCTTGAACTAACATCTCTTTTAACGCCTGAGCCCCTTTCTTGTAAGAACCTTCGTCAATATTCTCTGAAAACTCTCGACCAACCATATATTTTAAATATCCAAGAGCCGGATCTGTAAAATCAATTATTTTCTCTATCGCTCCCCACTCTTCTTTAGAAGCCACACTTGAAACACCTTTAGCGCTAGCGATAAAGACCTCCTTTAAAAGGAAGGATACACTTTTATAATTTGCGTTTTCCGGATTGCTTGTCTCTACTTTTTTTAAAGCGATCGAAGCGACATTACGAACCAAAGGAACGGGGCCTCCCCCACAAATTTCCTTACCTGAAGTCTCATTTATCGTTATTATATCACCAATATTCTTAGCATAACCGATATAATTGATGGTATTGGCTATTAGCGTTACGGTAAACACTTTACTACTCATCGTCAAGCCTTTTGTCAAAGTCTCGTCAGACAGATTGATTGTTGTTTCAATAAAGTCAGTTATATCCTTAGCCTTTGCCAATTCGGTTTGGATAACAGGGGCAGCGTTCGCCACAACCACTACATGAGCTTCACCCGCATACACTTCTTGCGGACCGACATCCTTTGTCCCATCAGAGTTAGGAGTAGCATCTTTTGTATATATCACACTCCATCCATCAACTCCAAACACCCCAACCGTTAGCGTATTCACGTCCGCATCCGTTGGAGTAGTTTCTCCGGCCTTCGTAACCGCCCCTTCCTCACTCTTGATAGCCAAAGCTAGTTGAGCTTTCTCTAAGACAGGAGCCTTTGGAATTTCTATTTCATTATCATCGGAACAAGCGGCAAATCCGCATAGCACCAACGATAAAAGAATGTATTTCTTGAATCTCATAGTATAATATTTTTTGTTCTCACATTAATATGTGACAAAAATAGAAAGGATATATCGTGGTGCTGATAGGCAGAACTCTCTATAATAAGAGACAAATGTATCAATTTCATAAAAGTGATAGGTTTCCCTACCTTTTGCAACTTTCACCTACAAAAACAGGCTCAATCCGTGTATTTTATGCTACCGGGGTGGTACTCGGATCATCCTAGTAACAAATATACATAATCACTTAAATTCAGCAAAATCATGGCAAGAAAAAAGAATGAGATGAAAGCGAAAGAGCCCGTAAAGCTCCGGTTCAAGAAACTGTCGAACGCGAACCTGTCCATATATCTGGACATCTATTACAAAGGGAAGAGGTATTATGAGTTCCTCAAGCTCTACCTCACCCCGGAACGTTTCCCTGAAGACCGTGATAAGAACCGGATCACTTTGCGCTTGGCCAATAGTATCAAGGCACAACGGATCATTGATCTTCAGAACGAGATTTACGGTGTCCGTATGATAAACGGGCTCGGGAAAAAAACACTTTTAGAATTCCTCTCGGAATTGTCCACCGATAAATCTGCGCATGGCGACAAAGCCTATTCCCTACGATTAAGAAGTCTGGCCAATCATCTTAGAGACTATATGCCGCAATGCCTGCTTAAGGACATAGATACCGGTTTCGTGAAAGGTTTCATCGCTCACTTGCGTAAACAACCCTACCTCAAAAGCGACTTCACGATTCACGGTTATTACCGGCTCCTGAATGTCACACTCAATAAGGCGGTCAAAAAAGGACTGATCCTCTCGAATCCTTGTAGTTTGCTGGATACAGACGAAAAACCTCACAAACCTACCAGCCTGCGTACTTATTTGACCCTAGAGGAACTAAAGAGGTTAATCCGGACAGATTGCGTATGCCCAGAGGTAAAAAAGGCTTTTCTGTTCTGCTGTTTCTGCGGACTCCGGATCAGCGACTTGACCGCTCTTAGATGGGAAGATATGCAAAAAGAAGGAAATGATAAATTCCGTTTACAGATCATACAAAGAAAGACGAAAGAGGCTATTTATCTCCCATTGTCCGAGGAAGCGATAAAATACCTTCCCGCAAGGGAGAATGAGAATGACAGGCTCGGCTTGATATTCCATCTACCTAGCCTCACGATTATATGTCAGGTATTAAAAGGCTGGACTTTAGCCGCCGGCATCAAGAACAAGAAAGTGACCTTTCACGTAAGAAGACATAACAAGTTTTCTTTCTCGCTAAAAATCAATAGCTTACAAAATATCTCAGCTTAACAGGTAACGATTTAGAAACCAGCAAAATTCTGTATTCTACCTCGTTTTGCAGTAATTCAAAAAGAACGCTTTTCCTATTTGCAAAGGTAATATTATTTTTTGAATAATAAACCTTTACAGATAGAAAAAATCAATATGCGCTTCTTATAAATATTATATTCAATTCTATATGAATTAAATACATCAACAAGGGGGAATATTTTGTTGATTGACTTAGATGAAGTGTTGGATAAATATTGTACCTTTGTAAGAACTTAATAAACAAATATGTACTAAAATGGGATTAGATCACATAAATATGATAGATAAAATTGTAAAAAGAATCACGCAGTGCTTTTCTTTCCGCAAATGTGGTAAACGTGTTAACCTTAAAGGACAGAAATGCATCAATGTTATGAATGATATGGATTGTCTTCAACAAAATATAGCATCCTACCTTAAGACTGACTTTGAGAAAGAACTGTTCGATGCTGTATTTGTAAATCTACATGAGAAGGGAAACAAACTTCGTCTTAACAACTTTGCCTATGCTACACGTGAATTAACCCGACACTTTTTATCTCGATTAGCTCCAGATAAAGACGTTCTTAACGCTCCTTGGTTTATCCCCAACGATCCCCAAAAACCCAAGGCAATCACACGTGAACAGAGAATTAGATATGCAATTCTGGGATATTTAGATGAAACTTTCGCTAGAGACACATTGCTATTTGATTTTACTCATGTCAGCAAGGATCTTAGGAAAAGTATAGGTGACTTAAGCAAATACACACATGTGAATCCTGAAACTTTCAATGTCGACGAAGATAAAATTTTAGAATTGACTTTAGACATTTTGGAAAGTACTGCAAAGTTTTTTAAGACAATTTCTGAAGCCAAAATTAAGATAATGAAAGCTGTATATAATGCAGTTGATGAAGATATGATTAATAAATTTTATATGGAAACGTATAATGAAATTGATATGTTGGCAACACATCATGAAATATTAAGTTATACTGTGACAAGCCAAAAAGAAGTATCAAAAAACAACGAAACTATAACTATACGGGCTGATGGTGTTGTAAACGTACGTTTGCAATATGGATCAGATGGCGACATGCGTCGGGGAGATGGGTATGAAACTCAAATGGACTTTCCATTTACATCTGAATTTATTGTTAATTACAAAAATCAAAACGGAAATATTTACATTGAATCTGCCGAAATTAAGGTTGATAATAATAGTTTCTTTGAATAATGCGCTGTTATGTTTGTATTCGAGAATTAATAAAAATAATGTTAAGCATCCGGAGAGCATATCATATATAATGCTCTCCGGGATAATTGGGACGATTGGAATATTGTGTGCAAAGACTATGGAAACAAGTATTGCAAGATGATGCAAATTTTGGAGGTGTGTCCCCATTTTTATAAATGAACATTGTTAAATGAACACTTATGTGCCACAGAGCTACCTCATATGAGTAGTTTTGCCTATAGATAACCCTCCTACAACAATAGCACCAAGTTCTTCCATTTTACGCTTAAACGCCAACATTGAGTTACCTTTGGTTACAATGTCATCAAAAAGTATCACAAATTTGCCTTTGAAGAAATCGTTATCAAATTCGACGCCATTCATTGAAGATGCTGTGCCTCCAAGGTGCTTTGCAATTCTTTCACTGGTTACTGTCATTTTATCGTATGCAGAAGTCATGCCTGTTTCAGAACATAGCATTTGTGAAAATTCTTTGTATCGTAAAGATGTTTTCTGCTGACTGGAAGCAGGAATACACACAAGCACAAGTTCTTTGAGATTATGTAACCCAAAAGTATTTATAAGCAATTTTTTTAATCGTGGAACCACATTATTTAATGCATCAGTATGAGCACTGGTTGACGTCTTACCGGGGGTATTCTTAAAATTCCACACCAACCATCGATTATCCCATTCACTTTCTGTTGCATCGAAGTCACAAGTAGTAGGATAGTAATTAAACAAGTAAGAGTATTTTATAATGCCACATATCGTTTCCCAGTTTTGAACTGAATGTTGTAGATTTTGCTTCAGTTTGAGACATTCTTCTTCTTTTCTCTTTTTTTCTAAACGCTCACGTTCTTTGCGCTCCTCTTCTTCTCTCCTTGCCCGTTTTTCTTGTTCTTTTTTCTGCTTTTCCCTGTTGATTAAGTCTGTCATTTCGGATTTACTATATCCTTTGCAGAGCGACACATACGTTATTTTGGGACAGGCTTTTTTATATGAATCTATTAACTTTTTACATGTTGTTATAAGTCTCTCATTTGTTGAGATTAACTCAACGACTACTATATATGAGTATATCTCCGATTGGCGTATAATCTCATCTATAGGGAAAATATTTATATTTCTTTCTGCAAGTGATTTTTTTAGATGCGAAAAATGATAGTTGTTAAAATCAACAGAATCATTACCCAAGGCACTATCTCCTAGAGAGACGACTATATTGTTATGTTTTTGCCTAAGAGCTTCAACAAATTCTATAATCTTATCATAAACCCTGTCATAGAAATGGCGCGATTTTGCTCTAAAGCCTGCTAATTTGTTGTAGTTTTCGCGTGCACTTGGATAATATGAATAATCTAAATCTTCGACATCACAATATGATACACAAAAATGCTGCCATACACGATATGTAGCCGAAGCCATTTTACCATCATAAGTAAGTTTCTGAAATGGTATATCGTAAACATAACAACCGTAATTAGTCAATAAAGAATTATTCAAATCACGGCTTTCCTGAGTGAATATTTTCTGAGCATTTTCCCACTCATTTTGACTATTGACTTGTTTATAATTCGCCTCGTAATTTTTTATTTCATTTTCATGGTTGATTATCTGCAATCTGACCATATTCTTATGTGTATTCTCAAACGCACTTAATCCTAATGGATAATTATGTCTAAGCAGATTATATGTTTTATCTATTTCATTGAGAGCGTAAACATCCAATTCAATCAAATGCCCTACACAATAGAGTCTTTTTCCTTCTTCTGTTTCTGTAACAAATTTTGATTTGCAGAAATCTTGATAATATTTCGCCCTAGTTTCATTATCTAAAACCTCATCATCAAACTTCATGAGTGAGTCTTCCTTTTGTAACTCATCCTTAATGCGAGTTTCCTCAGAAGCAAGCGTATATAACTTATCATGAAGTTTTTCGTATTCTTCCTTTGTCAGAGTGTTTATAGAACGAGATACTCTACTTGCCTTAGAGCGAATCTCTCCTATACTAGATAATATTTGAGTAGAAGTAAAAAATCTATCAGATAAAAATGGATTGTTGTTGCTGCATTCACGTTCAATACGTTGAGAACGCTTACTTTTTCTCTGACCGGGTAAAGTCACTATTATCCCGGGAATTGACGGAATTGATAACTCTTTGAGTAATACGACAAAGGCATGAGGATAGTCAGATGCCGCTTTAATTACTTTTTGCCTACGCTTTTCAAACGCTTTTTCCTCTGCTATTATAGCTTCAAACGCAAGTATTTCTTTTTCATGGGATGCTATATATGATTTGTCACTATAAGTAGGTTCAAAGTCAAAACATTGAGAAAGAGTACCTACGATTTGTTTACCTTTCCACCTACGAAATGCTTCCGGGTGGTTATTAACCAAGTTTTTATATTTAGATATTACATCTGGATTAAAAACACCTAATATACTGTCGAACAATCCCATTTTTACCGAATTAAGGTTAGTATTTCATTAGGTTTTACAATGGCGTGAGAATAGCCGGAATGGAGCAACTCCCCTTTTTCTTTAGTACCCCAAAAACAAGCAACACTTTCTATTCCGGCAGCATTAGAAGCTTCGATGTCTATTACTCGGTCTCCGAAAGAGATTGCATCCTTAGCCGATACACCCATCAAATCAAGAGCTTTCAACATTTGAGCTGGATGTGGTTTAATGGGTTTCGCATCATGATACGACACTATATGTTGAACTGGCAGATTGTAGTGAGCGACAATCTTTTCAACGTATGGTCTTGGCGAAGTGCTGACTATTGCACATGGAATATGATGTTTTCTTATAACCTCAAGAACTTCAGTCATTCCGTCATACATGACCGTTTCAGAAATACGCCTATAAGCTTCTTGCCAATTTCGATTATGACGCAAGAATTCCAGATTGGTAGTGTCAACCAACGTGAGGTCTAAATCAAAAATTACGCTTTTCATACCTCAATCGAATAATGATGGTTGCACTGGCTGTAAACTAGTCTTATGCTTATTCTCTATTTGGAATATGGCATCATCTATTCCGGTAGATTTTAATGGATAAGCACCTTTATCTTGTACAAGCATAAGATTCCCTTGTACCTTTTCATGTGAGCTATCAGCAGAATCGCGATATACTACGGCAAACAGCGGTTTTCCCGATGCAATAGTTGCATTTACCGCATGCATTGTTCCCCCTTTCACACCTGTTTGAACTACTACGGTCGCACGTGCCAGTCCTGCTTGAAGTCTATCGCGTGCTACCAGCCCATATCTACCACAGCTTTGACCAACTGGATATTCACTAAGCAATAAGCCTCCTTTCGCAACAATATCTTGTGCTAGAGTAAGGTTTTCTTTGGGGTATATTGAATCCCAGTCAAGTCCATTAGCAAGAAATGCAGTCGTTAGCCCTCTTGCTGACAATGCTCCTTTATGTCCTGTTGTATCACATCCTATGGCAAGTCCAGAGATAATGTTAAAACCTCTTTTGGCAAATTCAAAGGCAAAGAACTCTCCGGCTTTGATTCCGTTGGGAGTTGGCTCACGAGTGCCGATTACGGCTATTCCCGGTGTTTCTAATACCTTAATATCGCCTCGATAATAAAGCACTAATGGAGGGTCAAGTTTTCCTTGCTCATTTTTGCAATTCCGCAAAATCTCCGGGTATAAAGAATCGTAATATGTGATAATACCTATGCCTTCTTCTTCGGCATGTGCGATAATGCGTTTTGCACACTTGTTCGCCTCAATTAAATCATAGTTGGAAATAGATTCAAATTTCTTCCCTTTAATTGTAGTCAAGAGCGAACTTAATTCGTCTAAAGTCGAGATTGGAGCAGATGTATTTTCCCCAATCTTTGACAATATAGTTTTGTTGCCAATCCCTTCCAATTGTTGAAGAGTTATGACAAGTTCCGGTGTTAGTAATCGTTTTATCATATTATCTTAGTGACCATCTCTTGACAAGAGATGGTCACTAAGATTTACTTTGTTGAAACATAGTAGTTTGCAGTTTTTTTAAGTAGGGATTCGGTAAACATTTGGTGTTTTCAGCAAAACAAGACCTTGGCAATAAGTAAGATTTTCAGCGTTTTATGGTCAAATAATCATTATTTTGCGTAACTTTGCATTATAATATCCGTCTCTTGTCAAGCGTTGGACAGATTCGCTAAACATTCACGGCTTCACAGCAAATCCAGTATCTTCTTATTGGCTTTATCCACCACTGATGTATCCAGCGAAGCAAGGTAAATCTGCGTGGTGTTCTCTGAATCATGCCCCATACCCTCGCTGATGACGGAGATTGGCACATTGCGGCTTTTGGCGATACTTGCCCAAGAGTGCCGTCCAACATACATCGTCAAGAGTATCGGCAAGTCCAATTGTTTTCCTATTTTCTTCAGCAAATGATTCACCCGATGAAGTTCGTTGGTGTATTGTTTCCGATAATCCTCGTCCCTTTTTGTGATGATAGGCAAAAGGTATTCCGTTTCATTTATCGGGTATTTGTCAACAATCTCCTGCATACATCTTTCCCATTTGATGAAAAGTTGCTGCCCCGTCTTTCGTCTGCGGTAGGAAAGGATGCCGTTCTGCAAGTCTTTCTTCCTCAGATAAGCCATGTCAATGAACGACATACCCCTTGTATAGAAACAGAATAGAAACATATCACGGGCAAAATCAAGGTTGGGTTTCAATGACAAGTCCAGTCCTTTGATGTGTTTAAGGTCGTTGAGCGATATGGCTCGTTTCAAGGTTTTCTCTACTCCCGTATAGACAGACTTGAACGGATGTCGTTGCTCGGTCAACCCATCTTCAACGGCACGATTATAGACCGCTTTCAGAATGCGCATATAGAATGATACAGTATTGGGCGAGTTGCCTCTGCCTTTCAGATAAGCCTCGTATTCTGCAATCAGGTCAGCGTTAAGCTGGTCAAACAAGACCTCCTTGTCATTCATAAAGCCGCTGAAACTTCGGAGTGCTGCCGTATAGGTTTCTGATGTGCGTATCTTACCCAAACGTTTCAATCTGGCTATCTGCAGGCAGATATAGTCGTTAAACGATTGCTCTTGCCTATTTAGAAAGCGTACAACTATATCATCCGCTACAAATGTGCCGGATTGTGATAACGTGTATATAATCTTATTCAACCTGTCCTTGTCCCATCTGATACGGGAACTTATTGAAAGCAGATAGTTATTCCGTTCGTCCTTACTTGAAATAAGATGTAAGTTGACCGCTTCGGAATGGCAGTCCCATTCCGAAGCGAAAAGTTTATAATCGGTATATATCTGCCTGACTACACGATTGTGAATTACCTGATAGTAGAGTGTGCCCTCCTTGTCGCCTATGGTAGAAGGGCGAAACTTGACCTTGACCGATGCCATATCAATCGGATTTAGATTGCTTCCACTTAGTTTGCATCTCCCTTGAAAGCTCCACAATCTCCCGGCTCAACTTCACAAGGTCGATGGTACACTTCTCCAACTTGTAGAGCAACGCCATCGCCTTCTTCTCCGAAAAGTGGATGCGCAACTCTTTAACGACCTGATTGTAGTTCGTACCGATGGCACGGAACTGGGCGTGAAAGTCCGACAGTTTGGTGTAGTAGTCCACCAGCGTCTTGTCCACCTTCAGCACCTTGAACTTCTGTCCGAAGAAATGTGCCTTGAGAAAGACAGCTTTCGCATACACGTTCGATTCCTCGTACATCGTCAGGAACCTGTTCCATTCCACATCGTCGAAGCGCACCATCACGCAGTGCGTCTTCGGGTTCAATTTGGGATTTCTCCCGTACTTGCTCTTCTTTTTCATTCTTCTTATTCTTTTAATTTTATGGCTTGTCCATTGTTTAATCTTTGATTTAGGAACCCCGAAATTATCCGACTGCGGAGGATAATTCTGCCCACGGCGGTGAAGGTGTTTTCAGTTACTTAGAATTATTCGGGTAACTGAAAATATATCTTGCTGTGTCTTTGAGGACACAAAAATCCTCCGCTTGTCGGATTGGTTTGTGAGTGCAATAACTCGTTTGGAATGTCGGTCAAACCGATGGAGTGCATCCACCGGCTTGACCGGTTCCACCGCAATCCGCTCAGAGCTTGCGCCACTGCTCGATGTCCTCCCGATAGGTTTCAAGGTGCAGGCGTACAAGATTCTCTACCATCCCCGATGCGCTCATGCCCCTGCCGCCGAAGTAGCGGACTATCCTGTCCAAGCTGTCACGCACCTCACCGCTGACGAAAACGGGCTTGCGGTCGGTAATCTTGGGAACTTGCAGATAAGTGGTTCGGTACTCGTCCAGCGACAGCCTGCGTTGCTTGCTGCTAATGCGCTTCTGCGGCACTGCCGCTTCCTCTGTTGCCTCATTTGACGGATCCGCCATAGCGGTTTCCGCCTTTTCTGTGACGCACTTGCCGGGTTGCTCCAGCTCCGCCGGATTCAGACCGATGTTCTTGTAAAAGTTGTCCATTGACTTCTCACTGCGGTACTCCCGGCGGCTCATTCTTTCCACGATTTCCTGAGCTTGCTGCTCACTGATGATTGGCTCTTTTCTTGTTGTCATAAAAATAGATTGATTAAGTTATTACTGTGGTCTTGGTCAGTACCTCGACCGATTATCGCCAGCGAAATAAGGCGTTTTAATGCAGTCAGTCAAGCGTTTGGATTCTGTCAGACAATTTTGTGAGGTTTTGCTTTATGGTGATGGAAACGGTGGCGCAGACTTCACCGATTTTCCGGATTGTTTGAATCAGACGGAATATGATGCGAAATAGAAATAAGGGCTTATTTCCAACCCTGCGAACGGTTTGTTTCGCCTTGCAAAGAATACGGCAATGGTAGTCCTTTCTTATCTATCCATTATAGTATGGATACGGCAATCAGTGGGGTGAGTGTATATTATGGCTATACAACCATTATTATCGGAGACAACCGCTACATTGTTGTGCCACAAGCTGTCAGTTCTGGAAAATCCATTGTTTTGTAAAGGTTTACCCTTTTCTTTGCAACGAATAGAAGCAATAACAACAAAAGTGAAGTATATGGAAATAGTATCAATCGAAAGAAAGACCTTTGAGGCGATGGTCACCAAGTTCGACCATTTTGTCCGTCGCATGGAAGCTGTCTGCCAGCGGCACGGAGAGAAGAAAATGGCAGAATGGATGGATAATCAGGACGTTTGCCGGATGCTGAACATCAGTCCCCGCACGTTACAGACTCTGCGGGACAACGGCACGCTTGCCTACTCGCAGATAAACTACAAGACGTACTACCGTCCCGAAGACGTGCAGCGTATCATCTCTGTTGTGGAGGACAGGCGAAAAGAAGCAAAGTTCAAGGGAAGAACGATATAAACTTGATGAAATGAACGAAGTAAACTAACAATACCCACTAAATCCAAAGTAACATGAATGAACTGATTAACAAGGACAGCGAGTGGATAATCCACTTCATGGGCAGCCTTGACCGTCTGCTGGACGGCTTCGAGCATCTGACCGCCAACTATCGCCCGACACTGGGCGGCGAACGTTTCTTCACAGACAAGGAAGTATCGGCACAGTTGAAAGTGAGCCGCCGGACACTTCAGGACTACCGTAATGAGGGACGGATAGCCTATATCCAGTTGGGTGGCAAAATACTCTATCGTGAATCCGATATAGAGAAGATGCTAAATGACGGTTACCGCTCCGCTTATCGGCTGACAGGCACGTGATTTTCTTGAAGGAGCGCAGTTTGCCGTCTGCCCTGTGATTGCGCCAGCAATGGACTTCCGGCAAAAGAAAAAGGAACGGTTTACGGATGAAGCATCAAGATTCCGCTTCGTCTGTTAGCCGTTCCTTTTTTCCTGTCTTCTGATTTTTCCTTCAGTCGCTTGTTTCCGTTACCGGATGCCCTTCAAGCGTATGGCAGGCAGGGGCAAGGTTTTCGGGCTGAATACGCTCCACAGGAGGAAGATTATGCCCGAAACGGCTTTGCCGCCCGACCTTGCCGCTGCCATCAGAGCCATGCGCTACCTTTGCATCCGAGCATCGGAAACGAGTGTCTGGAAGGATGAACTCAATTACACCATCGGGGGTCTCTTCTATCTATATGCAGACAATAATATCAAAATCTTAAACTTTGAAATTTATATTGTGTAAATTGCAAAAGTCAGACCCCGACATGATGTAATTTGCTTGTTTTTGAAACAATAAGGACTGAATAGTCTAACAATAGAAACTTAATCCGAAATAATTTACTAACTTTGTATTATGTTAACGGCATTGCAAATACAAGAGTTGGTGAAAGACAGTGAAGACTACAACGTAGACATCAAACATAGTGTACCTTCTAAGGAAATTTTCAGTGAAGTTGCAGGCTTCACTAATGATGCCGGTGACCATGTTTTGATTGGCACTGATAATGAGAATCAAATTAAAGACAAATAAGTATTAATTGTGTACCTACACATAGGGTATAATTTTAACATCGCATTTAGCTATGACAAAGACTATATTCTCTCCTGTTCAACAGAAGATGTTGTTCAATCAGATTAAGGAATCTGATTTCTTTAATTCCTTGATAAATGATGGCAATTTCTTTGATTTTCTGTCAAACATCTGGGATATAGATACATTACCATCATCGGATCCGCGCTTTAATAATCTGAGAGGTGACATTCAACAACACATGTTTAATAATGATGATTGGGATTATGATTATTTATTCTCTGAAGCTCTTCAACTGTTTAAAAAGGAGGATTTATTTAATAAGTTTATTACTGAAACCGTAAATCCGATTTATCACAATCATGATTCTCAACTTATTCTCGTTGCCACCATTAACGAGTATTTGCTTCCAAAAAAATACATTCTAAAGCCTTATGAGGTTGATGAGAATGGAGATCTTTTGTATAAAATTGAACCACACACGTCAATTATTGATGATAGCGCAGTTGTGGAAAATAATATTCCGTTTTTATTGGAACGACGCCCACGAGGGTATGCTCATAAAATTTCTTCACACTGTCAACCCAATAAATTTCCATCATTTACTATGGTTGTAGATCATTGGGATGATTACGGAGTAGAATCCCGATTTGAATTGTTTTATTATGAATCTAAAGAGAGCTATACGCACATTGGTCCACTAAAGATAATTAATGTCAAGCAGGAATATACAGATTCAGAACATCAAAAATATCGTGTACGTGACCTTATGGAAGATCTTTTCTATTCATTAGGCGAAAACGAATTTTGCTCAATTGGACAAACACAAGAATATTATGATACTCTTAAACAAAAATTCCCCAATAAGTATCTCTCTATATTATGGGCTTTAAAAGATTGTGCAATTTTTTCATTTATAGAAGACAATTTTGAAAAACATCCGTTTTTTCATAGTCTCATAAGAGAAAATAGTGTAGAACGCATTCTAAGAAAAGAAAAATATCTAATTGATAATCGAAAGATATCAAGTTGTTATAGATTCTCTTATGAGTTTTCTCCCAAATATGCTGAGGAACCAATTCATATAGAGTTCTCTTTTGATATTAACAGTGCTTTTCAACAGAGAGTTTTTGCCATAATTGGAGAAAATGGAGTTGGTAAGACGCAACTAATCACAGCCTTACCGCTAGATCTTGCAAAGAGAAGAGAGAATCTATTTGCACCACAAGTGCCATTATACAGTAAAGTAATAGCCGTTTCAACAAGTCTATATGATAGCTTTGATGTGCCAAAAAATAGTGTGGGCTTCAATTATGTATATTGTGGGTTAGCTTGTGGGAAAAAAGACAATAAAACGATTTTAGCACCAAAGGAATTAAAACTGAAACTATTACAAACTACAAAAACAATTAATGGCAGAGAACGAGCTGAGTCTCTTAAAAATATACTATCTCCCTTATATTCAGCAGATATAATATCTGCTCTATTTACAATTCAAGAAGAAAAAATAAAAGTAAATCAAGCCCGTTTAGTCGAAATTGTAGACTATATGAGTTCTGGAGAGTCTTCGCTATTATTTATATTCTGTAATATTGTTGCCAATATCAGGTATGATTCATTAATTTTGTTTGATGAGCCAGAAACACACTTGCATCCAAATGCGATAACATCATTGATGTCATCAATATATCAATTACTTGATGAATATCAATCGTATGCAATTATTGTTACACATTCCCCTCTTATTATTCGAGAAATGAGATCAACCGGAGTGAGAATTATGGATAGGATAAATAATCTACCAGTAATTCGCTCCATCAATATGGAATCATTAGGTGCAAATGTGTCAGCATTAGTCGAAGAAATTTTTGAAAACAAAGATATTCCTAAATATTATAAAATAAAAATTGATGAGTTAATATCGTTGGGGTTATCATATGGCGATTTAATTTCGGCCTTACAATCACGCGATATTGAATTGGGCATTGGCCTTAAGATGTATATTCAACAACGTTACAAGTCACATGTATGAGAAAAATCAAGAGTTATACCGGGGATACATTCAATTTTCATAAAAAAGTATTGAATGCAAAAAAGAAAGGTAAAACTAAGACTATTGTTTCAGATATCGAGGAAATTATAAAGAATCAATTTGAAAGTTATGACACCTGCTTTAAAGAAGACACGCTTCAAAATTTAGAGGCGGCTCCCGTCACGGACGAACAGAAAGAAGCTTTACTAGAAATGTATTCATTTCAGATGAAGCCATTTCAAGAATTGCTTGCAGATCTTACTACCGATGAACATAATCGAGTTTCAAAGTTATGTCCAAATTGTACAATTAATAATGTTCAATCTTTAGACCATTGTATCCCCAAAACAGAGTTTCCTGAATTTTCTGACAATCCCAAAAATTTGATGCAATGTTGCATGACTTGCAATGGAAAGAAATCAAAAATCTGGAGGACAGAAACAGATAGAATATTTTTGAACTTGTTTATAGATGAAGTACCGAATCATCAATATCTTTTTGTGCGGGGAGAACTTATTGAAGGCGCTCCTGTATTTTCATTTAGATTAGAACAGCCAACAGAAATAGACGACTTATTTTATGCGAAAATTGTAAGTCATTATACAGGACTTGATTTACTTAATAGATTCGCAGAGAATTCTCCCGATGTTATTGACGAGCTTATATTTATAATCAAGTCATCAATTGAGAACTCTATTCCCACAGATAAGATAAAGAAAAGCATTCTTAGCGCGGCATCAAAACTGCAAGAGAAATTCGGTACAAATTATTGGAAAGCTCTTCTCTATATTGAATGCGTCTCTAATAAAGATATATTTGACTCTATAATCTCAAATGCTGTATAATCCGCCCAAAGTGAGCAAAAGGCCATAATTTGACGGTTTATAAGTATATTTTGGAACTATCGACCAAACCTTCTAGCGGACATTACACGGAAAAAGACGAAAGCAAAACGGAATATAACACACTATAAATAACTTAGCCAACTCTACCCCCTTCGCATTATTTTTGTCAGGCAGAGCATAGTACGAGCTGCTATACGGATGCATCCCGAGATACTTGTACAACCTTGAAGTACATTAGGCTGATAAAATTTAGCGGTGGTGAGGTCAAAGTCTGACTTGGTACGTAAAAGAAGATAGCCTCGGGCAGGTTCCCGCAATATGTTATAAATCAAATTCAGCGCAAATCTTTTCAGTAATCTTTTAGTTTTAGAAATTATTGTGGTGTATTTTGCGACCATAGTAAAATTTCTGTTATGGCGGGTCTGCAATTATTTTACGGTACACATACCTAATAGTCCAAAAGCAAGTTGAGTGAAATGTTCCAATTATATCCTATCTTGAGTCGGACATAGAGAAGATGCTGCTTGACAGCTACCACTCCGACTACCGACAGACAGCTACCTGATTTTCTTAAAGGAGCGTAGTTTGCCGTCTGTCTAATAATTGCGACAGCAATGGACATGACAGCAAAAAGAAAAAGGAACGGCTTACGGATGAAGCATCAAAATTCCGCTTCGTCTGTAAGCCGTTCATTTATATCTTCTAATTTTCCGTCAGTCGCTTGTTTCCGTTGCCGGATGCCTTTCGAGCGTATGGCCGGCAGAGGCAAGGTTTTCGGGCTGAATACGCTCCGCAGGAGGAAGATTCTGCCCGAAACGGCTTTGCCGCCTGACCTTGCCACTGCATCAGAGCCATGCGCTACCTTTGCATCCGAGCATCGGGAACAAGTGACTGATGAGGATGAACCTCAACTATACCATAGGTTGCTTCCTCTGTCACAGGATACAAACAATGTTATTGAGTTCTCTTTCTTGGTGGCGTAGATTTCATTTATCACAAACCGTCTGAACAAGATACTTTCTCTACTGCATATCCTGAATGCAATGGCTATAACCATTTCAAGATTATAAACATCGTAACTGATACCATCTGGTTGCTTGATATATTTCATCGTATCACATTCGTTTAACTCCTTATTCCTATATATAGCATGAATCGCTTTACGGATGTCACAAGAGAATACTCCAAACAGGTCAGCGATTTCGAATTGCGTCATCCATACGGGTGCGGTCGGAATAGCGACTATATCCACTTCACTGATTGTGATTATACCTCTATCCATAATATATTGTATTGACATTGTTTAGTTACTTTTGTTTGTCTTTTCGCCAGTAGATTGTTTCTTCCGGCGTTCCATCAGTTTGTCCATATCCTTTGAGATTTTGTCATCGGTTATACGTGCATATCCCTGTGTCGTCCGAATATTGGAGTGCCCCATCATCTTGGCGATACTCTCTATCGGTATATCCGCTGAAATAAGGAAAGTTCCGAAACTATGTCGGCTCTGGTGGTAGGACAAGTTATCCTCTTTGCCTATGATTACACCTAACTCATGAATTTCAAACCACAAGGCGTCACGGTTAGGAAGCGGAAATACGGGCTGTTCGTCATCGGCCGTGTTGTACAGCGACAATATCTGTTCCGCTATGGGATGCAGGGGTATGAACGCTTCCACCTTTGTCTTCTTGCGGTTGATACGGATATACCGTCTGCCCTCCGCATTCATCCCGATGTGGTGGGGATGCAACAATTGTATATCCACATACGCCAATCCCGTCAGGCAGGAGAATATGAAAGCCCGTCTCGCCAACTCCAGCCTGTTGTCATACATCGGGGTGGAAAGTATCTTCTTGAACTCATCGCGGCTGATGTATCTGTGCTTTGCCTCCGGTTTGGTTTCATATTCCAACTCCTCGCAGGGATTCACTCGGATTATCTCCTTATCGACTGCCAGATACAACAGGCGGTTCAACCATCGCAGACAATGGTTGGTCTGAGATGCCCCGAAGTTCTTGCATCTTTTCAGATATGCCTTATAAGATTTGCCGAAGTCCTCTGTAACTTCTTCAAAATAGATGTCCTTTTTACCCGATGACACAATATAGTCTGTCAGGTACTTCTGGTAATACATTGAACTTCGATAGGAGGAGGTTGAATCTATTTCCTCGGAGTGTTTCTTTAACCGCTCCCGTTCCCATTCTCCCATTTGCAGGAGGGTAGTCGGATGAATGTTGTTTTGGATGATGTGGCTCTTCAACATCTCTGCACTGACTACACCTTGCGATTTCAGTATTTCCTCGTATGCTTCTGAAATGATCCGGAGATATTCCTGCAAGCGGTTGTTTTCCCTTGTGGACTTTATCTCGTTCTTCTTGCCATTCCAATCTTCGGGACGGCAATAGATACTTGTGCTTATGACCGTCTGTTTCCCGTCAATGGTTATGCGGCAGAGAACGGCGGTCGTACCGTCAGCCTTTACCTTGCTGCGGTTGATATAGGGTAACAGTGAAAATGTACTTCGCATATCGTTTGCTGTATTAAAGGGTAAGTTTGAAATCCTCGGTAGCTTTGATGAACCTGTCCATGTCCTCAAAGAGTTTTTTCGGACTGACACGGGCGTACACCTGAGTGGTGGAAATATCGGAATGCCCCAACATCCTACTGATGGTCTCAATCGGCACACCAGCTTCAAGCGTAATCAGCGAGGCGAAACTATGGCGCGCCTGATGGTAGCACAGGTCATCCTTGATGCCTGCCAGTGCCGCCAACGCTTTCATGTGCCTTCTAAGATTGGGCCAGCGAAGTAAAGGAAACAAGTTTTCTCTGTCCTCACTGCTATACTTATTGATAAGCGCAATTGCTTCGGGCAATAGTTTTACACTAGCACGGAGTTCGTTTTTCTTTCTGCGGTATTTCAACCATAATGCCCCGTCCCCGTCTGTCTGCAAATTAGCATGGGTAATCGAAACGACATCCGCATAAGATACACCTGTGAAACATCCGAAGAGAAACATATCCCTTGCCAGCATATGGGATTTGCGGTATGCAGGTATTTCCACGTCACGGATTTTCTCGAACGATTCACGGCTCAATGCCCGTGGAGTCGTTTCCGTTTTCTTCGGCAGGGTGAAATGTTGGAAGTGGATTTTATCGGCATATCCCTCTTTATAAGCTAGACGGCAAATCTTCTTAAGTATGGCAAGATAATGTCTGGCAGTATCGATTGCCTGTCCTTTATCTTCCGTGACAAATGTCTGATAGTCGTGGATGAACTGTTCCGTCAGTTGCCCGAAAGCCAAATCCTTGACCTTGTACTGATGCTTGATGAACTCTCCGAGTGCCAGCCGCATATAGTGATAGCCGGGATAAGTACTTTTGGCACGATCAATACCGATACGTGCCTTGATGTCATCACAGACAACATCGGTCATTTTCATGAGGGTCATCTGCGTTTCCATGCTGCCTTGAAAAAGGTCTTTCACATCGGTGGCATCGAAATCAATTTTGCGTTCCACAAGATTGTCGAATGCAATGTTTACCGCCAGTAGCAACTTGTCAATCTTGGCATTAGTCTCCACCGCCTCGCGGCTTTTTCCGTTCAAACGGCTCTCACGGGAATTCCACAATTCGGGAGTACAGGACAGCTTGCAGCCGAACTGCACCATCGTGCGGTTCACCGTAATCCTTCCCATTATCGGGGCTTTGCCCGACTTGTCCAGTCCGCTCTTTTTGAGGTAGAGCAGCACCTTGAATTTTTCTACTTTCATACGCTTATATCTTTAGTGCAAAATTACTTGCCATATAAGCGTTCCTTGATATGCAAAACATTGTGTATGAGCGCAAACAAAACGGTGAGGACTTCATTTTACTTCATTCCGTTACCATTGTCCATTTCGGTAACAGGGCGGCTAACGTTTTGGTAACTGAACAACCTCAATATTCCGTCCCATTTTGCATTTTCCTCACTTGGCAGAATACGGAAATCTTGCTCATTTCAAACGGTTTACGTTTTTACTTCACTTGCCTGCTTTCCCTTGCATAGCCTATCACTTTCCACTGTGCCCGCCATACTTTCGCCACTCTTTCACTAGCTCTTGGCATTGACTTGTATACAGTATGTAAATTACTAGGACACAAGAACATCATCTCCACACAAGTATACGCGAAAATCATCGATGCTAGTAAAAGACAGGCAATAGACCGGTTTAATGGCGTATTAGACGCATGAGACGGATATTACTTCAGATTCGTATGGCACGGATCAAGAAAGATACTTCTCCCCAAGATCCGTGTCATCCGCTATAGTTTCAGTCCGCAACTGGCTTATCAGATCAGAGACTTTGTATTATTTCCAACGAAAGCCCCGTGCATTCGGCGATTAATGAAAGATCGACACCGGCTTTCTTCATGTTACGAGCGTTGCGTAGGGTAGCCAAACGCTCACCTTCTGCTTTACCTTTTGTTTCCGCCTCCTCCACGGCGTACTCCATCGTGGCCTTCCAGTCACGGTAGATCTTCAGATTCTCATCGTACGTCGCACGCTCCTTGGGGGACAAGGCATTCACATTCGCTACGTCGAGCAAGCGTCGGAAGTATGCCTCTTTTTCTTTAAATGGGGACATATCAAATAGATTTCATATTCTTCAATACATAAATTGTTTTTTCCAGCGGAGTCTCGCCCTGACGGGAGATCATACGGCAAATGTAATAAAAACCTCGATTAAAGAAGTAACGTTGAGGGTAATTAATACTACTGAGTTGTTACTTCCCTTCACACAACAAAAGCCTAATCAACTAAAGAACAACCCCCTATAACCATTCCCCAATAGAACTTAGAAATTTATTATTCGGGACAATGATCGCTTGCGTGTTCGCGGCGTGTTCAAACGAGGATGATCCTATCGTAGGACCGGATCAACCGCAAACAGGGGAAAATAACGCAACACTGACTATTTCTGTGAAAAATGTGGCTAGAAGTTTGACTAAAGCTGCAGCGGAGGGGACACAGACTGAAAATGAAGCTAAAATTACAAACTTAACAGTTGCTCTTTATGATGCTGAAACTGGAGCGCTTGTCGCTTCAACCTCTGATATTGCCAATGAGGATGCTGCTGCGGATAATGATGAGGTTCAATTTGCCGGACTGACAGAAGGTGCGCAATTACGTGCTATCGCATTTGCTAATATGCCTGAAATCTCACTGGCTGGTACAACAATTGACAACTTTGTATCTCCTGTATATACGATGCCAGCTGCCGGATTCGCAGAAAATTATTTACCAATGAGTAGTGGTTTGTCTGATCCATTCACTTTACAAGCAGGTAAAAACTATTATGGATATACTAAAACAGCGGGAGAAGGTGAACATATTCTTGTAGCAGATCCCTTGTACTTGATAAGAAATGTAGCGCGCATTGATTTTACGGGACTTAGCTTAGACATGACTAGAGCTGCAAAAGATGTATACGTTGAAGGAATTGCGACGATTGTACCAGAATGTGTATTCATCATGCATGGGCGGACGAAGTCCAATGCAGCAGATATGGGTAATGGCAATAGCTGGTGGAATGTCGTTAGCAATACCGTATGGGGTAATGTGTCCGCAACTTATGCTGCTAATGCTACAGATTATGCTTCAGGTTATAGAGGAGATTTCGTGAATGATGACGCTATGTTTACGAATATGAGAGGTTCTATTATTGAAGGATACAAGGCCAGTTTACCAGCCACCGCATTGGTACAGAATATCGCAACTGAAGATGGTGTGTCTGCGACTATCACAATCGCCCCTAAATTCTATGTGTTCGAAAATCCCCAAGTTAAGGCTGCTCGTGAAATGAATGGTGCTGAAAATTTCAAACCAGAGGATCTTGCAACTGAAATTGTAGTTAAAGGTACTTATAAGCTTGAAAATGCTAAAAAGAGCGGAAGTGATGCAGTATACAACTATGCGGAGAAAACAGCATATTGGCCTATTAAAATTGCTGCGACGAATGAAATGGCAGCAGCTACGGCTGAGTATTTAAAGGATGGAAAGATCCATCGTAATATAATTTACAGTATTGACGCAACTTTAGCCGGTAGAGGATATGATGATCCTACTGTTCCTCCAACAGACTTTGTTGAATTGTTTGTTAAGACAAAGGTTCTTGATTGGGGTAGCGCAAATCAATCTTCAGTTGTCGAATAATATCTATTCTTTGAATAACGTCCAAAAGGCATTCCTTTTATCGGGAGTGCCTTTTTTGCATGTATAATTCTGGTTATAAATTGATCCGGAGACTACAAAATTTACTATCTTTTCCTTATGATGGCGATCCCATATGTCTTGAACCTAAGAGCCGGAATATTATTTCATGAGAATATCTACAATATCTACAATTCAACCTCATACTTATTGTAAATAAATATGTTATATAGTGGTTGCAGATGGAATAACATCTACAATTTTCATTCTGCATCTACCATGTTTTAATGGGAAACGCAAAAAAATCACTTCCCAAGCTTGCGGACTCGTATATTTAGTATTATACGATTTTATAAGAGACAGACAAAGGGATTAAAGCCAATAAGAGTTTCAATAGGTGAAGTTAGTGGTTTCATACTGAAGAACTGTCTCTTATACACATCTCCGAGCCCACGAGACCGGAGCCTAT
>ENA-OXEA01000313-OXEA01000313.1-human-gut-metagenome-genome-assembly--contig:-NODE-313-length-39839-cov-9.638724_pt1 | contig 39839 bp, 29 predicted proteins | sample MGYA00249352_ERZ652237 | MGnify/ENA primary metagenome ERZ652237 (study PRJEB26925, sample SAMN05826962) | human gut metagenome | biome: ENVO:2100002; feature: ENVO:00000062; material: ENVO:00002003... | reverse complement strand
GTCTTGTCCATACCCAATTCTTGGGAGTTTCAAAAGGTATCTGTTCTGTTATATCCAAGCACTTTTTACCTACCTGCTCATAATACTTGTTATCGTCACCACGGTAAATGATTGATTCGTTCTTATCTTTCTTGATTTTTTTCTCCTTAACCAGCTTAGCTTTCTCTTCTCTAATATGTTCCAAAAGCACCGATGCCGGTTCGTCATTAGGGTCCTGCTGTACAAGTTTTCCCTGTATCGCCCATTGGAGTATGCTGTTCTTTAATTGCTTTCCGTTCATTGTTCGTAATCCTCTTCTTGTATTCCTTATTCACCCTTGCTCATGGCATTGGCTATATCTATTTTTAATTCCTCGTCATAGTCTTTACTCATCATAAAGCTATTAACGATGCGTAGCAGCAAATCTTGGTCAATATTGGATGCTGCCACATGATAAATGATAGACTCCAATGTACGCATACAAATGCAAGCTTGCCAGTAGTAGTTATTCTTATGTAAGAAATATGCACCCAAAGTCAGTGCAATACGCTTATTCCCATCGTTGAAGAAGTGCCCCGAACAGAATCTATACATCAGATAGGTTAGCTTGTCGGCAAAGGTTGGATAGTATAAATCATTCTGCACAAAATCAAGCGCAGCACGTATCCCACCTTCATCACGCACTCCTTCAAAGCCACCATCGCTGGCATCAATCATTTTGCCATAGATGTTTAAAGCTTCATCGTAGTCTATGTAAATAATCTCCTTACTCATCTTCCGCCTGCTTCAAGCGTTTAAGCACATCTTTGTTGTCAGCTAAGATATGGTCAAAATCAATAGACTGATCACCAATGAACCGTTCAAACTCTTCGGGTGTGACAGCTTGCAGATATTCCGCTATATTGCCGTGATATGCTTCTCGAAAACTGAAATCTCTTGATGTCATTTTTGTTCTGGCATCATTCAGATAAGGCTTTTGCATGGGATGCTCGGCAAGCTCTTCTACAATATGCTCAACTTCATATATGGTAAGCATTCTACCGCCATTCTCCTTAAAGCGTTCACTGATGGCTGCACCCACGCCATTCTCGAATGAAGAGATAACCAATAGTACCTCTGCATATAAAGTGTGCCGGACATTGTCTTTTGAATCGAGCTTCAATATCTCCCTGTATTCCTTTGCATTTTCTTTAAAAACAGCTTTGTAGATAAAATCTGTAATCTGAGAATACTTGTATGTGGGGTGTCCATCCACATATTGATTGATGGCGGAAGTGAGGTTTTTACGATAATTCTCTTCTGTTATTGCAGCAGGAAGATAGTTTATATCCCTACGGTTAATGTATTTTGTTCCACCACCCGTTTTTTCATTGATAGTGACAATTACAAAATCCAAAATAAGGCTGCGGACTTTCTTGGCTTGCTCACTTTCTGTAAGCAGCATACCCATATTTAAGAATGAGCGGAAATTAAATAATCCGAGCTGAGTCGTTTTGCTCCCGACATTTATGACGGGAGCAAATTGTAATTTCAACTCTTTCAAATGTTTACCCTTACATAAAACATAACCATTAGCCGATAATTCATCTGAATATTTTTCTAAATAACGTTCTATTGTCCGCTCTTCTACTTCATAAAAATCTGCAACCATTTTTTTTGTAAAGCGGTATTCCCCCTCAAAGAGTATTCCTTCAATATCAAGATGCTTCTGCACTTTACTAACCGCAAAACGGTTGTTAAGCACATTCTGTCTTTCAATATTTGAAATTGTTAAATCTTTCATATCACTCTACAATTATCAGTTACACGATTTTACATCTATGCCGAGAATCTTTTGAATCTCAGAAAGTGTTTTGTCTATTTCATAGTCAAGTGCGGCACGTTTCTCAAAATATTGTTTGAGCAATTCTGCCGGAGGCAATATCTCTTCTTCCTCCTTCGGAAATTTGCATTGGTCAAAATTGCAATTCAAATCAAGCAATTGTTGAGCAGTAAATACACGGCTCTTTTCTCCTGTTTCACTACTTACAATCTCTTTCCTGTCATTCCACCATTCCTGAATGGGCAGAGTGTGCTCAACCTTCATCGGCTTGTTTTTTGAGAAGTGCTTGTACCCCTCCGGCATATCAAGACGATAGAACCATGTTTCTTTGGTCTTGAATCCTTCTTCACAGCCCTCTGCTTCTTCATTGTTAAAGAAGAGGATATTGGTAGCAATAGATGTATATGGAGAGAATATAGAACCCGGCAAACGGATGATGGTATGCAAATTGAACTTGCGTAGAAGATTCTCTTTAAGTGCAAGTTTTGCTCCGTCCGTACCAAACAAAAAACCGTCAGGAATAATCACACCACATCTGCCACCTGCTTTAAGACGATACATGATAAGTGCGATAAACAAATCAGCAGTTTCACTTGAACGGTAACGCAATGGAAAGTTGTTCTTTACGCTATCTTCCGTACTGCCTCCGTATGGAGGATTCATACCGATAACATCAACCTTATCGGTTTCCTTGAAATCCGTTACGTTTGTTCCAAGCGAATCACAGTTAGCTATGTTTGGTGCCTCAATATCGTGAAGCAGCAAGTTTGTGATGCTCAAAAGATAGGGTAACGGCTTCCATTCTTGACCAACAACTGCATTTTGCAGTTTTTCTCCATCTTCGGCTGAACGTACACTCTTTCCCATATAATTGAGGGCAGAGGTAAGGAAGCCCCCTGTACCACTGGTAAAGTCACCAAAGGTCTCACCTAACTTCGGGTCAAGCATCATTACAATAAAATCAGTCAAAGCACGTGGAGTATAGAACTCACCTGCGTTCCCTGCCGATTGCAGGTCTTTCAATATCCCTTCGTAAATATCTCCGAATGTGTGACGGTCGTCAGCATCATCAAATTCAATCTCATTTACAATATTGACTACTTGACGCAAAAGCGTTCCATTCTTCATATACTGGTTCAAGTCAGCAAATGTTTCCTGGACAATACTCTTAGCTCGTGGTGTGTTGGCATCTACAGGAAGATTTTTCAATGCAGGAAATAGCTTTTCATTGACGAAGGAAAGTAGAGCTTCACCTGTTAATGCTTCACCGTCTTTCTTATCTACCGCCCAATTACGCCAACGCAAATCTTTGGGGATAATAGATTGATATGTTATACTCTCTCTGGATGCTTTGTATTCCCATGTTTCTTCTTGTGTGTCGTAAACTTTCAAGAAGATCATCCAAGTCATTTGCTCAATTCTCTGTGCGTCACCATTGATACCTGCATCCTGACGCATGATATTCCGGATTCGCTTTATAATGTTATTTACTGCCATTTTTATGCCAATTTATATATCTGATACTCTAATTCTCTGATAGCTTGCTCATAACCGGCAATGCCACCAAATAGTTTTATAATTTTAGTTGGTTTTCCTATGCTATTGAATGGAGGTATCTCCAAGATGTTTGCTTTTTCAAAGTCGAGAATACCATTCTCTGCATATTTTTCAAGAAGAGCCTCCAACACTTCACGTGCTTTACCTTCATATTTTCCGAAGTAGTTACACTTCTTCACATTATTTGCTCTCTCTTTCCTTGTTAATGGAGGCTGGTCAAACGCAACGTGACATATCACATCGAATATGTCGGCATCCTTTAATGCCGGATTTGCTTCACGGACAGCGTCTATCAGGATGGCATACTCCTTTAATTCATCCATTATAGCTTGCTTGCGTTCAGCTTCTGTCCACGTCTGTATGAAATCATTCAGACTTTGGTAATGACGCAATAATTGCGTTCTTGCGAATGATTGAATACTTTCTGTTCTCATCGTCTTGCCATCTTCGCCTAACACAGATACTATCTCATGGGCAATACGGATATCCTTTCCATTGATAATATATTTTTCATGAGGCTCGGAAACTACGGTTGATGGACCATCAATTATTTTATATGGTTTGGGCTTTTTACCACCTCCCTTAGGAGGTTCAGGATCACCATCGAATGTAGGGTCTTTGAATTTTGCAGTAGCATTGCGGAAATCAAGGATTTCCAAATGCCACTTTCCCTTATCTTTTCTGAGTCGTGTACCACGCCCTATAATTTGCTTAAATTCAGTCATAGACCCAATTTCTTTGTCTATGACGATTAAGCCACAGGTTTTACAGTCCACACCAGTAGAAAGAAGTTCGGAGGTGGTTACAATCACCGGATAAGGCTCATCCACACTAATAAAGTTATCCAATTGTTTCTTACCCTCCTTATCTTCACCGACAATGCGTGTTACATAGTAAGGTGATTTCTTGCACAAATCGCTATTCATATTGATAAGCAAAGTTCGCATTTCTGCTGCTTCCTCAATATCAGAACAGAATACAATCGTTTTTGTCATACGACCGATGTCATGCAGCATTTTGGTAATTCTGTTTGCTACAACCTTGCGTCTTAACTTAATAGCAAGGTCACGCCCTATATTTTGTCTTTGATATAATTTCTGCTCGATTTCCTTACCTAACAAATCTATCTCACCCTCTTCAGGAGTCCAGCCTTGCAGGTCAACGTTGATAAAGTCAGCAGTAACCCTATACGGAGCCAAAAAGCCATCGTTGATACCTTGAAGTAGCGAGTAGGTATACACAGGTTCACCGAAGTAATCAAGGTTATTCGCCCCTTCATCGGCTTTAGGAGTGGCTGTCATACCTATTTGAGTAGCCGTATTGAAATATTCCAAAACTTTGCGCCATGCTGAATCGTCCTTGGCACTTCCTCGGTGACACTCATCAACTATAATCAGGTCAAAGAAGTTTGACTGAACTTCCAAGAAGGGGTCGGGCTTACCTTCTTTTCCAACCAACTGATGATACAGAGCCATATACATCTCATACGATGAATCAATTTTTTCTTCACCCTCTCCAACTGAAGTTATCTTAGTCATAAACTTCTTGAATGGCTTGAAATCCTGAGTCATAGTTTGGTCTATAAGGATGTTGCGATCTGCAAGATAAAGGATTTTCTTCTTTGCTCCACTCTTATGGAGCCTATGGATTATCTGGAATGCCGTAAAAGTCTTACCCGTACCGGTAGCCATTACCACAAGTACACGTTGTTGCCCTTTTGCTATGGCTTCAACAGTGCGGTCAACGGCTATACGTTGGTAATATCTTGGCTCATGACTATGGGCATCATAGTAGAATGGGGTCTCTATAATATTAAGTTCATCAGAAGTATAGTTTTTGGATGCAAGATAACGGTTGTACAGCTCCTCTTCTGTCGGGAAGTCTTCTAACTTAATCTCGGTTTCTTTACCTGTGATAAAGTCATGTTCCAAGAAAGCATCACCATTACTGGAGTATGCAAATTTCAAGTCAAGGATTAAAGCATAATCCATAGCTTGCTGCATACCACTTCCAACAGTGTGCTTGTTGTCTTTTGCTTCAACCACTGCGATAGGTTTACCGTTGTGGTACAATAGATAATCAGCCTTTTTACCCTCCGCTACTGAATGCTGGTTGCCAACAACAAGTACTCGACCGTCCGTAAAATAGTATTCTTCACGCATATTTACGCTTACTGCCCATCCTTTTTGTTGAAGCGCAGGAGTAATTAACAGAGTGCGTATCTCTTGTTCTTTAAGTTCTTTCTTGTTTACCTCCATGACAATAAGTTGTTTATGATTTGTTACTGCTGACAATCAAATCTTTTACATCAATATTAAGTTAAGAGCATTGCCTATGTCGTTGAGTGTCTTAATATCCGGTTGAACTGAATTACTACACCATTTACTCACAATGCAGTTGGATTTCCTAATTTGTCCTGCAAGCCATTTTCCTATTTTCTGTTGTTTTGCAAGTACTACTTTCAGTCTATTCAAATTAGCTATAGGGTAAAATGTTTTAATCAGAGAGCAAATTTATATAATTTATCTGATAGTGAAGCAACTTCCGATAATAATAAATTATTAGGAAGTAAAAATCTGGCTTAATTCCGGCTAAAACATGAGATTTTACAGATAGAAGAAGAAAAATTATGGATATAAAATAATTTTTCAAGGGTGATTTTACAGAAGAACTACCCATTTTTTTACACTTACTGTAATACTACTTATGTCAAAATTGATAATTCCAGATAACATATCTGACATACTTATAGTACTATTGTCAAAATTAGCTAATTATTTCGATTAAGCTATCTTTGAAGGATTGGAAAACTACCTTATTCACAGAGACTAAACGGTAATGGATGGTAAACTACATATCGACATGTTCCCCCAACTTAACTCCGGTCTGAGCAAAATGAGAGAACTAACAAAGAAACAGCCGAACTTCTTGCACGAAAAAGAACGGTGTTATAAAACAGAAGCCCACTCTTTCTTCACGACCTTCTATAATCTGAACTGGGATGCAAATGATAAAATACTGGCGGAAGAAGTAGCCAACAGGGTAAATAGCACCCTTGAAAAGCATCTTGTAAATGAAGAAAAGTTCGGTGTAAACAATGTATTGCAAAAGAATTTTATAGTCGAACAAAAGCAAAAATAATAGACTTGGTTTGGTTATACCAGCACTTTCTTTAACAATAGAAGGCATGTCTATTATAAAATAGGGAATCTAAACGAACCGCTGAAAAGAGTATTAAAGTTCTCCATGACTATGTATATAAAGATTCGGATAAAGCCGATTATTGGCGCATTATTGTAAAAGCATAAACAAAGGAATAGTCCTATGATAATATTTATACCAACGTGAATCCGATATAGCCACTCAAAACAGTTTCTCCCCTTTGCAAACTTACATTCTCTAAGCTACATCCTAATAACTACGAGAGGCAAATTTCATTTTCTGAACTAATCATCAAATCATACTTCGATACTATTTGCCTAATGCGCTCTGATCTTTCATAGTGCGGAAATACTTCTATCTACATAAACTGTCATAGCTTACATTCATAGTTACAACAAAGAATATCTCTCTGCATATCAAAAAACTTATCAAAGGTCCCTTTCATCATTACTCTATCTCCGATTTCCTATCTTCATCAGCACCAGCCCGATAACAATCCAGACCATCTCCCGCACCCGCGTAATCAGAGCGGCAAATACCCCATATGCTCCAGACAAAGACAAACCGGCTACTGCCAGGGCAAAGCCTCCTTCCCTGCCCCCTAATTGCATGGGAAGAAAGAAAAGCAGATTCGCCAGCAAGGAAGAGAAAGCGACGATCAGGATACAACCGACAAAACTCACATCCGTAGTCAATACATTCAGAATCAACCAGACTTCGAGACACCCCACTATACGAGCGGTATACTCTAAACCCAATGCCGAATAAAAGGTACTTTTTCGCTGTTGATGAAGCAGCGCTATCTGACTGTCTATAGTCTCCAGTTTTTCTTTATGAAGTTCCGCGAAGCGGACTGCGCGCTTCTTCAAAAAAGGGATATGACTGCCCAGACGTACGCATGCCACAGCCATACCGTTCCGATAGCCTTTGATAAAAAGAGTGGCAAGCAAGAGGCAGAAGAGTGTGGTCAACCCCAAGACAATGCCCATCCCCCAACCGACCGGATAAAAAAAGACATAAATCAACACCGAGCTGAGCCAGAAACAGAAATGCGAAAAGATATGCATCATCACATACAGGATGACCGAAGATGTGGCACGCTCCACTCCGACATAGGGAGTAAGCTCCATAATCCGGTAGGGTTCCCCTCCCATCAGTCCCACGGGAGTGACATAATTCAACGCAAAACCGGAAACCGTGAATTTATAGAGCCGGGCGAACGACAATGAATTCACCGGACCACTGCTACGAAGGATGATATACCACGAAAGGGTATTAATCAGATAGATGAAAAGCCAAAGGACCAGAACCAGCGGCAGATAAAATCCGGCACGCCGCAGGTTGTCCAGCAGTTCATCATAAGACACATCGAAAGTGAACAGCATGATGATGACGGCCAGGATGCCAAAGGCCAAAAAGAAATTACGAAATTTACTCTTCAAAACAATATACAATTTAACGCATCAAAGATAACGTTAATAATTTATACAATGATATAAGAATAGCCCGTTTAACAAAACACTTTCTTGCACAAGCTGTTTTTAATGAGAATTTAAACCTAAACAAATTAACTATGGATTGGATTATTCATCAACTTAGGGTTCACCCCGAGCTTGCCATCTTTTTGACCCTTTTCGTAGGGTTTTGGATTGGCAAAATAAAAATCGGAAAGTTCAGCCTGGGTGTCGTTACAAGCGTATTGCTGGTAGGTGTCCTTGTGGGGCAATTGAACATTACGGTCGACGGTCCCATTAAATCTGTTTTCTTTTTACTCTTTTTATTCGCTATCGGCTATAAAGTCGGTCCGCAGTTTTTCCGGGGACTGAAAAAGGACGGACTCCCCCAAATGGGATTTGCTGCCATCATGTGTGTATTCTGTCTGATTATTCCTTGGATATTGGCTAAAATTATGGGTTACAATGTAGGGGAAGCAGCCGGATTACTGGCCGGTTCACAGACGATATCGGCCGTCATAGGCGTGGCAGGAGATACGATCAATGAACTAAACATATCTCCTGAAACAAAAGAGGCTTATAATAATATTATCCCGGTATCATATGCCGTAACTTACATCTTCGGTACGGCAGGTTCGGCATGGGTATTGGGCTCTCTCGGCCCCAAGTTATTGGGCGGACTCGATAAAGTAAAAGCTGCCTGTAAAGAATTGGAGGCTAAAATGGGGAATAGCGAAGCGGATCAACCCGGCTTTATGCCCGCTGCACGTCCGGTGACTTTCCGGGCTTATAAAGTAGATAATGAGTGGTTTGGTGACGGAAAACGGGTATCAGATCTTGAAAGCTATTTCCAGGAGAATGACAAGCACCTGTTTGTCGAACGTGTCAGACAAGCCGGAGTTATCGTAAAAGAAATCACCCCGACCCTGATTCTCAGGAAAGGGGATGAGGTGGTATTGAGCGGTCGCCGTGAATATGTTATCGGCGAGGAAGATTGGATCGGTCCCGAGGTACTGGATCCTCAGTTATTGGACTTTCCGGCTGAAGTATTGCCCGTCATGGTAACCCGGAAAACCTTTGCCGGAGAAAAAATAAGTTCAATACGTTCACAGAAATTCATGCACGGTGTCAGCATACGCCGTATCAAAAGGGCGGGTATCGATATACCGGTACTGCCGCAAACCATTGTGGATGCAGGTGATATTGTCGAATTGGTAGGGACCAAACACGAAGTGGATGAAGCTGCCAAGAAAATGGGGTACGCCGACCGTCCAACCAACCAGACAGATATGATTTTCGTTGGTCTGGGTATTCTGATCGGAGGACTGATAGGTGCCCTGAGTATCCACATGGGTGGTGTCCCTATCAGTCTCAGCACCAGTGGGGGCGCATTGATCGGAGGATTGTTCTTTGGCTGGCTACGAAGCAAACATCCGACTTTCGGACGTATTCCCGAACCTGCTCTCTGGATACTGGACAACGTAGGTCTGAACATGTTTATTGCTGTCGTGGGCATCGCTGCAGGTCCCAGCTTCGTACAGGGATTCAAAGAAGTGGGGCTAAGCCTGTTCATTGTAGGCGCACTGGCTACTTCCATTCCTCTGATAGTAGGCATACTTATGGGAAAGTATCTCTTCAAATTCCACCCGGCACTGATATTGGGATGCACAGCAGGTGCACGTACTACTACCGCCGCATTAGGTGCCATCCAGGAAGCTGTCGAAAGCGAGACTCCCGCTTTAGGATATACAGTGACGTATGCTGTGGGAAATACTCTCCTGATTATCTGGGGAGTCGTAATTGTGTTACTCATGTAAAATAGATTTTGATATTAACTAAACATAACCCTGACATAATAATGAAAAGTAATGAAAACAACGGAGCAGTAACTAAAAGTTTTGCTAAAAAGATGGAGAGTATCAGTCCTTTCGAACTGAAAAACAGACTGATTGAAATGGCTGATGAGAGCATCAAAAAGATAGCTCATACCATGCTGAATGCCGGACGTGGAAACCCGAACTGGATTGCCACCACTCCACGTGAAGCTTTCTTCCTTTTAGGTAAATTCGGACTGGAAGAATGTCGGCATGTGATGTACTTGCCGGAAGGAATTGCCGGTATCCCGCAAAAAGACGGGATTGCCGCCCGCTTTGAGACTTTTCTCAAAACCAATCACAGCCAGCCGGGTGCGGAACTATTAAAAGGAACCTATCAATACATGTTACTGGAACATGCTGCCGATCCGGACACCCTTGTCCACGAATGGGCAGAAGGGGTGATAGGTGACCAATATCCGGTACCGGACCGCATCCTCCAGTTTACCGAGATGATTGTACAAGACTATCTGGCACAGGAAATGTGCGACAGTCGTCCGCCAAAGGGCAAATACGATTTGTTCGCCACCGAAGGCGGTACGGCAGCCATGTGCTACGTTTTCGACTCTCTGCAAGAAAACTTCCTGCTCAATAAAGGAGATGGAATCGCCTTGATGGTACCTGTCTTCACCCCCTATATTGAAATCCCTCAATTGAGACGCTATGAATTTAACGTTACGGAAATATCTGCGGACCAGATGACAGCAGACGGGCTGCACACCTGGCAATACAAAGACGAAGATATAGACCGCCTGAAAAACCCGCAGATCAAAGCACTCTTCATTACCAATCCCAGTAACCCGCCCAGTTATACACTGAGTCCCGAGACTGCCGCACGGATTGTAGATATCGTGAAGAAAGACAATCCGAACCTGATGATTATCACAGACGATGTATACGGTACATTCAGTCCGCATTTCCGCTCGCTGATGGCCGAACTGCCGCAAAATACTTTGTGCGTCTATTCCTTCTCCAAATATTTCGGGGCTACCGGATGGCGCGATGCCGTAATCGCTCTGCACGAAGAGAATATTTTTGACCGGATGATAGCCCACTTACCGGAAGAACAAAAGGCAATCCTCAATAAGCGTTACTCCAGCCTGACCCTTGCCCCCGAAAGATTAAAATTCATCGACCGCATGGTAGCCGACAGCCGGCAAGTGGCGCTCAATCATACAGCCGGATTGTCTCTGCCGCAACAGACGCAGATGAGCCTCTTCGCTTCTTTCGCCATACTGGATAAAGAGAACCGGTATAAAAACAAGATGCAGGAGATCATCCGGAGACGCCTGAAAGCTCTGTGGGATAATACCGGATTCTCACTGGTGGACGATCCGCTGCGTGTAGGATATTATAGTGAGATAGATATGCTGGTGTGGGCTAAGATATTCTACGGAGAAGAGTTTGTAGACTACCTCAAGAAAACGTACAGCCCATTGGATGTTGTTTTCCGCCTCGCCAACGAAACCTCATTGGTATTGCTAAACGGTGGCGGCTTTGCCGGACCGGAATGGAGCGTACGTGTATCACTTGCCAACCTGAATGAAAAGGATTATGTCAAAATAGGCCAGGGAATCAAACGGATACTGGATGAATATGCCCAGAGATGGCAGGAATCACGGAAATAAAATCCTGAATCTTGTCAGTCCGTCGGCGTATGTACGCAATGAAAACGTACAGCCATGGCGGCTTAAAACTTCACGGATAAAGACCAGGCCGATACCTTGTCCGTTGGGTTTGGTAGAAAAGAAGGGACTGAAGAGCTTTGCTTCAGTCTCTTTTGTTATGCCGGGCCCATTGTCCACTACTTCGATAGCAGCAGGTGATGAGGTGCGGATGGTAATCTGACCGTCTTTCCCGATACTTTCAGCCGCATTTTTAATAATATTCACCAATACCTGCTCAAACAGGGAGGCATCCAGTTTCACATCGTCCAATGATTCATCACATATCAGTTGTAACCGGATATTCCGGTCATTGCACATCCCCTCCATAAAGCGTTTGCAACTGAATGCAAGGTCATTCAGGTTGATCGGAGTAAGACGGGGATCGGGAATTTTCACCACGTCGGCAAAACGGGTAATGAAACGGCTCATAGAAAAACAACGCTCGGTACATACGCGCATCACATCGCAAATATCCTCCATACCATCCGACTCAGACAATGCCTGTTCGACTGTATCCAGTGTAGAAGTAATCCCTGCCGTTGTATTATTCACTTCGTGCGCGATCATACGGATCACTTTCTCGTATGCCTTTTTCTCCGCTTTCATCACTTCGTCTGTCAATCCTTCCATCAGATAAAAAGGATGCTGGAAGCCGCGGTCCACAAACGAAGAATGAGTACATTTATAGATATTTGAATCATTCAGTCGCACGGTGCTGGTTTCTCCCTTCGGAATGGCAGCCAGTTCTATGGCAAGCGGCGAATCGATCTCAGACAGTTTCCTGCCTTCGGCTTCTTCCGGACGGACTCCCATCATCTTCATCGCCATCGGGTTTAGTTGGGATACCTCTTCATCCAGTGTCATAATGACAACACCCATAGGTGAAGCGTTAATCATCAGATCAAGAAAATGATTCTGTTCACGCAACCGGAGACGCTCGTTTTTCAGTTGATCCATCATACGGTTGAACACATTCACTACCCGATCGGCTTCCTGTTGGCCTACGTGGCTTAGGCGGCTGCTGAAATCCTGTTCTCTCAAAAGTTCCATACCACTGCCAATCGTATTCATTGGTTTCACTATCTTCCGGTAAAACAAAATCAGATATAAAACGAGGAACAGCATCAACCCTTCTGCGATATAGAGATATTTCGCCACAATGGTTTCGGATACATAGAACAGAAAGCCCATGATGGAAAACAACAGAAAGATAAGTATGAAGAAAAATCCTTTTACCGGCATGTGATTGATGATTAACGATTAAAAAGTAATGATAAGCAACGAGTCACTTATCACTGATATCATATTTCTCCAAACGACGGTACAATGCCGCACGGCTGATACCTAACGCTGTAGCCACCTGGCTCAGATTCCCTTTATAACGCTCCAATGCCTGAAGAATTGTCTGTCTTTCGATTTCATCGAGTGTCATTCCCGCAAACGAAGAGGTAGTTGACGTACTTTCATCATGTCGCTGGTACTGACTCTCGAAATCGGTTGCATCCAACACTTCCTTGCCACTGACTAGAATCGTACGCTCCACCAGATTTTTCAACTCACGGATATTGCCCGGAAAAGGCAAACGACTCAGGAAGTTCAATGCATCCGACGAAAACTCCGTACGGGGTAGGTTGTTGATCTCAGCCTGACGATCGGCAAAGTGTCTGGCGAGTAACGGTATATCCTCTCTGCGCTCTCTCAACGCAGGAAGTTTTATGGTTATCAGGTTAATGCGATAGAACAGATCTTCACGGAAAGTGTGTTCGCTTACCATCTTGGCCAAGTCGGCATTGGTAGCCGAAACAACCCGTATATCCGTCTTACGCGGACGGCTGTCACCCAGTACTTCAAAAGTCTGATCCTGCAATACCCGCAACAGTTTCACCTGGCATGAGGGATCGAGATCGCCGATTTCATCCAGAAAAATAGTTCCTTTATTCGCCATCTCAAAACGCCCCATACGATCGGAAGTGGCATCTGTGAAGGCTCCTTTTTTATGACCGAACATCTCACTTTCAAACAAACTCTGGGATATTCCTCCAAGATTGACTTTCACAAAAGGCTGACGGGCACGCTGACTGTTGATGTGGATAGCCTCGGCTATCAGTTCTTTACCGGTTCCGCTCTCACCGGTGATCAATACCGAAGCATTGGTTCGTGCAATACGAGCCACCGTATTCAACACTTCTGTCAATCCGCGGCTCTTGCCAATAATATGGCTCCGATTCAATGAACCGCTTTGCTCCTGAAGCGTATCCTTCGGAGTTGCAGTAAGCTCCAAAGCAGTCTCTATGCGTTGCAGCAATGCGGCATTATTCCAGGGTTTGGTGATAAAATCGAATGCACCGGCCTGCATTCCCTGTACGGCAAGTTGGATACTACCCCATGCAGTCATCAGAATTACAGGAACATCGGGACGAAATATCTTGACCTGCTTAAGAAGGGTCAATCCCTCTTCTCCGGAAGTGGAAAGTGTAAAATTCATATCCATCAAAATCAGAGAAGGAGCTTCCGAACGGACTACTTCCATCGCCTCACGCGGACCGGGTACAGTTACCACTTGGTAACCGGCACGTTTCAGCATGAAACTCAACGAGGAACGAACTCCACTATCATCATCTATAATTAAAAGCATAAGTGTTATTTTTTTGATTTGCAAAACTACTCTTTTTGGGGTTAAAACCAAACTAATTCTTCACAACATCATCAAAATCGGCTTCCAGTGGTGTATTATTCTGGAAGTCCCACAGCGTCAGACTGCGGAGCTGATAAAAATAATACCAGTACCAGTAGAGTTCATTGATATGTTTTTGCCGGGCATCATCTTTCGAATTCTGGGCATCATTCAGGTCGAGTGTATTGATTTTACCTATCAGGAAAGTCTCGATACTGGTTTTATAACGCTGCTGTGCAATCTTATCCGCTTCATTGGCAATAGAAAGTTGCTGTGCCTGATTATTAAAATTCTCTACAAGCAGGAAGATGTCCTGATCAAAGTCAATTTGTTCTTTACGTATTTTGGATAAGGTAACTTCCCGGTTACTCTTGGCTACACGCACTTTTCCACGACGCTTTCCCCAATCAAGAATCGGAATCTTCACACCGACCTCTACCACTTGGTTATCGAGTAATTTTTGATAAGAAGCAGAGAAATCCTTATTCAGTCCGGTATATCCCACGTTTGCGAAAAGATCGATACTACGAAGATTGCCACGTGCGGTAGCCACTTCGTAATCAGCTTCCAACTGCCGGCGACGTATGTTATGAGCGAAAGAATTGCGCTCCAATGCTTTATTCAGCACTTTGTTGTATTCCATTTTAAGATCGGGTGCTGATTCCGGTATTACCGGCTCCAATACCTGATCATCTCCTATTGCCAGGAAAGAGCGCAGCCGGAACATATTTGCATTCAGATTGCTCTGTGCATCGGTAACGGCAGCCCGAGCTTTCAATGCAGCCAGTTTCAATTGCAAAAGCTCATTTTCGGAAATTTGCCCCATCTTTCGTTTCGCTCCGGCCACCTCGTACAAGCGATCTGCATTTATCTGATTCTGGCGGGCGGTTCCCAGAGTTTCTTTAGCCAGCAGAAGATTAAAGAAGTAAGTGATCGCGTTCATGGTTACAGTCTCTGTAGCAGTGATAAAGGCTGCTTTTGCCTCTTCATAACGAACCGGCTCAATGCGGCGATTCCATTTCAGGTCATTCACTCCAAAGATAGGTTGAGTCAATTGTAAAGCGATAGGCACGGACATAAACTGCCGGTTTCCACCACTCCCCAGCTGTTTCACAAAGTCGAGTGAAGAAGACAGGGCTATCTTACCACCCGTAAACCAGATATTCTGATCAATGGAAAGCGTACCGTTCAGCCCTAACTTATTACTGCGGACAAAGGAGTAAGAGCCGTCTTCATTCTGATAACTGTTATATTGTTTTCCATAGCTTGGCAAAGTCCCGCTGAAATTTACTTCCGGCAACAAATCGGCACGGAACGTACGGTATTCCCAATAAGCTGTCTTCAACTCATTGAGAGCAACGGCTGCATCTACAGACTGTGTACGCGCCAATGCAATGGCTTCATTCAAGGTAATCTCCCGTGTTTCCTGTGCACTCAATGCCAACGAACAGAAGGCAAAAGCAGAGAGTAGAAAAGATCGTTTCATATAGAATTTGTTTATTTACCGGCAGAAAAGCAAACCCTGTGCCAAATATTGAGTGTTGCAGCGATCACTCCAACTCGCTATATAACATAAACATTCATTTGAAAGAGTTCAGTGTATGATAATCCTCACTCCACTTCCCTCTTGGTCACTCTTCACCTGTTCGTCATCCACCACTCCTTTTGTTCATCCTTCACCGTTTATCGTTCACCGTCTAAAATCAATCCTCCTTCTTCTGTCCGAAAATGAACAGTTTGTCCGCAGACGGACGCCCCCGGTGTACTTATTCACAAGTATCCGGCAAACGAACTGTGAAACGGGTTCCCTTTCCTTCCTTCGAAGTAACCGTGATGACTCCATTCAAACGTCCGATGATGGTTTGACAAATACTCAGTCCCAACCCGGCTCCCTGGGTAAAACTGTCGACTTTATAGAAACGTTCGAAGATATGCCTCAACCCATCTTCCGAAATACCTTTTCCGGTATCTTCTACAAAAATAGAAGTATATCCCGGCTCTTCCTCCGTATAACCGAATGTGATCGACCCTTGTGTTGTAAACTTGGCAGCATTGTTTATCAGGTTATTCACCACTTGTTGCAAACGGACATTATCCGTCACCAGATATTTTTTACTATTCTCCGGCAACTTCAATACCAACCGAACTCCGGAAGGCATGTTCAACTGTTGTGAATCGTATACATTCTTCATCAATAACGGAAGATTGTGCCCGGCAAACTGGAAATCCATCGTACCGGACTCTATACGGGACAAATCGAGAATATCATTAATAAGTGCCAGTAACAGGCCACAGTTTTTATTGATTGTCTCAATAAACAACTTTACCTCCTCTTCGGTAAATCCACTGGTATCACTCAACAAATCGGAGAAGCCCACGATGGCATTCAGCGGTGTACGTATTTCGTGACTCATATTAGCAAGGAATGCCGATTTAAGCTTATCTGCCTGAAGTGCTTTATCGCGGGCTGCGGTCAATTGCTCTTCGGTAGTCTTATAGCGCTGTATACTCTGACATACGCCCAGAATGCTGTAAGGTGTGTCTGTCGTAAGTCCTGCAAGCACCGAAGTACGATATTCCCACCATTCGTATCTGCCGTCACCGCTAAGCTGGCGGAAACTCATACGGGTACTCTGGCTCAGACCTGCCAATGCACGGTTAAAGAGTTCGAACGCCAACTCCTGATCGTCCGGATGAACCATCCGGTCCATCTCATTCCGTGAAATGGTGGTCTTGTTCTCTGCAAACCCGAAGCGTACCAGAAAGCCCGCAGGAAAAGTAAATAAACCGGTACGGATATTATACTGCCAGGGATAGATGGAGCTTTCGTCCACCGCCATACTAAAGAAACGTTTTTGCATCTCTTCATCCGATATATTACGGGCCGAAAGGGCCATTCCGGTGATTTTACCATGTGCCCGGATAGGAACGATCTCACCCGAAACAGGAAAATAGCTGCCACTATGGACTTCCTGCATAAACGAATTTTCGGGAATGACCACACTGCCCTCTTCAGTTATCACCCGCTCAAGCATGGAACGGAGAATCTCTTTACCATTATTGTAAATCTTGAAGATACTGCCTGCCGGTAATCCTTCATAAGGACGCGCGGCTTCATCCTTAGGCAAATGCAGCATTTTCAGTAAAGAACGATTCGTAAAATGAATACGGAGATCGGTATCGTACGTGATCACACCGTCACGGATAGAATGGAATACATTATCGAATTCATCACGTTGGGCAACCAACCGGTTTTGTATCAGTAAACGGGTCTGGGCATGGATGCGCCGACGGGATTCGCGGCGGTTGATGCGATACAGCCACACTATCAAAAACACCAGTAAAGCTAATATCGAGCTATACAGTAAGATATAGAGCAAACGATATTTCTCTCCGTATGGTTCGTTGATAATGGTTCCTCCAATAGCCTGCACCTGCTTGGGATTTACCTTGAAAAACACCAGCTGCTTGAAATCATACATAAAATTCAAGGGAGATTCAATAATCCCCACTTCCGAAGGAGTCTTCCCACGTAACACATCGGAAGCTGTCCGCCCCACCTCACGTGCAGAAGTATATGAATCGGCATCATAAGCCCCGAAGGCGCCATTAGTCAATGCAAGATTTTCACACGAAAAGAAAGGAGCTTTTGAATTACGTCCGATGAATGACATAAAAGGCGACCATTTAGGGGCAATAATCAGTGTCCTGTGCGTATTGCGCGGATAACATGTGGAAGCTATGATTTTGTTGGTTGTATCCGTTTGCGAATTATAGAAAGTTACCGTATATTCCGGATGCTCTTTCACAAAGCCATTCCATTCGTTCATAAAGTCGTCTCTTCCTTTAGAACTCAGAAGGCTGTTGTCAGAGATACAGACTACTTCCGTCCGACTCGGGAAAAGGCGGTTCGCCTGCCTCAACAGCTCCCCGAAATCCGGATTTGCCGTATATCCACACACATTGGGTAACGAATCGATCAGACTGCCTTCCGGATATTTTATATTAAAAAAGACAACAGGCAACTGTAAAGGCAATGAATCCCCGCAAGTCAACAAAGTATGGAAAGCCTCGTCACTGACAGTAACAATCAAATCCGTTCCCCGTTCGCGGGCTCGTTCGCAGAAACGCCGCATAATAAGTTTCTCTGACTGATAAGTCCAGAAATTGGCATCCAGAAATTCTGTTGTCACATTCACTTTCAGTCCGGATTCGCTGAATCCTTCTTTCAATCCCTTGGCCAAATCGCCATGCCAAGGTGTTTCGGAAGCATACGACTGAATGAAAAGAACATTATAAACGCGTTCCGCAGCAGTGGATATTTCTGTGAGAAATAAAAAGATAGATATAAGAAATATAGTATACGATCGTCTGTTCATAGTAAAAAAACTGCGTTGTATCAGGATTATGGACGCAAATATACGTTATAATCTTGAAAACAACGCAGATAGATTACGATTTATTGCAATAAGCTTTTATTCCTCACGCAATGCTTCTGCCGGCTGGATTTTCATGGACTGACGGGCCGGGAACCAAATGCCGGCCAATATCATCAATGCCATCAACAGCAGAGTAATACATTCGCACAATACAAAACGCCCGACAGTGAACGTGGAGAATTGCCACGAAGGTGTCAGTTCGCTTTTGGCAATATAACAGTCAATGCCCAGTGCCAACGGAGTGACCAGAAGCAGCATGAACCAGCCTTCACTGAGCAAACGGAAAAAGACACTCTTCTTGCTGCCGCCTACCGCCATCATTAAAGCCATCTCTCCTTTACGCTGCTGCGTCCGGAACCAGAAAGTGCCCAACAATCCCAGGAAAATATTAAGCAGCAAAAAGCTCATCCCCACCAAATAGTTTCGTAAAGTATTCATATCGTCTAACTGGAAAGTACGACGAATATTCTGGAATGAATTTACTTTCGATAAAAAGACATTCCCCACTCTGTATTGGGATGGTGCGTCTTTCATTAACCGTTCGGCGAATCCGGCAGGTTCACCATCACTGGTACGCAGACAGATTTCATTGCCATATGCTAATTGATCCTCCCGCAATAATATTACTACCGACCGGCTATAGCAAGCGGCCGAAAAATCATCGTAACGAATCACTTCAAGTGCGGCAGACAACTTTGTACCCCGGGCTGTATCCTGATCCAAACAAAATTCTTTGCCAATATAATCTTTTAAGTCTATATGATAACGGGATTCAAAAAGATTACGCGATGCCATAAAAGTACCCTCTTTCAGCAAAGCTCCCAATTGTTCCGGTGTTTCTCCGTTAGCTCCCTGATAACGGAATACACGGAAAAAGTCAGGGGTTACCCACCGCCGGATATTATACTTTCTTTCCATAGTATCCAGACGTACTTCCATACCACTGTTACTGCCATTGTAAGGAAAAGAATTTTGTGACATACTGACTGCCTCTACTCCGGGACGACGACGCAAACGATCTAATAACTCACGTATATCGGCATTATTTTCCTCTTCCGTACGGCCGGCTATATAATCGGGGCTTTTTTCCGTGAGATAATTAAATTCAACCCTGTAAGTATTCTCTATATCAAAACCACGAGGCTCAAAATAAGTATAAAGAGTGACAAACATATAGTCGACCACATACCAAAGCACAATACTTACTAACAGTAACTCTACGAACAACCACGCATTCGAACGCCGTTCATTAACTATTTGTTTTAATAATTTCTTATTCATCGTTCATGTAGTGTTTAAGTGAGTTTTCCGCTAAGAGCATTTATGATTGACATCCGGGATGCCCGCCAAGCCGGCCACCCGCTACTGAGCAAGTTTAGCAGCAGACAAAAGAGCAGAGCATAAATAAACGTAGAGAGTTTGAAAAGCATCTTCCACTCAATGACCGGAGCCGTATTGAGATACATCAGCCGTGAATCGGCAAAAAGTGTACCGCCCCACACATAGGAAATCAGCAAACAGAACAATAATCCTACAACACCCGCCATTAAAGTCAACACCAAATTCTCAGCAACAATCTGTCCCATCACCCCTCCGCGGGTAGCACCGAACGAACGGCGCACGCCAATCTCCGCCACACGCTGTCGCAGGCGGCTGTGAGTCATCGAACTCAGGTTAATGGCAGGAACCAACAACAAAATAAGGAAAATGATCACTTGTTGGCGAAAATAACCCGCCATATCCGGTTGCTCATTTGCCCACTTATGCTGTGACATGGTCAACTGGTCATCCGGCTGCCCCCGGTAAAAAACAAAATAATCTCCCAATCCGGCATTATATGCCAAACGATGTCGTTCACACTCTGCCCGAATCGCATCAAAATCAGAAGAACTACGAGCCAGAATCACAACCCGCATCGCTCCCATGATACCATCACTCCATACATTATCCCCTCCTGTGATATTAGTTGAAAGATATGGGACCCACATTTGTGCATAAGCCGTCGAAGCCATTGAAGAGACATCTTTCACGACTCCGCTTAACCGGTAAGGGGCATCGTTCACAAAAATCTCTTTCCCGGCCACATTTGTAGCAGTACCAAAAAGAAGGCGGGCCACACTTTCTGTTATAACAGCCACGGGCAAACCCGATTTAGCTTCAGCATCCGAATAAGGTTTGCCGTCGATAAACGAAAAGTCGAATATACGCCAGAAAGCTCCGTCTGTCTCAAGTGCATCAACTCCTGTACGCACTCCCCGCGACAAAGAAACCTGCATCGTTCCGGGAATACTATATATACTGACTTCTTCGGGAGTTTTTAATCCTTCGAAACATCCCTTCGCCGTTTTTATTCCCATTGGGCCGTTACTTGATCCGTCGTCACTCCAGGTTTTGTTGCCTACACTCATCTGTTTGACGTGTAACAAGCGATTCCGGTTACTTTCAGGAGCAAAAGGAACCGTCTTTATCTGCTGTTGCATCACCACTACCATAATCAGGCAAATGGTCAGTGCAGTGCCCAGCACACTTATCGTAGTCAACAATGGTTGTTGCTTAAGTTGCGACAGGGCCTGCTTGAAATATTGTTTAATCATTGTGTTCTTTTTATTCTCCTACTTTCAATCCGCGTGTATTAACCCCTCCGACTCCACCTTTAGAAATATCAGCTTTACGGGCTTTGCCTTTCAGGGTCATGCTTCCTACACCGTCGGCACGAGCTGTCAGTTCATCACAATCCACCCGGATATTGACACTGCCTACACCATCCAACCGTACTTTGAGAGTTTCACAAACCAAATCACTAATTTCAGCACCGCCTACTCCCGAAAGAGTTATCTTCAATTGATCCAACCGAAGTGCGGTCCGGCAATTGAAGCTGCCTACTCCCTGCAATTTTACACTCTTCAGATCAGGAGCGGCAATATACAGTTTAACATTTTTGGAATTGCTGTTATTCTCTTTATATCCAATCACCAAAGTCTCTTTTTCCACTTTCGTTGTAGTTTCGGATACATATCTCTGCGGGCCCTCTATCCGAACAGAACAACGATCGGACTGCGTAAAAATGATATCTCCGACTGCATCCAGACGGATAGAAGAAAAACCGGGAACTTTACGGTTATCAACAATGATTCCCTTACTTCCGGTAGTTTTACCACATTGGCAATCATCACTGCATTGAGCCTGTATCATATTGAAAGTTGCCCCCATTGTGAGAGCTAAAGCCACTAACATTACTCTTATTTTCATCGTTTCCTAATTTTGAGATGAATGACTGTATTATGATTATTATTGTACTTGCCGTCCGTCAAAGAACCGAATGGTGCGTGAAGTCTGTTTGGCCTGCTCCTCGTTATGGGTCACCATCACAATGGTACGTCCGTCTTCTTTATTTAACCGGTGAAGCAACTCCATTACCTCAGCCCCCATCTTGGAGTCCAGATTTCCGGTAGGTTCATCAGCAAGGATAATCTCTGGATTGCCGATAATGGCACGGGCAATGGCAACGCGCTGACACTGACCACCGGAAAGCTGTGTGGGGAAATGCCGCATACGGTGAGTCAAACCGACTTTCTCAAGCACCTCCTGAGCCAGTTTCCGACGTTCGGAAGAGCCCATACGGCGATACAGTAACGGAAGCTCCACATTATCCAGTACATTCAGGGAATTAATCAGGTGAAACGACTGGAATACGAATCCAAGTGTCTTATTACGGAAAGCTGCCAGTTCCTTATCTTTCATGCCTTCAGTGTGTGTACCGTTTATCTCTATGGTTCCGGTAGTAGGTGCATCCAGCAACCCCATAATATTCAGCAAAGTCGATTTACCACAACCGGAAGGTCCCATTATGCTCAGGAACTCACCACGGTCTACTGTTAGGTTCACATTTTCAAGAGCCACTGTTTCGATTTCGTTCGTACGGTAGATTTTCGAGAGAGAAGTCAATGTAATCATAAACTTATGGTTTTAAATTATTTCTTTTTATTAAGATCATGTTCAAATGACATGCCAAAGAATTAATACACTTATAAACAACCACTTAATATTTGGGCAGAGTGTCCGATAATGAACACTCTGCCCACAAATGAACTCTCTTTCTTATCAAAAATGAACGTTTATTCCTCGTGTAATGCTTCTGAATTATTGCACTTGCCGTCCGTCAAAGAACCGAATGGTGCGTGAAGTCTGTTTGGCCTGCTCCTCGTTATGGGTCACCATCACAATGGTACGTCCGTCTTCTTTATTTAACCGATGAAGCAACTCCATTACCTCAGCCCCCATCTTGGAGTCCAGGTTACCGGTAGGCTCATCAGCAAGGATAATCTCCGGATTACCGATAATAGCACGGGCAATGGCTACGCGCTGGCACTGACCACCGGAAAGCTGTGTGGGGAAATGCCGCATACGGTGAGTCAAACCAACTTTCTCAAGCACCTCCTGAGCCTGTTTCCGACGTTCGGAAGAGCCTATACGACGATATAATAAGGGAAGCTCTACATTGTCCAATACATTAAGAGAATTGATCAGATGGAATGACTGGAACACAAAACCAAGCGTTTTATTACGGAAGGCAGCCAGTTCTTTATCCTTCATCCCTTCCGTGTGTGTGCCGTTTATTTCGATTGTTCCGGTTGTAGGCGCATCCAGCAACCCCATAATATTTAATAGAGTCGATTTGCCACAACCGGAAGGTCCCATTATGCTAAGAAATTCACCGCGATCCACTTTCAGGTTCACATTCTCGAGAGCTACTGTCTCAATCTCGTTTGTACGATAGATTTTTGAGAGAGAAGTTAATGTAATCATAACTTTAATTTATTTAGATGATTCGTTTTGTTCCATTTTGGCTTATATGAACAAGACATGTCAAATGGTATGCCCAAAGAATAACATCCTCATAAATTGCACATTAAACTAACAGAAGGATGTCCGATAATGAACATACTGCCCGTTAACGAACTGCCTGATTTACTTATCCTCCGGAACAATCTCATTTAAGCAAGCCAATGCATTGAGTGTACGCGGATAACCAATGTAGGGCAACAATTGAGTAATGACAGTCAGCAACACAGATTTATCATTGCCAACATTTATATTGCCTTGAATATGGCCTTTGACCTGCGCCTCACAGCCACCAAGTGACACAAGGATGGCAAAAGTTAACATTTCACGCGTTTTTACATCCAGAACCGGACGCGTTTGATAATCACCGAAACAGTTGGCGGAAAGATATTCCTGAAAATGCAATTGTCCTTGGGGTGCGGTTTCATACATTTTGTCTATTCGTTCGCCAAAAATGGATTTCTGCAAAGCAAGTCCCTTCTCCATACGGTTTTCGGAAGTTATCACCGCCTGTGGCTCCAAAGGCAACTTCACTCCTTTTGACGACAAGAATCCATTGGCTATAGAAATCAATTCCGCAACCTTTGCCATACCCACATAAGGAACGGCATGATAAAGCACTTCTTTTATTTCAAGCGGGGTAACTCCGTTGACAAAAGCGGCTTGGAGTGTTTTTTGATACTCTCCCGCAGTACTCATGGCAATGGTGGAAGCCATTGTAACCAAAATCCGCATACGAGTATCCAAATCACCATATTGCTGTGTTTCTCCAAAAGCAAAATTAGTGAATATTTCCTCCAGTTCGGGATCGGTCTGTGCAAGGTTGTTTCCGAGGTTGATAAACCTCGTCGTGCCATTGCGGGAAACACTCGTTGCAGCTATCCCTTGGGGGGAAGTTGCCTCAGCGTATGCCTGATCATCTACAGGTTCCAACCAAGTATTTTGGTTGGTTTCAGGATTACATTCGATGGCCAGATGAGAAAACCAACTGTCAGGGGCAGCTCCATGCCAATGCACTACATCCGGAGCTATCTCCACTACATCTCCGGGCAGTAACAGACGGGCATTTTTCCCTTTTTCCTGATAATACCCTCTTCCTCCGACAGCTATCAGGATTTGTCCGCCCGTATGGCTGTGCCAATTGTTACGGCATCCGGGTTCGAAAGTCACATTGCTGACAGGGCAATTCAATTCATCATTCTGCGTCAAGCGTGCCAGATAGGACTGCCCTATAAAAAACTTCGCATATTGCACGTTTGCATCTCCTATGGGAAACACACTCGGATTTTGGAGAACTTCTTCTTTTTTCATATTCTGTGCATTTAAAGAATTTGTGGTATAGCACAGCAACGTTATCATTGCCGATGCCCATATAAAATGTTTCATTTTCATAAGATTATAAATTTATGATGCAAATTTAGGCACCTTTCCGTTCTCATCGTATACCCGGATTACGGATGTAATTACCTCAATTACGGATATTCTTACCCCTATTCCGGTTTTATTCCTCCAACCCATACTACATATGATGAAAATCCCTACATTTGTCACAGATAAATAACAATATGCCCTATGGAAGAAGTAATTAAGCTCAATTCGGTAGACCAGTATAACCAGATGTACGGTCTCGAAACATTGCACCCTTTGGTGACAGTAGTCGACTTGTCGAAAGCCACGTTGTTCCCCACACACTTCACCCTCAACTACGGACTGTACGCTTTGTTTCTGAAACAAACAAAGTGCGGCGATCTACGCTACGGACGGCAGATGTATGACTATCAGGAAGGCACAGTAACAAGTTTTGCCCCCGGACAGGTAGTAGAGGTAAAGGTGACTGACGGGATACGTCCGAAGTCACACGGTATACTATTTCATCCCGACCTGATACGCGGCACATCTCTGGGACAGGAAATCAAACAGTATTCATTCTTTTCATACGCTTCAAATGAAGCCCTTCATCTTTCGGACGAAGAGAAAAAGATCTTTCAGGATTGTCTGGATAAAGTCCAGTTGGAATTATCACGTCCGATAGACAAGCACAGCAAACGCCTGATTTCAAGAAATATCGAATTATTATTGGACTATTGCATGCGTTTCTATGAACGGCAGTTCGTCACACGTTCAAAAGTAAACAAGGACGTACTGGTGAAGTTCGAAGAACTATTGGATCTCTACTTCCAAAGTGAGCAGTCGCAAACCGAAGGATTACCCACAGTGAAATATTTTGCAGATAAGGTAAACTTGTCTTCCAACTATTTCGGCGACCTGGTTAAAAAGGAAACGGGTAAGACTGCTCAGGAATACATCCAGGGTAAAATAATAAATGTAGCCAAAGAAAAGATATTGGCTTCAGAAAAAACAGTCAGTGAGATTGCATATGAACTGGGATTCCAATACCCACAACATTTCACACGCATATTTAAAAAGAATGTTGGCTGTACCCCAACAGAATACAGGATAATTCAAGTATAATGGCCTCTTCCGGTAAAGAAACATTAGATATCAAAACGGTGCATCAATGCAACCGCTGCCTGGGATGCAAGACGCTGCATCCACAGGCAAGCATTATCCGTCTGGACCATACGAATGTGGAACAGCACAGCATTAAATTCGATTTTTACACAATACTGTTGATGGAGAACAACATAGAGGATTGCTGTTGTTGCGGACGCAAAGCTTATGACTATTCCAATGCGACAATGGTTTTCCTCCCTCCGGAACAAACCTTCGACATCCACAAAAACAGAGTACTCCCACAGCAGGGATGGTTACTGGCTTTCCATCCCGATCTGCTTTATGGTACCACACTTGAAAAAAACATTCAAGAATATACTTTCTTTTTCTACCGGAAAGAAGAGGCTTTACATCTGTCCCAACGCGAAAAGGATAAGATTATAGAATGCCTACGGGAAATGGACGAGGAATTACATCACCCGATAGACCGCCATAGCCAAACACTGATTTCACGATACATCGAACTATTGTTGGATTATTGTACCCGGTTCTACGAACGGCAGTTTATCACCAGGGAGAACAAGAATAAAGTGCTGCTCGACAAAACGGACCGTTTATTGGATGATTATATTTATTCCGGTAAGCTAAAGTGGGAAGGTCCGCCTACCTCCGCATATTGTGCTGAAAATTTAAAGCTCTCCGTTGCCTATTTTGAAGATTTACTCACGTTTGAAACCGGTAAAACCTTACTGGAGTTCTTCCAGTTAAAAAGAATGGAAACTGCAAAGAGAATGCTACTTGATAAAGAGAATACAATCAAAGCAATAGCCGGTCAACTGGGATTTTCTAACACGCAGTTATTCTGCTTGTTTTTCAAGAAAATTACGGGAGTAACGCCCAACGAATACAGACATTCGCAGAACTGATATTTAAAAAAGTTATATACCGTCCAAAATTTTTTGAAAATCATGGAGATGTGTCAAAACTCACCACAGAGAACACAGAGGAACACAGAGGAAAATTTAAGTCACTGCTGATCAATATAAATAATCTGTGTTACTTCATGTTTCCTCTGTGGTAGAGGTATTTGTCGACCAATCCGGCTACTCGTCCCGCAAAGCATCCGCAGGATTCATCTGTGCTGCTTTTGAAACCGGAATATAAGTTGCCACAAACGAAACAGCCAGAATCAGAACATACGAAATAACCGATACAATAAGGAAGTGCAACACCGGACGATTCTGTATATAATCCGGGGTCGGATTATCCGGCGGGAAAGCAAAGCCATTCAGATATACTATTTGAAGTTGTACCAATGCTCCTACTACAAATGCGATAGTCACCATCCACCAGGCTTCAAAAAGAAACTGCCGGATCAACCGGTGACGGTTAGACCCCATTGCCATATAGAGCCCTATTTCCTCCCGGCGGGCATTGCAACGCAGCCAAAAGGTACCCCCCATCCCCAAAAAGACACACAACAGAAAAAATAAAGCGAGAATGGTCTGCAACCGGATAGTCCCCGTAGTTCCCATATAATACTCAAAATTTTTACTTTCCGTCCTGAAATCCGTAAGCGATGCCAGATAATAGTTCCCAATCTGCATTCGGGGACGCATTTCACGTTTAAATGTCTCAGTGAAAACAGGTGAAGCGAGTCCATCACGCACCCGAAAACAAATCCGCACTCTGCGCGGAAGATGTTTCAATTCAGAAGTAGTCTTGAATATCAGAGGACCGGGTTGGTTATTACTTCTTATCTGTACGGGGTCGATTATAGCGGTCAACGGAAACTTACGGGTCGTATCTCCCCAATGCACCCATTTATTTTGCGGATATTTCTCGCCGAACAACTTCTCTGCGAGATCAGGAGTCAGGTAGATCCCCTGTTCTCCTTCCGCAAGTACCGGAGGAATTTGCCCTGTCCGTGCATCGTGTATACGGAAAACTCCAAAATAGTCGGTTCCGGAAAGGAAGGTCATCTGCTGTGAATATGCAAGGATCGTATCATTGAAAACCTGTCCTCCGTTCCAGCCCCCGCTTTGCGGATAAGAATTAAAAAGGCTGACAGTCACATTAGAAACACCCGGATAGCGGCGTACCTGATCTACGATGCGCATAAAGTCAATACGTTTCAGCGAATCGGAAGCCATCTCCGGTTTATATTTGGTATGGTTAGTTGAATATTCACCTATACTGAGCAGGTAAGTATCGGTAAGATCATAATGATCGGGCAATGCCTTATCGGATAATAATACGTACACAGGGTCGACTACTCCCCATAAAAAATAAGTCACAACCACCAGTTCTCCCAGAATCCATCCATTAGCAGCACGCTGGTTCCACAACTGGCGGAGTATCATCATCAGGTTCATATCTTTTATCTTTTTTCGTTAAGCGAATATACAATATCTTTCTTCAAAGCATGCAAAGCCGGAATCAGAGCCGACAATACATTCAGCACCAAGCTGACCATGAAGGTAATACCTATCACCACCGGATTCAGCAACATACCGGGAGTCAAGAAGCTATCGACTCCCTCAGGCATCACATCTGCCGAGAAAGACAACAGGTCCGGAAGCCAGTTCCGACCACAATAGACAATCAGATACGAAAGTAACAAACCGAACAGACCTCCGATGCCAGTAAGAAACAGATTTTCCCAAAATACCTGCAACAGAAGCGAAATTTTGGAAGCACCGAAAGCCTTACGTATGCCCAATTCGGAAAGCTGGCGCTTCATACGTGAAGCAATCATTCCTGCCAGATTCAGTGCCGGAACAAATAGTAAAGCTAACAGGATAGTGCCATACACTCGTAACAACTCTCCCCAGTCGGGTGCCGAAGAAGAATATTCATAAAAAATACTTTTCCAGTAAGATACCGGTTGCCCATGTAAATCGGCACTGTATTTTTTCTGAGAATAATTATATTTGCGGAACACGTCACGTACCTCTGAAATTACCTTATCTTTAGCATCGACAGAAGGAGCCAACATATAGACATTCAGATCACCTACCAACTCATAGCCACCCTTATTATCCTTTATAATATCGGCATCAACCGTCAGTGGTAACCAAATATCCGCATACGTAGCAGGGGTAATGAAGGAAACATCTTTTACAACTCCACATACTCTATATTCATCGGAATCAAGAACAAAAGTACGACCTACCGGTGTAGCCTCTCCAAAAAGCTGGCGAGCCATTGTACGCGAAATGACAGCTTTTCGTAATCCGGAATCAAAATCGGCCTGACTAAACGGCCTACCGTCTACAAAGGCAAATTGAAACACCTTCCAGAACCCGGCATCTACCAGCTTCACCTGCACCTCTTTCAAATCTCCGTCACCCGGCAATTCAAGTAATGATGTACTGCGCCCATCCATAGATGCCCCTACAGCCTCGGTACTCTTCAGCGGATAATAAAAACGCTTCACTGCCTGAAAGGATACGTGCGAACTGAACCAATTCTCCTGATTTTTCTGCTCTACAACAGTCATTCCTTTACTGACCAGGATACGGTTCCGGTTCTCTTCGGGATAGACCGGAGCCATCTTGATGTAACAGATGATCACCAGGCTCATGGTCATGGCAATCCCCAGTCCTGTACCGAGTATGTACACACTGCTGAATAAAGGATTTTGTTTCAGGAGTTGCCAGGCCTGTTTGAAGTATAATACCATCATAGCAATTTATTTTATTTATTGGTTATTCGTCCCGCAAAGCATCCACCGGATTGATGCGGCTGAGTTTGTGTGCCGGCATCCAGATTCCGATAGAAACAACAATCAACAGCAAAAGGTATACAATCAGGGAAACAGCCGCAAAATGCAGACCGAAATGGTTAATCCAATAAACAGGCATCGCTTCTTCCGAACCGGTACAGGTAGTATAGAGACCATCCTTCAACGCATATTGCAAATAGAGCAAGCAGCCTATCAACGTCCCCAATGTGGTCAGCACCCAACCTTCGTATAAAAGCAGGCGGGTGATATGTGAAGGATTACCGCCGAAAGAAAGCATGATGCCTACCTCTTCACGGCGTGAACGGGTCTGCATCCAGAAAGTTCCGGCCACTCCCAAACAAAGGTTCACTAAAAAGAATATACCTAAAGCCAGGTTCAGGCGATACTGGTTAGTGATACCTTCAGAAAACTCATGTTGATCCTGAATGCTGCTGAAGGACCGTACAGACTTCACATAATAGTTGCCTACCGTCAGTCCTTTATCCATCCACTCACGGAAGTGATGCAGAAAAGCCTTCTCCGACAGATTGTCGTCTATACGAAAAGCGATTAACGGAAGATAATAGTACATATAATCAGGAAACTCTTCAAACACGCATAACTCTATGGGCATGGGTTGCATATAACTCCGGTAACGAAGAGGGACGATCACTCCTCCCACCCGATAGTCTTCATCATCTCCATTTTCCCCCAAACGACGTCCGTAAAGCGGTTTTCCATCCTTCAGCCGATACGCTACGTCCGCAGTCAATACCGATTCGGTCCAACGGAAGTCACGGTTATCCAATTGTTCGGCCGTCATACCTTCGGCTCCCTCCATCCCCATGGTCCGGAAATAATCGGTGTGGGGCATGAAAGTAAGACGGAGAGTGCGGACCGGAATGGTATCGAACATCGTATTACCGTTACTCGTGGAATTCGATGAAGGATATTGGCCATTCAAGATGAAAGTAGTATACTTTACTCCTTCATAATGTTTCAGCTTGTCGAGCAACCGCTCAAAATTGGCTTTACGCGCCAATGTATCATTCTCTTCGGCATGGAATTGCTCCGATTCGGCAGGGAACGATGCCAACTGAAGCAAGAAAAGATGATCGGGACGATAGCCCTCCGGCAGATTCCGATCGTGTGTCAACACTACCAACGGATCGACAATCACCCACGTGACAATCGATACCAATATCAATTCGGCCAACAGCCATCCGTTTTTCCGGCGACGGGCCCAGAGGTTCTTTATTATAAGTCGTATCATGATTTATTTCTTAGTGTTAAGTGAGTCAATAATATCGTTGTGCAACGAGCGCCATGTGGGCCACCAGGCAGAGAGAAGGTTCAGTATCAAACAAAAAGCAAACGTTACGCAAAACATTAAAGGACTGAACAGCATTTGCGAATTGATAGCCACATCGACTCCGTCGGACACAACTGTCGGATATTTGTCGAACAGGCTAAATACCCAATTACGCCCTAACACAAGCAGCCCCCATGAAACAATAAGTCCCATCAGCCCGCCGATGCAAGTAAGAAGCAGATTTTCCCATAACACTTGATTCAATAATTGTTTCCGGTTGGCTCCGAACGCTTTTCGTATCCCCATTTCCGCCAGACGATCGTCCATGCGACTGGATATCATCCCACTCAAATTAATAGCAGGCACTAACAACAAAGCCAAAAGAGCTCCTCCATACAGTTTAATGACCGACATCCAATCAATCTCGTTCGTATTGCCCTCTCTGAACCAAGTCTGCCAATACGGATCCGGCTGATGAAAAATATCAACTGTATATTCTTTCTGGGAAATATTGTATTTATGCACCATTTCATTGACCTCCGCATACAGTTTCGGCATATCTTCTTTCTGGCGAACCTTGAAATAAACGATATAGGTACCGACTTTATGACTGCCATCATTGTTACTGTCATATCCTGGCAAGCAAGAATAGGGCATATAGATTTGCCCGTAAGATGCCGGCAACAGATAACTACCCTCACGTACCACTCCGACGACTTTAGACTCTTTGAAATCCAGTTTAAACGTTTGCCCAACCACATCGGTCCTGCCGAAAATGCGGCGGGCCATCCGGTCAGAAAGTACTACATTACGGATCCCACTGGCTAAATCCGCCTCCGAAAAAGGCTTCCCGTTCAAAAATTCAAACTCAAATAACCGAAAAAAATTAGGATCGGTATACTTTACCAAAGCTGGTATCTGCTCACCTCCCCCGGCCGGTTGTATATAAGCCCCCTCCCGGTTCAGAAAGTGTTCGTTTACAGCGGTAACCAGCTCCGCTGATTTCAGTGGGTAGAACCACTCTTTCAGCATTTCATAAGAACAGAGATATGAATTTCCGCCTCCTTTCACATGCATGGCACTCACCCCTTTCATCCGCATCGTCACCGAACGGTTCACTTCCGGATAAATAGGAGCTATTTTAATATAATACACAATGGCAATAATCATCGTCATGGCAATGGCAAGCCCCGTACCCAGTACATACAGACTGCTGAACAACTTGTTCTGACGGATCAACATCCACGATTGTTTTAAATAAAGTTTTATCATAGTATGTAATTTTAATAGTTATTCATCACGCAAAGCATCTACCGGATTGATGCGGCTAATCTTCCGGGCAGGTATCCAAATGCCGACTGAAACGACAATCAGCAACAAGATGTACACCATCAGGGAAGTTGCCAGAAAGTGCCAACCGAAATGATTGATCCAATAAGCAGGCGAAGCCACTTCGGGTGACCATGATCCCCAATTTGTGGAGTATAGTCCTTCTTTCAAGGCATATTGCAAATAAACAAGGCATCCCAACAGCGTTCCGATTGTTGTCAGTACCCATCCTTCACCCAGCAGCATGCGAACAATGTTTTGCGGCCGGGCTCCGAATGAAAGCATAATGCCGACTTCCTCCCGCCGTGTACGGGTTTGCAGCCAGAACGTTCCGGCCACCCCCAGACAGAGATTGATCAGAAAGAACAAGCCCAAAGTTATATTTTTACGGTATGTATCGGTAGTACCGGCACTGAACTCCGACTGTTTACGCAAATCGGTATACGACTGCACCGAATTCACATATATATTTCCAGCTTTCAACTCCTTCCCCGTCCAAGGGATGAAGTGATGTAAAAACACCTCTTCGGAAAGACGATCCCCAATTCGGAAAACAATCTGGGGCAAATCCGAATAATACCGTTCGGGCATAACCGACAGAGGATTCAGACGGACCGGCTGAGGTTGCATATAGCTTCGATAGCGAAAAGGTTTTATCACACCCGCCACCCGATATTCGGCAGTGCTGTCGTTGTTCCATGTCGTCCGCCCGGTGAGAGGACTCTCCGGATGCAAAAAGAACTCCGACGTATTGGCTGTCAGCACATATTCATCTTTATCAAAGATACGTTCGTCCAGTTCTTCGGCTGTTATCCCCTCAGCTCCTTCAAATCCCATGGTCCGGAAAAAGTCCGAACGGTTCAGAAAAGAGATCTGCCATGCCGGCATATAGGTAGAATCTCCCTTAAACGTCTGGGGAGAAGTGGTACTACTACCGGAATAAGGCATTATACGATTGAAAAAGAACGTAGCAGACTCCACACCTTCATAATTCTTCACCTGTTGAAAAATGCGGCCCAGGTTTTCCCTGCGGGACAGACTGTCGTCTTCTTCGGGACGAAACTTCCCGGATTTCTCCGGCAAAGTCGCCAGTTCAAGAACAAACAAATGATCGGAACGAAAGCCCTCAGGTAACGTACGGTCATGGGTAAGCACGACCAAAGGGTCCGCTATTTTCCAAGAGACAATACAAACCAATACAATCTCGGCCAATAGCCACAGGTTGCGACTGCGGCGCGCCCACAAGTTTTTCAGTATTAATTGATTCATGGCTATTTATATCTTTTCGTTGATGGAATATATGATGTTTTTACGCAGTGAATACCATGCGGGACAAAAAGCCGAAAGCAGGTTGAGCAATACACACGTACCAAACGCAAGGACAAACACAAACGGACTGAACAACATATCCGGACTTAGATTAACCTCCACTCCTTCGGGGATGGGTACCGGCCACGAATTGAACAAACCGAAAATCCAATTACGCCCCAACACCAGGCCTCCCCATGACAACAGCAGACCGATAAGACCGCCTACACAGGTGAGCGCCAGATTCTCCCAAAGCACCTGTCCCAACAATACCGAACGATTGGCTCCGAAGGCTTTGCGTATCCCCATCTCAGAAAGACGTTGTTCCATCCGGCTGGAAATCATCCCGCCCAGGTTGATGGCCGGAACAAACAGGAAAGCAAGCAACAGCCAACCATGTATTTTGAATACGTTCGCCCAGTCAATCTCCGAATACCCCATTTGTTTAAGAGGATACTGCCAATAAGGAAGAGGCTGATTGTTCAGGTCTATTTCCAGATCGGGCTGAGAGTGGTTGAATTTATGAACCAACTCCTGTATTTCAGCACGTAGCTTCGGGCCATCATCCGACCCAGGCAGTTTGATAAACACCTGATAAGGACCTACCATATTGGCCATTTTATCCCCCCGATCATAACCGGTTATACAAGTATAGGGCATATACACGTCGGCATAAGAGTCGCTGAGCATATAACTGCCGCTACGCACCACGCCCACTACCCGATAGTCTTCAAAATTCAGCGAGAACGTACGTCCCACCGCTTCTGTGTCACCCAATATCCGGCGGGCACCACTCTCCGAGAGCACTACATTGTGGATTCCGCTTTCAAAATCGGCCTGTGAGAAAGCCTGTCCGCCCAGGAATTCAAACGGGAACACCCGGAAGAATGCAGGATCGGTCTGTTTCACCATTACGGGAATTACATTCCCACCGTCTTCGGGCTGTACATAATTTCCAAATAACATACGTCCCAAAACGGCCGTCACTTCTTCCGCGTTTTTCAACGGATAGATCCATTCTTTCAGCATATGATAAGAACAGGAGGACCTGGTCATAGAATGTTGCTCGGTGTTTTTTACGGCTACCGACGTCAATACCATCGTCTGAGACCGGTTCGTTTCGGGATAGATAGGAGCGATCTTTACATAATACACAATGACAATAATCATTGTCATGGCAATGGCCAGCCCTGTGCCCAGCACATAGAGACTGCTGAACAGTTTATTCTGGCGGATCAACGCCCACGATTGTTTGAAATAGAGTTTTATCATGTCTGTTCGGTACTAAATTTATTATTCATAATGCAGCGCTTCCGCCGGCTGCAACTTCATGGCCCGACGGGCAGGCAACCACGTGCCCAACGCAATGATCAGCCCCATCAGCAACAGTACCCCACCAAAACCGACAGCAAAACGCCACCAGGAGAAAGGAAGATTGTACAAATCGGGAATTTCCATGTGTATCATATTGAACATAACAAACAGCACCAGCGGAGTTACGGTGGTCAGCAATAACCACCCCTCGGCAGTGAAGAACCATCCTACCCGCCTACGTGTACTACCCAGTGCCATCCGCAGACCGGTTTCACTACGCCGTTGCTCGATGCGTAGCCAAAAAGTTCCCGTAATGCCGAAAAGCACGTTCAGCAAGATGAAAACGGACAACAGAAGGTTAATACTGATTTTCCGCCATTCAGACCGCAATCGTTCACTGCGTTGTTGCTTCATATCCTTCATGCTGGCAACGTAGAGATTATTCTCCGTCAACTGGCTCTTCATCCGGTTTAGGAAAGTCCCCATCTGTTCCGGAGTCAAATCTTCTTTCATCCGCACGGTTATCTCCATATTAGCTACCCCGGAAGCATTCACCTGACGTTCCAGTTCTTTCGGTCTCATAGTAAAGAAAAGTTCGGGCTCCGGCTTTACAAACTCGGTCATACGAACCGGGACGGTCACTGCCGCAATGCGTATCTCCCGCATACTACTGCCGGGATAACATACTTTCTGTCCTACTGCCGACTCCTCACCGAAGAAATCTTTTTCCAGATCCGGAGTAATAAAATATTCCAACTGTTTTTTGTTCAATAATTCACTCAGAAGCTGCCCCTCGCGGCTCCGGATACGAAATACATCATAAAATTCGGGAGAAACGGTATATTGGTGATAGGATTGCTCTTTGAACTTACCGCTATCGGCCGTACAAGGCATGATCTGTGTCCATGAATTACCTCCGGAATAGGGTGAGGAATAGAAAGCAACACAAGCATTATCCACTTCCGGGGCACGACGCAGGCGTTCAAGGATCCGGGCCAATGCTTCGCCTTCGGTAGGAGCCTGAGTAGTGTCGCTGACATACTCGGCGGCATCTTCGGGATAAACATCAAACGAAAGCCGCCAGCAATTCGTGATATCATAGCCCAACGGACGGGAATAGGAATAGAACTGTACCACAAACATATCTACCAGATACCACAGCGCAACGAATACGACCAGAAGTTCCATCCATATCCAACCGTTAGAGCGGCGTTGGTTCCATATTATCTTAAATATTTGCTTTATCATAACGGGTCTTTGTTTTTAAAATTATTCCATATCATGCAACGCCTCTGTAATAGGCATCCGTGAGGCCCGCCAAGCGGGGATCGCGGCACTCAGCAAATTCAGTAACAGCGTGAAAAAGAAAGCCGCAACAAAAGTGAAGGGCTGTATCAGCATATCGTGCGTCAGAGCAATAGTTCCCGAAAAGAAAAATGACTTGCAAAGAGATAACAGGGCGTATGACAACACCAGTCCGATCAGCCCACCTATGCAGGAGATCAACAGGTTCTCGGTCATCACTTGCTCTACCAGCGAAAACGAACGAGCACCGAACGCTTTACGAACCCCAATCTCACTGCGACGTTTGCGAAACTGTGTCAGCGTTATACCTATTATATTCAAGGCAGGCAGGAGCAAAAGGAAAAGAACCGTCGCACCGGTAGTTTTGAACCATTCGCCCACTGTACCCCGGTCGAAACCATTTGTACCCAGCACAGCCTGCCACTGGGTATAGGGGGAATACATATAGTCAAGTTTTGTGTTGGTAAGCGAAGCATTGAAAGCCGCCTGCAACTTCAGCATCTCTCTGCGGATCGGTTCGAAGTCGGATGAAGAACGTGCCAGGATGCAGGAGGTAAACTCCCCCGTAGTTCCTTCGCAATAGTTAACATTTTCCTTTAATAAGGAGGAGTTGACCGTATAAGGCACCCATACATCTCCATAGGCGTTTTCGGCAGCTTGACTCACCTCTTTCACCACACCGCATATCTGATAATCGGCATAATTCATGCGTAAAGTCTGCCCTGTTGCTTCAACCGTACCAAATAACTTACGTGCCAGTTTATCAGAAATAACCGCTTGCCGTATACCCGATTCCCAATCGGCATGTGTAAAGGGGACACCGGAAAGAAAGGTGAAATCGAATACTTTCCAGAAGCCGTCATCGGTAAACTTAATCGTATATTTATCATAAAACTGCTGTCCGCGTATATTGACCGGAAGTTGTCTGTCGGTAAAAGCAGTCACTGCCTCGGGCGTCTGCAAAGGATAAAGACATTCGCGTACTACCTTGTGACTCATACCCCCATTATTGATGGGATTCCCGTCACTCCCGCATGCTTGCAGACTGTTGACAAAAAGGATGCGGTATCGGTTAGACTCCGGCGCATACGCAGAGAAATTTACTTGATAGACGAGGTAAACAAGCATCACTGCTGCCACCGACAAAGCGGTACCCGCTACAGAGATTCCATTTACGAAACGGTTCTCTTTCAGCAAATTATAAGATTGTTTGAGATAAATTGTTATCATAGTTTCACATCTTAAAAGGCACACAATCCACCTTTTAAACCAAAATTCCGTTGGCTTAAAACCAACAAGCCTTTGGTTTAAACCCTAAGGTGCCTTGATTTAAAAAGTTTTTTCGGCGGATTATTTCACTTTGAGTTTGTTCTTATTTTTGTAGTTGGTCATGTCGCTGACCACCACCTTGTCTCCCGGATTGAGTCCGCTCACCACTTCTACAAACTCAAAGTTCGAATCGCCCAGCTGAACTTTCCGTTTTACGATTTCATCGTCCGAAGTCATCACGAACAGATCGTATTCGCCGCGGCCTACATAATAAGAGGCATTGGCTATACGCAACACATCTTCTTTCACGGCATTCATCACATATACATCAGTCTTGAGTCCCGAACGCAACCGCTTGTTATTATCTTCTTTCAGCTGCACGGAGAAAGAGATAACTCCATTCTTTGAAAGCGGAGTGACACTGCTTACGGTCCCCTCGAGTTTCTCACTGCCCACTTTCACAATAGCCTTTCCGCCCGCTGCCACACGGTCGCCATAAGTATCGGCAATCTCGCCATCCACTTTGAAATGGCTCAGATCCGAAATGATAGCCACCTGCCCTCCTTGAGGAATCTGCGCACCGATCTGGTTGTTGATATAAGTAAGGATGGCTTTGCGCGGCGAACGTATCTGTGCATCGTCCAACGTACGCTTCATTTCGGCAAGTCCCTTACGGAACATGTTGAGGTCGAGTTCAAGCACTTTCAGGTCGGCGGCTGCTACCTGTTTCTCGTTGGCATATTGTTGTTTGAGTTGTTCCAATTCGAGGCGGGACGTATTGTAGCTCAATTCGGCCTGGCGTACCTTATCGGTCGTACCGGCTCCAAGACTGTCGAGGTATTGTTCGTTGCGAAGCTCCACCTTCATCCGCGCCAGTTTCATTTCCGACACTTTGATCTGCATGGCCATATCGCTCAATTTGGTCTGGCTGTTCACCTGCGCCTGATCGAGCTTATAACGTTTCATTTGCTCTTCATCCAGTAGTTTTTTATAGTCGGTTTCCGTACTTTGTAAGTCGAGTTTCAGGATGGGAGTACCTACATCTACACTGTCACCACCCTTTCTATATACTTCCACGATGCGGGTGTTGATCGGTGAATTGATGATCTCTTCAAAAGCCGGAACCACTTTGCCCGAAGCACTGACACTGACCTCGATCGTCCCCTTGTCAACGGTAGACAACACGAGATCCTTCTTCTGTACTCCCGTACGCAACAACGAAATTAATAAGCTAATGCCTACTATCCCGATAATACCGATGGCCGAAAAACGAATAATCTTTTTATTACGCTCTTTATTGCGCACCTCTTTTGGAATTTCTCTGTCCATATATAGTCAATTATAGATTTACAAATATTCTTTGTATTTCTATGATCAAACCTTATGCCAAAAAAGGAAAGCACTGTGTTTCAGCAGGAAGAAGAGAAACAGGGTGTCCGATAATGAACACCCTGTACAGTTTCGTAACAAAGCGTAACTGTGTTCTCTGCGGTGAAAAACACACGTTTGGGTGTAGCCATCCGGCAGAAAGGGTGTAGCCCTAATAGCAAAAGGGTGTAGCCATGCATAAAGTATGGCTACACCCTTTTGCTATTAATACATTTCTTATATACCGTAGCGGAAAAATCTACCTCAGCCTCAACCTGTCTCCCACTTCGGGAACATAATCCCCGTCCTTACGGTTCATCTTATACAGGTTCTTCAAACGGATGGCATATTTCTGAGAAATGGTATGCATGGAGTCTCCGTCTTTGACGATATAAACCGTATAAGGTTTCGATGCTCTCTTTTTCTTCTCTTTCAGATAAATGATATCACCATCCATCAAGGTATAATCACGTTGCAAGTCGTTATACTTCACCAACTTCTTCCAACGGATATCGAACTCTTTACCCAACGACTTAAACGTATCTCCGTCACGGGCTACAATATAAGCGATACCGTTTGCTATGTAGACCTGATGCGGATTGAGTACCGTCGGTTCACTCTTTGACGAACTCCATCCTCCCTTACGGTCATATTTATAAAGGTCGTAGTCTTCAATAATCGTAATCAGACGGTTGGCATACGAAGGATCGGTAGCATATCCCGCCTTTTTCAACCCACGGGCCCAGCCTTTATAATCCGTTATCTTCAGTTTAAACAAGAAAGCATAGCGGGCACCGCGTTTCAGAAATGCCGAATGGTCCTCGTACGAATCACGGGGATTGCGATAAGCACGGAAGCATTCGTTACGGGCATCGTCGTCATGGCGTACGGTACGTCCATTCCAGCTACTACCGCATTTGATGCCGAAGTGGTTATTACCTGTCTCTTATACACATCTGACGCTGCCGACGATCGCATAAGTG
>ENA-OXEA01000176-OXEA01000176.1-human-gut-metagenome-genome-assembly--contig:-NODE-176-length-56313-cov-28.037328_pt1 | contig 56313 bp, 49 predicted proteins | sample MGYA00249352_ERZ652237 | MGnify/ENA primary metagenome ERZ652237 (study PRJEB26925, sample SAMN05826962) | human gut metagenome | biome: ENVO:2100002; feature: ENVO:00000062; material: ENVO:00002003... | reverse complement strand
TAAGGCTTTCAGCCTAACTGCAAAATTCCCATTTAACCGATAAATTCCCATTTAACGAATGAAATATATAAATAAAGAATTATGAATAAAAGACCATTTATCATCTTATCAGCTTTTCTGTTGCTATTTTCCTTGATAGAAAAAGGGCAGGCTACAGAAACTTACCGTCCCGAGACATCGGTTGCCGGATTCATCCAGCTTCCCGGTAGCGGGCGACAAGTCTATAATTTCAATCCGGGATGGCGCTTTTTCAGAGGCGATGTCCGGGGAGCAGAAGCGGTAAACTTCGATGACCGTTCCTGGAATGTCGTTTCCACCCCTCATACCGTAGAGTTGATGCCGGCCGAAGGAAGCGGATGCCGCAATTATCAGGGACCGGCCTGGTACCGTAAACACTTTGTCCTCCCCGCTGAAACAAAAGGGCAACGGGTGGTGCTTCATTTTGAAGCAGCTATGGGCAAACAGATTCTTTATCTGAATGGTAAACGCATTCAGGAACATCTGGGAGGTTATCTGCCTTTTACTTTAGACTTGACCGCCAATGGCGTACAAGCCGGAGACTCCTGTCTGCTCGCTGTTTTCACGGACAACAGTGATGACAAATCCTATCCTCCCGGAAAACGTCAATATACATTAGACTTTGCTTATCATGGTGGCATTTATCGTGATGTATGGATGATTGCCAAATCTCCGGTAGCTATTACTGACGCTATTGATTCACAAATCGTTGGCGGTGGAGGTGTATTCGTTCATTTTGATAAGATCAGTGACAAGAGTGCGCAGGTATATGTAAACACCGAAGTTCAGAATGACGACACCCGTTCCGAGTCAGTCACTGTAGAAACGACTTTGACAGATGCGGATGGAAAAGTAATCAAGCGTAGTTCAGGAAAACTTTCTTTAAAGCCGGGAGAGAAGAAATCCATCCGTCAACAGATGGAAGTAAAGAATCCTACTCTTTGGTCACCGGATACACCTTATTTATATAGGGTACAATCACGTATTAAAAAAGGAAATAAATCCATTGACGGAGGCATTACCCGTGTCGGTATTCGTCTGGCAGAATTCCGTGGTAAAGACGGATTCTGGCTGAATGGCAAACCTTTCGGACAACTGGTAGGAGCCAACCGCCATCAGGATTTTGCATACGTAGGCAATGCTTTGCCGAACTCACAGCAATGGCGTGACGCCAAACGTCTGCGTGATGCCGGATGTACCATTATTAGGGTAGCCCACTATCCCCAAGACCCAGCCTTTATGGATGCCTGTGACGAGCTCGGTTTGTTCGTGATTGTCGCTACTCCGGGATGGCAGTATTGGAACAAAGACCCGAAATTCGGGGAGTTGGTTCATCAGAATACCCGCGAAATGATTCGTCGTGACCGTAATCACCCTTCCGTATTGATGTGGGAACCCATCTTGAATGAAACCCGCTATCCGCTCGATTTTGCCTTGAAAGCTCTTGAGATTACCAAAGAAGAATATCCCTATCCAGGACGTCCGGTAGCTGCTGCCGATGTCCATTCGGCCGGAGTGAAAGAGCATTATGACGTTGTTTATGGCTGGCCGGGTGATGATGAAAAGGAAGACAAGCCGGAGCAATGTATCTTTACCCGTGAATTCGGGGAGAATGTAGACGACTGGTATGCTCACAACAATAATAACCGTGCCAGCCGCAGTTGGGGAGAACGCCCGTTACTGGTACAGGCTATGTCCTTGGCAAAGAGCTATGACGAGATGTACCGCACGACCGGTTTATTTATCGGTGGCGCCCAATGGCATCCGTTCGATCATCAGCGTGGTTACCATCCGGATCCTTATTGGGGCGGTATTTATGATGCTTTCCGTCAGAAGAAATATGCGTATGAAGTATTTCGCAGCCAGTCGCCGGCCAGCCTCCAACACCCATTGGCAGAATGTGGCCCGATGATATTCATTGCTCATGAAATGTCACAGTTCTCCGATAAGGACGTAGTTGTATTCACAAACTGTGATTCAGTCCGTCTTTCTATTTATGATGGAACGAAAACCTGGACGAAACCGGTGGTTCATGCCAAAGGGCACATGCCGAATGCTCCCGTTATATTCGAGAATGTCTGGGACTTTTGGGAAGCACGCGGATATAGCTATACTCAAAAAAACTGGCAAAAAGTGAACATGGTTGCCGAAGGAATCATCGACGGAAAAGTGGTATGCACTCAAAAGAAAATGCCTTCCCGACGTTCCACCAAACTACGTCTTTATGTAGATACTCAAAAAGTGAACCTGATAGCTGATGGCTCCGACTTTATCGTCGTAGTTGCTGAAGTAACCGATGATAGTGGGAATGTGCGCCGTCTGGCAAAAGACAATATCGTTTTCACGGTAGAAGGTGAAGGAGAAATCATCGGAGATGCTACTATTGGCGCCAATCCCCGTGCGGTAGAGTTCGGCTCTGCTCCGGTGTTGATTCGTTCTACCCGGAAAGCCGGAAAAATAAAGGTGAAAGCCCGCGTACAGTTTGAGGGCACTCAAGCTCCGACAGCTACTGAAATTGAACTGGAAAGCGTTCCTGCAGAACTTCCTTTCTGCTATGAGGAACAGACTTATGAAATACAAAGGACAACACCGTCCACTCTCAATGTAAACCCGGGCAAAGAATCATCTGAAGGAAAAGTGCAACTGACAGAGGAAGAACGCCAACGGGTGTTGGATGAAGTAGAACGTCAACAGACTGAATTTGGAACTGAAAAATAGTACGATAAAGTGATTAGCAGGTTAGTGATTAGAGATTAGCGGGGTGACCTGCCAACTTGTTTTTTATATGTTACTAAAGCACTATTCAAAAAAAAAGACTATCTTTGAGTACGTTTAATTCCAATTATAGCCATCAATGAGAAAACGGAATATTCTAATACTATTACTATCCATGATAGGCATGTATGCTTTTGCCTATCCAAATATGATTGTAGAACACTACACGGCTGAACGTGGTTTGCCTAATAATATCGTAAACTGTACATTAAAAGGACAAGACGGATTTATCTGGTTTGGTACCTGGTATGGACTATGCAGCTTTGACGGAAGTAAATTCCGTTCCTACGATAACCATGACGGCTTTTATTCCACAGATATTCCGCCGCGTAAAATTCAGCGTATCGTAGAAGATAAGAATGGTTTTCTGTGGATTAAGACTATCGACCGTAAGCTCTATCTGTTTGATAAACGGCATGAGAGCTTTCATGCCGTCTACGATGATGTGAAAGAATATTCCGAGAACATTCAGATTATCAAAATTCAGACGACCGAAGACGGCGACGTATTGTTGCTGACAAAAGATAAAAGTCTTTTGCGTGCGTACACCGACAAGGAAGGTAAAATAACGATGAAACAATTGCATGATTCGCGTCCTAACGTGAACGTGTACGACATGCGTCTGAAACACAACATATTCTGCGAAACAGCCGAGTTTATCAATTGGATCGGTATGGATTATCAGATTCTGTCCCTACGGAAAGGGGAAGCGCTGAAAGACAAACCTGCCGACTTTATACAGAAAAAAGTATCTGCTAACCCGGATCAGTTTACTTGTGCCTCTTATAATTCTAAATTCTTATGGTTGGGAGACAAGAAAGGCCACATTTATAGCATTGATCCGCAAAACGGAGTGGTCAACCGTTACGAGATACCGGAAATCAAACAGCCGGTTTCTAATTTGCTGGTAACGGAATCCGGTTTGATGTACATTACCACCAACGAAGGAGCATACGAGTACAATATCGGCTACAAGCAGTTGACCAAACTCCCCTTTACCATCCCCGAAAAAGACAATGGAATTATATTCTATGATAAATATGATAAGGTATGGTTTCAGGAGGGTAACCAAGCATTGACCTATTATGATCCCCTGAACAGGAGCCATCACCGCTTTACATTCCCCAATCAGAACGCAATCGGCAATTTTGAAATGCAGGATGCCGGCGAACAGGGCATGTTCTTTATGACTCCGGGAGGAGAAATTCTTCTATTCGACAGGGAGAAACTGGAAATGACCCGTATCAACCAATTGAAGCCTTTCTCCGACGATCTTCCCAATCAGCTTTTCTTCCATCTTCTGCTGGATAAAGATGGCATCCTTTGGCTGGCATCTACGAGCAGCGGAGTATACAGGCTTAATTTCCCCAAGAAGCAATTCCAACTGCTGACAGAAGTTTCTCCATCTCCGGTAGTGCCCGAGAGATCGACTTCCTGGAACCAGGGAATACGTGCCCTCTTCCAGGCGCAAAATGGAGATATTTGGGTAGGAACCCGCTGGCAAGCCCTGTATCGCCTGGATCGTAACGGACAAGTGAAACAAATCTTCTCGGATAAGAACTATCTGTTGGGAGCCGTATATCATATTATGGAAGACAAAGACGGTAATCTTTGGTTTTCTACCAAAGGAAACGGGCTTGTTAAAGCCGAACCGGACATGAATTCACCGCACGGGTTGCGTTTTACCCGTTATATCAATGACCCCAAGAATCCGAATTCTATCAGTAACAACGATGTGTACTTTACTTATCAGGACAGCCAGGGACGCATTTGGGTAGGATTACTGGGAGGAGGTCTGAATCTAATTTCCGAAGAGAACGGAGCAATTACCTTTATACATAAATACAATGGCTTGAAACAATATCCTGCATACGGTCTTTATATGGAGGTGCGTACCATGACGGAAGATGAAGACGGACGTATTTGGGTAGGAACAATGGATGGGCTGATGTCTTTCGACGGACATTTCACTACCCCCGAACAGATCCAGTTTGAAACGTACCGCCAGGTCAGCGAAAATTCAAACGTAGCGGATAACGATATTTATGTACTCTACAAAGATACTGATTCGCAAATCTGGGTAAGTGTATTCGGAGGCGGTTTGAATAAATTAGTCCGCTATGATAAAGAAAAGCGTGAACCGATCTTCAAATCATACGGCATACGTGAAGGAATGAATAATGATGTAGTCAAATCCATCGTAGAAGATAAAAACGGCAACTTGTGGTTTACAACGGAAATTGGCTTGTCCTGCTTCAATAAGGCTACCGAACAGTTTCGTAACTACGACAAATACGACGGTTTCCTGAACGTAGAGCTGGAAGAGGGTAGTGCCCTCCGTACCTTGAATGGAGACTTGTGGATTGGTACCCGGCAGGGAATCCTGACATTCTCTCCCGACAAACTGGAAACATTGCATACGAACTACGATACACGTATTGTTGACTTTAAAGTTTCCAACCGCGATCTGCGTAGTTTCCGCGAATGTCCGATTCTGAAAGAATCCATCACATACGCCAAAGCAATCGAACTGAACTACAATCAATCCATGTTCACGATTGAATTTGCCGCATTGAATTTCTATAATCAGAACCGGGTATCTTACCGATATATACTTGAAGGATATGAAAAAGAATGGCATTATAACGGAAAGAATCGTATCGCTTCTTATACCAACGTACCTCCCGGCGACTATACATTCCGTGTAGAAACCGTAGATGAAGCCAATCCGGAGCTGGTTTCCAACTGTACATTGGCTATTACTATCCTTCCACCGTGGTGGTTGAGCTGGTGGGCAACCCTTATATATGTAATTCTAGGTTTGGCAGCTCTCTATTTCAGCCTGCGCCTGGCTTTCTTCATGCTCAAAATGAAGAATGATATTTATATCGAGCAGAAGGTATCGGAGATGAAAATCAAGTTCTTTACCAATATCTCCCATGAATTGCGCACTCCTTTGACATTGATAAAAGGTCCGATACAGGAACTAAGAGAACGCGAAAAGCTCTCTCCGAAAGGATTGCAATATGTGGATCTGATGGAGAAGAACACCAATCAAATGCTGCAATTAGTGAATCAGATCCTTGATTTCCGGAAGATTCAGAACGGCAAGATGCGTTTGCATGTGTCATTAATTGATTTTAATGAGATGATAGCTTCTTTCCAGAAAGAATTCCGGGTACTTTCCGAAGAAAACGAGATCAGTTTTACTTTCCAGTTGCCGGATGAACCGATTATGGTATGGGCGGACAAGGAAAAAATGAGCATTGTTATCCGCAACATCATATCCAACGCATTCAAATTCACTCATTCCGGAGGAAGTATTTATATAACTACCGGATTGACAGACGACGGTAAACGTTGTTACGTACGGGTGGAAGATAACGGAGTAGGTATTCCACAAAATAAACTGACCGAGATTTTCGAACGCTTCTCGCAAGGAGAGAACGCGAAAAACTCCTATTATCAAGGCACTGGTATCGGATTGGCACTTTCAAAAGAGATCGTCAATCTGCATCACGGACAGATTCGTGCCGAAAGTCCCGAAGGACAAGGAGCGGTGTTTATTGTAGAACTCCTGATGGATAAGGAACATTACCGCCCGTCGGAAGTAGACTTCTATGTGGGAGATACGGAGACAGCCCCTGTTTCGGTAGAACAAGATCCTGTTGCAAATGCCATATCCGAAGAGGGTACGGAAGAAGAACCGGAAATCGACGCTTCATTACCGACCCTTCTGTTGGTGGAAGATAACAAAGACCTTTGCCAGTTGATAAAGCTCCAGCTGGAAGACAAATTCAATATCCATATTGCCAATAACGGAGTGGAAGGTTTGAAGAAAGTACATCTGTATCATCCGGATATTGTGGTGACCGATCAGATGATGCCCGAAATGGATGGGCTTGAAATGTTGCAATCCATCCGCAAAGATTTCCAAATCAGTCATATCCCTGTCATTATCCTGACTGCGAAGAATGATGAAGGCGCCAAGACCAAAGCGATCACTTTAGGGGCGAACGCCTACATCACCAAACCTTTCAGTAAGGAATATCTGTTGGCACGTATCGACCAGTTGCTTGCCGAACGGAAACTGTTCCGTGAACGAATCCGTCAGCAAATGGAAAACCAGACGACGACCGAAGAAGACAGCTACGAACAATTTTTGGTAAAGAAAGACGTACAGTTCCTCGAAAAGATACATCAGGTCATTGAAGAAAATATGGACGACAGTGACTTTAACATTGACACCATAGCATCCGGTATCGGATTGAGCCGTTCGGCATTCTTCAAGAAACTGAAGAGTCTTACCGGCCTGGCACCCGTCGATCTGGTAAAAGAGATTCGTTTGAATAAATCTATCGAGCTGATTAAAAATACGGATTTAAGTATTTCCGAAATTGCTTTTGCTGTCGGATTCAAGGATTCGGGATATTATAGTAAGTGTTTCCGGAAAAAATATAATCAGTCCCCTCGCGAATATATGAATGAATGGCGGAAAGGAGAGAGATAACCGATTACAAAATGCTTTCTTAATCGTCCTTTTAGAAACCTAATTAAGATTCGAAAGAATGAACAACATTAAGAAAGTATTATCAGCGTGGATGCTGGTTGCCTGTGTACTACCTGTGGCAGCCCAGTATCCTGTAATTCCGGACTCGGTAAAAGCAAGAGGAGCAAAACAAGAAGCGGAGTTTGAACGGAAATCGGATGCGGCATGGGAAAAAGCTTTGCCGACAGTGTTAGAAGAAGCAAAGAAAGGTCGTCCCTATAAGCCTTGGGCCTCCAAACCCGAAGATTTGATAAAAAGTAATATCCCGGCTTTCCCCGGTGCGGAAGGCGGAGGTATGTATACTCCCGGTGGTCGTGGAGGGAAAGTGATCGTAGTCACTTCGCTGGAAGATTCCGGCCCCGGAACATTACGCGAAGCCTGCGAAACGGGAGGTGCACGTATTATTGTATTCAATGTAGCGGGAGTGATTCGTTTGAAAAGCCCGATTAGCGTACGTGCCCCTTATGTAACAATTGCCGGACAAACAGCTCCCGGAGATGGTATTTGCGTCACCGGACAATCTTTCCTGATCGATACACACGATGTCGTGATTCGTCACATGCGCTTCCGCCGCGGTGCGCAGGACGTAGCTTTCCGTGATGATGCAGTAGGAGGGAATGCGGTTGGAAATATCATGATTGACCATTGCTCCGCCAGTTGGGGATTGGATGAAAACATGTCTATCTACCGTCATGTATACAACAGAGGGGCAAACGGACACGGGCTGAAACTTCCGACGGTAAACATTACCATCCAGAATTCTATTTTCTCTGAAGCATTGGATACCTACAATCATGCTTTCGGTGCAACCATCGGTGGGCATAACAGTATGTTCTGCCGTAATCTCTTTGCTTCCAACATCAGCCGGAATAGTTCGGTAGGTATGGACGGCGACTTTAACTTCGTCAATAATGTTGTTTTCAACTGGTGGAACCGTTCCGTAGACGGAGGCGATCACAACAGTTTCTACAATATGATAAACAACTACTTCAAGCCCGGTCCGATCACTCCGATAGGTAAACCGATTTCTTATCGTATTCTCAAACCGGAAGCGGGACGTGACAAAAACAGACCGCTTTCATTCGGAAAAGCATACGTAAATGGAAATATTATCCATGGCAATGCCAAAGTTACAAAAGATAATTGGGACGGAGGCGTACAACTTAAAGAAGAGGTGGACGCCGCAAAGTTTCTGCCGCTAATTAAATCGGACGAGGCTTTTAAAATGCCACCGGTAACTGTAATGGATACCAAAAAAGCTTATACCTTTGTATTAGATAATGTAGGAGCTAATTTTCCGAAACGTGACGCAGTAGATGCACGTGTCATTAAAACCGTACAAACAGGAAAGGCCATTTATGCGAAAGATGCACCGGAGTTTGTCTCTCCTTACGTGAAGAGACGGTTACCGGCTGATTCTTACAAGCAAGGTATCATCACAGATATTCGTCAGGTAGGCGGCCTGCCCGAATATAAAGGTGAAGCGGTAGTAGACTCGGACGGCGACGGTATGCCGGATGCTTGGGAAATTGCCAACGGATTGAATCCGAACGACCCGGCTGACGCAAACATGGACTGCAACGGTGACGGATATACCAATATTGAAAAATACATCAATGGTATAGACACCAGAAAGAAAGTGGACTGGACAGACTTGAAGAACAATTACGATACATTGTCTAAACGGAAAAGTCTGTTGTAACCGGATGAAAAGAGATTAAAGTTTATTGTAATGAATATACAAGTAAGAACGATCCTTTTAGGATTATTGAGCATTGGGTTTGTGCAAAGTTATGCGCAAACCTTTGCTTTACAGGTTAAGAATGACCAGATCACTTACCTGAATGATGATCGGGGAAACCGGATTCTCGATTTCTCTACATGCGGATATAAATCTTCCGAACAGGATATTCCTTCTGTCCGCAATGTGGTGTTTGTACCCTGGAAAGCCGGAGATAATACTGCGCGTATTCAACGTGCCATTGATTATGTAGCTTCGCTGACTCCTGACGCTTCCGGTTTTCGGGGAGCCGTATTACTCGATCAGGGAGAATTTTCCCTGTCCGGCAGTATTCGTATCTCCGCATCCGGAATTGTATTGCGGGGTACGGATAAAGAAAAAACAATACTGCTGAAAAAGGGCGTGGACAGAGGTGCGCTTATCTACATGGAAGGAGTGGACGACCTGAATGTGCAAGACACATTGAAGGTGCTTTCCCACTATGTTCCGGTAAACGCGAGAACATTGGAAGTCGCTTCGGGTGTTTCTCTGAAAAAAGGAGACCGTGTCATGGTTACCCGTCCTTCCGGCAAAGAATGGATTGCCTCTTTGGGTTGTGATATTTTTGGAGGAGGTATCAGTGCTTTGGGATGGAAAGAAGGTGACATGGATCTGACTTGGGACAGAACAGTCTGCGAAGTAAACGGTAACCAGGTAACACTGGATGCTCCGCTGACCGTAGCTTTGGATGCCAACTATGGAACTTCTTCCCTGTTGACTTATCAATGGAACGGACGTATTCACGATTGTGGCGTAGAAAATATGACACTGATTTCTGATTACGACAAGCGTTATCCTAAAGACGAGGATCATTGCTGGACAGGTATTTCCATTGAGGATGCGGAAAACTGTTGGGTGAGACTGGTTAATTTCAAGCATTTTGCAGGAAGTGCTGTAATTGTTCAGCGTACAGGTTCCAAAATTACCGTTGAAGACTGTATCTCGAAAGAACCCGTTTCAGAAATCGGAGGGATGCGTCGTTGCACTTTCCATACGCTGGGACAACAAACTTTATTTCAACGCTGCTATTCGGAACAGGGTATTCATGACTTTGCTGCCGGATATTGTGCAGCCGGTCCCAATGCTTTTGTACAATGTGATTCGTATGAATCTTTGGGATTCAGTGGCTCTATCGATGCCTGGGCGTGCGGACTGCTGTTTGACGTAGTAAATATCGACGGTCATAACCTGACTTTCAAGAATTTGGGACAAGATAAAAACGGAGCCGGTTGGAATACGGCAAACAGCTTGTTTTGGCAATGTACGGCAGCGGAAATCGAATGTTATGCCCCGGCAAAAGATGCGATGAACCGTGCATACGGTTGTTGGGCACAATTCTCCGGTGACGGTGAATGGGCACAATCCAACAATCATGTACAACCTCGTAGTATTTTTTATGCTCAATTGGAAGAACGGTTGAACAAAGAATGTGCAGAACGTGCACGTATTCTGCCCAGAAATACAAGTGCAACCAGTAGTCCTACAGTGGAAGTAGCTATGGAACTTGCTAAAGAAGCATATAAACCACGGTTGACGTTGGAACATTGGATCGGTGATAATAAGTTTGCTCCTTCAGTGGCATCAACCGGAGTAAAATCAATCGATGATATTAAAGAGAAAAAGAGCACTGCGCTTGCAAATTCTTCTTCTTTTTCTGCTGCTGCTAAATTATTAACCCAACCGGAAGTAACTGTAACCAATGGACGTATTCAGATGGACGGAGCTCTATTGGTTGGAGGTAGTCATACCACCCCTTGGTGGAACGGAAAGCTCAAAACCAATTATCTGAAAAAGGCAAGTCCGGCCATCACCCGCTTTGTGCCGGGACGCGAGGGATTGGGATTAACCGACCGCATTGATTCTGTAGTCGACTTTATGAAACAGAAAAACATTCTTGTTTTCGATCAGAATTACGGTCTTTGGTATGATCGTCGCCGGGATGACCACGAACGGGTTCGCCGTCGGGATGGTGATGTATGGGGACCTTTCTATGAACAGCCATTCGGTCGTAGCGGTCAGGGAACAGCATGGGAAGGATTGAGCAAATATGATTTGAAACGCCCTAATGCATGGTACTGGAGCCGCTTAAAAGAATTTGCAGAAAAAGGAAATAAGGACGGACTGCTGTTGTTCCATGAAAACTATTTCCAGCACAATATATTGGAAGCCGGTGCTCATTGGGTAGATTCTCCATGGAGAAGCAGCAATAACATCAATCAGACCGGATTTCCTGAACCGGCTCCATTTGCCGGAGACAAACGAATCTTTGTGGCGGATATGTTCTATGACATTACTCATCCTGTCCGTCGTGAACTGCACAGACAATATATCCGCCAATGCCTGAATAACTTCGCAGACAATTCGAATGTTATTCAGTTGACAAGCGCCGAATTTACAGGCCCGTTGCACTTCGTACAATTTTGGTTGGACGTGATAGCTGAATGGGAAACTGAAACCGGGAAGAAAGCGAAAGTGGCATTGAGTACAACGAAAGACGTACAGGATGCAATCCTTGCAGATCCTAAACGCGCTGCCGTAGTAGATATTATTGATATCCGGTATTGGCATTATAAGACGGACGGAATCTTTGCGCCGGAAGGTGGAAAGAATATGGCGCCACGTCAGCACATGCGTAAGATGAAAGTGGGAAAGGTGACTTTCACAGAAGCATATAAAGCTGTCAATGAGTATCGTCAGAAATTTCCTCAAAAGGCAGTGACATTCTACGCACAGAATTATCCGGCTATGGGATGGGCTGTATTCATGGCAGGAGGTTCATGTCCTGTAATTCCGTGCACAGATAAAGCGTTCCTGAAGGATGCAGCAGCCATGGAAGTGGAAGAAACAAATACGGATGAGTACAAGAAAATGGTAAAATCTGATATTGGAAGTATCATTTATTCCAAGTCCGGAACAGAAATTCCTGTTCAATTATCGTCCGGAAAGTATGTATTAAAGTACATTCATCCTGCTTCCGGAAAGATTGAAACGATAAATAAATCACTGAAAATAAATGGCTTATACAATCTAAAGGTGCCAGATAAGAAAGAAGGCATTTATTGGTTCCATAAGTTATAAAGCAAAGAATCCCGTTGAAGACCATTCAGCGGGATTTTTGCTTTTTATTGGTAATTTCTAGTAAAAGAGTGTTATAAAACATGATACTTGTTTTTTCAATCCACAAACCAGATTTTACCCAAAGTTGCGGTCGATACTGCTTAGTTTTGCAACATCAAATCAATCGAATTAATGCTATGATGGAACAGACTAATCATTCAACCGACACTTTGCTCGCTTCTTTTCAAGCGGGAAACATGGCAGCTTTTTCACAGCTGTATAACTTGCACATCAACGTCCTTTTTAATTACGGATTGAAGTTGACCATTGATAAAGAGTTACTGAAAGATTGTATTCATGACATCTTCGTGAAACTCTATACAAAGAAAGATGAATTAGGAACAATCGATAATTTGAGATCTTATTTATTCATCTCCTTAAAGAATAAGTTGTGTGATGAACTTCGCAGACGTATGTATATGTCTGATACAGCAGTAGAAGAAGTTAGCATATCCACTCCTACAGATGTAGAAGATGATTATATGGAAGAAGAGCAACGCAAGAATGAATTTTCATTGGTTAGACGTCTGCTGGATCAATTATCTCCCCGCCAACGCGAAGCGCTTACATTATATTATATAGAAGAAAAGAAATACGAGGATATCTGCGAGATTATGAATATGAATTATCAGTCTGTACGCAACCTGATGCATCGCGGATTGACAAAGTTGCGTAGTCTGGCAAGTTAATTTTAGTAAAAAGGTAAATGGGTTGAGTACATAGACAGGATAACGCCGTCCTACTTATGTAAACGCTTAAAAAGGATGCGATATGTGCTCAAAGGTAATGGATTTTTTGACGGATGATGATTTTATCAACTATGTGCTGGGTGTAACTCCGCAATCAGCTTCCCAATGGGAAACTTATTTCAGAGAGCACCCGGAAGAGATGGCAGATGCAGAAGAAGCTAAAGCTGTATTATTGGCTCCGGCAAATGTAGACTGTGGCTTCTCAATAGTTGAAAATAACGAATTGAAAGATAGGATTATTAGTAGTATAAAAGATTTTTCGGGTATTTTGTAGATAGGTTAGTATAGTTAAGATAAAGTAGTTAGGTTAGTTAAGGCATTAAAAGATTGACGCGGCCTTTCACAGGAGGTTTAATTTTAAACACTGTGAAAGGCTGCGTTTTTTATTTGTTCTATTCAGGTTTATCGCCGGATTCCTGAATATCGAAAGCACTACTGAAACTGACTATTAATACGATACATCCACCCAATATACCGATAATCATATAAGCGATACGGATATCGAACGCCTGCGAGATGGCACCGATAAGCAGGGGAGCAATCAACGAACCTATAAAACTGATACTTGACAGAATGGTAAGTGCAATACTGACCGGTGTTTTTGATTTGGCTCCCACGAAGCTGTACAAAGTAGGCACAATGCAGGATATTCCCAAGCCGACCAGCATGAAACCTAAAGAATTGATGATTACTTTCATGGCCATAGATTCGAAAACTCCTCCTAACAGGGCAGAAACAAAAAAGCCGATACAGATAAAGCTGCCCGCCAGTTGCAGGACTTTCTTCTTTCCCCAAAGCTGATAAGCATAGTTAGTCAGGAAACGGCCCGTTGCCATCATAATCATAAATACAAGAAAACCGATTTGCAATGACTTAGGTACGTGAACCACTGATTCGAAATAAACGGCACTCCAGTCGAACATTGCGCTTTCTACAATCAGCGCGAACAGTCCGACAAGTCCTAACTGCAAAAGCAACATTTCCGGTTTTTGAAATAACAGGCGAAAACCATTGGGAGCTTTGGCTGTATTTCTTTCCTGCGTCTTTGTATCAGAAACTTCCGCTTCCTGCGGTGCGCTCTCCTGCAAATATTTCCGCCCGGAAAGTGCAATTATAAGGATGATTATAAATATCAGTGTGTAATGCCAAATAGGGGAGACTCCTGCCAAAATCATTACGAAGCCGATAAGTGCTCCTGCACATGCCCCCAGACTCCATCCTCCATGAAAAGTGGCCATAATGGTTTTACCATACAAACGTTCCACTTCAATGCCTTGTGTATTGAATGATATATCACATAAATTCCAGCACACCCCGAAGCAAAAGAGCAGAAAGCCTAAAAGATAGACCTCATGAGCCAGTCCGACACAAAGCAGGGATGAAGCGTATCCCAGGATACTGACCTGTACCATACTCCGGCTTCCTAACTTCGAAACAAGATAGCCAGCCAAGGGGATCGCGACAAATTTTCCGACAGGGATCATAAATAAAATCAGTCCCCAGTAGAAAGCATAATTTGCAGCAAAAACGTCTTTAAAATCAGGGATTCGGCTGGCCCAACTTGCCATACAAAGTCCTTGGGCAAAGAAAAAAGTCAATATGGCAAAACGTATTCTCTCTTTTGGATGCGTAAATTGGTTATTCATGCATTTTTTATTTTTAATCGCGGCAAAGGTATCTATTTTTTTTGTACTTTTGCGCCCGATTTAAAAATATCATATTCATGAAGACAGGCGAATCTTTATTATCCATAGGTAAATTTATTGCAGAATATTCAGCCCATTTAATGGGGGCCGGAGTACACACCTCGCGGGTGGTACGCAACACAAAGCGTATTGGAGAGGCTTTCGGATTAGATGTCAAATTAAGCGTATTTCATAGAAACATCATTCTGACTATTATAGACAAAGAAACAAACGAGGCTTGTAACGAGGTTATAGACATTCCTGCACACCCGATCAGTTTTGAACATAATTCAGAGTTAAGCGCATTAAGCTGGGAAGCAGTAGACAATCATTTGTCATTGGAAGAATTGAAAGACAAATACAAGAAGATTATTTCTGCTCCGCGGATACACTCTCTTTTCGTATTATTATTAGTAGGATTTGCCAATGCCTCTTTCTGTAAATTATTCGGCGGTGATTTAATTTCGATGGGAATCGTGTTCTCGGCTACCATTACAGGATTCTACCTGAAACAACAAATGCAGGCGAAAAAGATCAATCATTATGTTGTATTTATTGTTTCGGCTTTTGTTGCTTCCCTGTGTGCTTCCACCGCGCTGATTTTCGACACAACTTCGGAGATTGCCATGGCAACCAGCGTGCTTTATCTTGTGCCTGGGGTGCCTTTGATTAATGGCGTGATTGATGTAGTAGAGGGATATGTATTAACAGGATTTGCCCGTCTGACAGAGGCTTCTTTGCTGATTGTCAGCATCGCTATCGGACTTTCCTTCACATTATTAATGGTAAAAAACAGTTTAATTTGATATGATAGCACTTGACATTCTTACGGATGGATTTTTTGCAGCAGTAGCAGGTATAGGATTTGGTGCAATTTCCGATCCTCCTTTGCGTGCATTCAAGATGATTGCCATACTGGCAGCATTGGGACACGCTTGTCGTTTTTGTTTAATGACTTATTTAGGCGTGGATATTGCCACAGGTTCGTTGTTTGCCGGATTAGTCATCGGCTTCGGTAGTTTGTGGTTAGGGAAAAAAGTATATTGCCCGATGACGGTATTGTACATTCCGGCGTTACTTCCCATGATTCCGGGAAAGTTTGCATACAACATGGTATTTTCACTTATCATGTGTCTGCAAAATGTGAATGATCCGGATAAACTGGACAAGTTCATGTCGATGTTCTTCTCTAATACTCTGATAGCAAGCACAGTGATTTTCATGTTGGCAGTAGGAGCTACGTTCCCGATGTTCCTGTTCCCACATAGAGCCTTTTCATTAACAAGACACTAAAACGAACTTTTATGGAGATTTTTTGGAGAACAATTGCATATTATAATTCAGCTACCTGGCTGTTACAGATAGTTATCATTCTGATTGGTATTGCATTGACCGGATTGCTTATCGGCCGACCACGTCCGTGGGTGAAAATGGCGATGAAGTTCTATATGATAGGTCTGTATACGTGGATTTCTCTGGTCTACTATTATATCTACTGTGAAGAGCGTAGTTATAATGGAGTAATGGCTATGTTTTGGGGTGTGATGGCTATCATTTGGATATGGGATGCGATTACGGGATATACTACCTTTGAACGTACCCACAAATATGATCTACTGTCTTATGTCCTGTTGGCAATGCCTTTTATATATCCTTTGGTTTCATTGGCACGCGGACTTTCATTCCCGGAAATGACTTCTCCGGTCATGCCTTGTTCGGTAGTGGTGTTTACCATCGGATTGTTATTGCTGTTTGCGCAAAAGGTCAATATGTTTTTGGTATTGTTCCTTTGCCATTGGTCACTGATCGGATTATCCAAAACTTATTTCTTTCAGATTCCGGAAGATTTCTTATTGGCAAGTGCCACGATCCCCGGCCTGTATCTTTTCTTTAGGGAATATTTCCTGAACAATCTGCATGCCGACACCAAGCCGAAAGCAAAATATATCAATTGGCTGTTGATAAGCGTTTGCGTCGGACTGGCCGTGTTGCTGACTACTACCATGTTTTTGGAATTGGTTCCGAAGGGTTAATCCGGCCACATAGAAGATATTCAGATCAAAAAAAGAGGCTGTTCAAAAAAACCTTGATTTTATAAAATCGTCCTTACTACGATAGACTATAGTAAGGACGATTTTTCTTTTAGGAACTTTGAGAACAGTTTCTTTTATATATCGTATCGTTTACTTAATTGCGTAGAATATCCGTAAGGCATATTGTATCACTGCATCAGGCAACCATTTTTTACTCTTCGCAAACAATACCTGTATCCAGGGACCTACTTTCGTCCGAAAAGGAGGATTGGTACGTTCCACTATCTTACAGATGGCAGCACCCAACTTCCGCGGATGGCATCCATTACGTTCTTCTTTTTCTATAATCTCTAATGATTTCAGAAAACTTTCTCCGTAATCGGCATCCAGTCTTGTCTGTTCGGAGATATTCCGGTTATCAGTAAATCCGGTGTTGAAATCTCCCGGTTCTACTACACAAACTTTTATATGGAACGGATGAACCTCTAAAGCCAATGCTTCGCTATATCCCTCCACTGCAAATTTCGAAGCAGAATAAAATCCCTGATAGGGAATTCCCATTACACCACCGATAGAACTGATATTGATAATCTTGCCCTTTCGCGCCTTTCGCATAGATGGCAAAACAGCTTTACACATATTCACTACGCCGAAGAAGTTTGTATTCATTTGTATATTCACTTCTTCTTCAGTAGCAAGTTCTAATGCGCCGCCGATACCTATTCCGGCATTATTAATCAATACGTCAATCCGTCCCTGCTCCGATAGAATCCGCTCTACGGCCTGACAAACGGAAAAGGAATTGGTAACATCGACAACAAGCATCTTTACTTGATTCATGTCTTCGGAAGGTTTCCGGCTTGTTCCATAAACGATGTGCCCTCGTTCCGATAACATTTGAGCGGTAATCTTGCCGAATCCGGAAGATGCTCCGGTGATAAGTATGACTTGTGGTTGCATATTTCTTATTTGCGGTATGATACTAACTGCTCAATTATCATTTCTCCAAGATAGCAGTCATTTCTTCCCGCCAATCCGCACCATTCTTCGGTTGGAACGTTTCAAATCCGAGTTCCTTGCCTATATGGATATTTGAAGCGCCATCATCTACAAATAATGTTTCGGAAGGAATGATATTACAATCATTCACCATAAATTCGAAAATTTCGGGTGCAGGTTTCGTGTGACCGACCTGATAAGACAAATATAGTTTGTCACAATAATCATTCAACGGCTTTTTCTTCGATGAGAAATCGGGGCTGCATGCCCACGACATAACAAAAGGATTGGTATTACTTAGAATATACACATGATAAGACTTTCTCAATTCCAATATATAATCGAGTTTATTTAGATTCACTTCATTGAAAAAGCCCAGCCATGCCTGTTTGGTTTCCTCCATCGTCAATGGACGGCCACATAAATCCCCCAGTTGTTTCCGAAACTCATCCGCGCTTAGCTTTCCTTCTTCCAATTCTTGAAAGATGCCGGTCTGGTGATATTTATCCAGCCGGGTATCAGCATCTGCCAGTCCCAGTTTGATAAATGCCTGAACCGCTTTGTCACGATCAATATCTACAATCACCCCTCCAAAATCAAATACAATGTTTTTAATCATGATATATAATTTTTTTGTTTGCTACAAAGATACGGCTTATCTTCTTAATTAACAGTGCACAACGGCTTGATATTTGTCAAAAAAACATAGTGACGCTATCCTTGCCAAATAGTGTCACTATCACACCCGGATAGCGTAGCTATAAGGAGAGGATAGCGTCACTATACTTTTTGTATGACTTAGGGAAGGATAAATACCGATTATTTTTTATATTTGCAAATCCAATCAATCCTTTGTAAAGACAAAAATAGAGTTATGAATAACCTTCGAATTTTATTGTATATGATGCTCCTTTCATTGGCTGCATGTCATCCGGAAGGAACGAGTGTGAAGCAAGGGTTAGACAAAGCCGCACAACTCATAGCACAGGACCCGGATACGGCATCTATTATTCTTGAGACTATTCAGACAAGTCAAATGAATGAAGCTCAACTGGCAGAATATAATTTATTGTGTACCCAGCTCAACGAGGATAAAAACATTCCTCATTCCTCTGATAAGCAGATCAGGCAGGCGGCATCTTATTATGAGAAGAATGGCAATGAATATCAAAAATCCAAAGCATATTATTATCTTGCCTGTGTAGAAAGTGATCTGGAACAGAAAGAGGAGGCAGAAATCCACTTTAAGGAGGCAATCAAACTTGCCAAAGAAACAGAGGAATACGATCATCTGGCAAAAATCTGCAAACGATGTAGTCTTTATTATCAGAAATACGGTAACTTTGATGAAGCACTGGAAATGGAGAGAAAGGCATACGCCAGTCAGTTGATGTTGAATGACGGTAAAAGCGATTCTTCAGTAATTCTTTCTTCTGCTTTAGGAATGTTTGGTGTGATGTCTTTGTTACTTGGGCTACTCTGGAAGAAAAATCGGCACGCACTTTCCCAATTGGATCTTTTCAAAGAAGAAATACTGAAAAAAGATGTTGAATCGGATAAGCTGATTTTGCAATGTAACCATCTCGAAGAGAAGTATCAGTCTCTTCAACTACATATCTATGAAAGTTCCCCCGTTGTCTCAAAAGTACGACAGTTTAAAGAACGGAATGTTTTGTCTTCTAAAATCCCTTCTTTCTCCGAGAAAGACTGGACAGAGTTACTGCGACTTCAGGAAAACGTCTATGGACTTGTATCTAAATTGAAAGAAATAGGTCCGAAGCTCACAGAAGAGGATTTAAGGGTATGTGCTTTTCTGCGGGAGGGAGTCCAACCTGCTTGCTTTGCTGATTTAATGAAACTGACTACAGAGACGCTGACCCGGAGAATCTCCAGAATAAAAACGGAGAAACTGATGCTGGCAAATTCTAAAGAGTCACTGGAAGATATTGTGAAATCATTGGGGGATCTTTCATTTTGTGCAAGAAATTAATTATTATCTGGTAATGATTCATTATCTCCTTACTACATTTAAGGATTTTCGTTGCAGAGATTAATGGTTTTTAGTACAGAAATTAGTAATCTTTTATGCAGTCGGGTAGTTGTCCCGTTATAACGGGACGATGGGCATCCTATAGGGTGACAAATGTCACTTTATAAGGTGATATTTGTCATTCTGTAATATGATTATCTGTCTTTAGAAGAATGAAAGTCATTAAAGATACGAAATTAAATAGCAAAAAACAAGAGTGGCACTTGTTTTTCCTAATATCCCAATAGTTTTTTCATATTTGATACATTGTCATTTTTATGCCATTTACTTTACTATGCCATTATTAATTTGTACCTAATTTATCCTCTGTCTGTTTTTGTCTATCTCTTCACTTTTATTATTATTGATTATCAACATATTATCATTGACGACCGTCCGTATCCGTCCGGTAAAAAATGCCTGTTTTAGCAGTATGTCCTGTAACTTTGCAAATAAAAAAGTACAGAACAATGAGCAACTTATTATTTAAAAGATGGAATGATTTCGGTGGGTGGCTGGTCTTTCTGATAGCAGCATTTGTGTATGGGATGACCATCGAACCAACCGCAAGTTTCTGGGATTGTCCCGAATTTATTTCTTGTGCTGAAAAATTACAGGTAGGGCATCCGCCGGGAGCACCTTTCTATATGCTTGTCGGCAACCTGTTTACCCAGTTTGCTTCCGATGCTTCGCAAGTGTCGGGAATGGTCAACTTTTTAAATGCACTATTGAGTGCCGGTTGTATCTTGTTTCTTTTCTGGAGTATTACCCGATTAGTGAGAGCCTTGCTTGTGGGCGATGAACGGAAATTATCTGTTATGGATGTTATTATCATTCTGGGAGCAGGTTTTGTGGGAGCTTTAGCTTATACTTTCAGTGATACATTCTGGTTTAGTGCGGTAGAGGGGGAGGTATATGCCTTCTCTTCTTTCCTCACAGCCTTGGTATTTTGGATGATTCTTCGCTGGCAGGATGAAGCAGATTCTGTGTCCGGTGACCGCTGGATTATCCTGATAGCCTATATTATAGGGCTTTCAATCGGAGTGCATTTGCTTAATCTGCTTTGTATTCCTGCCATTGTATTAGTGTTCTATTACCAAAAATATCAGACTCTATCACTCAAGGGAGTTATCGGGGCCATTGCATTATCCGGTATTCTTATTGTATTGATTCTTTTTGTTTATATACCCGGAATGGCTGATGTAGGAGGATGGTTCGAATTATTCTTTGTCAATGTGATGGGATTACCCTTCCAGTCAGGATTGATCGTCTTTCTGGGTTTGGTCCTGTTTTTACTGATAGGAGCCATTTATCGGTTCAGAAAACGCATCGTGAATACCGGTTTGTGGTGTTTACTCATGCTCACCATAGGATATACCACCTATGCGGTCATACTCATTCGTGCCAATGCTAATACGCCGCTCAACGAGAATGCACCGGATACTATTTTCACACTCAAAAGCTACCTGAATCGCGAACAGTATGAAAGTGCTCCTTTACTTTATGGGAGAACCTATGCGTCCGAACCGGAGTATGTGCCCGAAGGAGACTATTACAAGGTAAAGACAGAAAAAGGTAGTGCCATCTATCGGCCGGATAAGAAAGAAGGCAAGTATAAAATTATTCGCTATAAGGAAGACGTGTGCTACACTCAAAATATGTTATTTCCGCGAATGTGGAATGATCGTTCGGCCGCTTCTTACAAAGGATGGTCCGGTGGAGGTGCGAATGAGGCTCCTACACAAAAAGAGAACCTGACTTATTTTATCACATACCAACTCAATTACATGTACTGGCGCTATTTCTTATGGAATTTTGTCGGACGACAGAATGATATTCAAGGAAGCGGTGAACCGGAACATGGTAACTGGATTACAGGAATTTCCTGGCTTGATAATCTGCGACTGGGGGATCAAAAACTTTTGCCGGAATCTTTGCGTGAGAACAAAGGTCACAATGTGTTCTATGGCTTACCATTATTATTAGGATTACTCGGTATCTATTGGCAATGGACACGTGGAAAAAAAGGCAAGCAGCAATTCAGTGTCTTATTTTTCCTTTTCTTTATGACGGGATTGGCTATTGTGCTCTATCTGAATCAGACTCCCGGACAACCCCGTGAACGGGATTATGCGTATGCAGGTTCGTTTTATGCGTTCGCTATCTGGATTGGAATGGGAGCCGCCGGATGCTGTGACATGCTTCGCAGGAAACAGGCAAAAATCCTCCCAGTCGGCTTACTTATGCTGCTTTGCCTGTTTGTCCCCATACAAATGGCAAGCCAGACTTGGGATGACCACGATCGAAGCAACCGGTATACCTGTCGTGACTTTGGTGCTAATTATCTGATGACACTTCCCGACAAAGGAAATCCGATCATATTCTGTGAGGGGGATAATGATACGTTCCCCTTGTGGTATAATCAGGATACGGAAGAAGTACGCAGAGATGTACGTATCTGCAATTTAAGTTATGCGCAGACCGACTGGTACATTTATCAGCAACAATGTCCTCTGTACGATGCTCCCGGACTGCCGATCAGTTGGGATCAAAATCAATACCAGGAAGGGAAGAACGAATATGTGGCTGTTCGTCCGGAATTGAAGAAACAGATAGAAGCATTGTATCAGAAACATCCCGAAGAAGCCCGTGATAGTTTTGGAAATGATCCGTATGAAATAAAGAATATCCTGAAATATTGGGTGTTCGCAGAGAAACAGGAATTCCATGTGATACCTACCGATACTATAAATATTTATATTGATAAGGATGCAGTACTCCGTTCTGGAATGATGTTGCCTGAAGCCATTCGTCATTTAAAAGGGGAAGAACTAAGAGATGCAATACCGGATAAACTGTCTATTTCTCTAAAAAATATACGTCTGTTGACTAAAGTGGACTTACTCATGCTCGAGATCCTGGCTAACTGTAACTGGGAACGTCCCCTGTACATGGCTATCTCGGTAGGCAACTCCAGTAAACTGAAATTTGATGACTACTTTGTTCAGGAAGGGTTAGCATTCCGGTTTACTCCTTTCAACTATAAAGAATGGGGAGACGTGGAAGAAGGCAATGGATATGCCATAGATACGGAGAAGCTCTACGAGAATGTGATGAACAGATATAAATACGGTGGATTGGATACTCCCGGACTTTATCTGGACGAAACAACCCTGCGCATCTGTTATTCTCATCGAAGGCTCTTTGCGCAACTGGCTAAAGAATTGGTGAAACAAGGAGACGACATCCGTGCCAGAAAAGTATTGGAATATGCTGGGCAAGCTATTCCGGCATATAATGTTCCTGAAGTATACGAGAGTGGTTCGTATGATATAGCCACCGCTTATGCTTCCATAGGAGAAACGCAGAAAGCGACCGATCTATTGAATCATCTGATAGCAGAATCGGAAAATTATATCGACTGGGCTTTCTCATTGGGAGATAACCGGATAGGGATGGTTCAACAGGATTGTTTGTATAGGTTCTGGCAATGGAATCAGTGTAATGAATTACTGAAGAGTATGGATAAAGAGAGATATGAACAGAGTAATCAGCAATTTGAAAAGAAATATATGCGCTTTACTCAACTAATGAATTATCACAACTAAACTCAAAGAATATGAAATCGAAAAGAATAAGAGAAGAAGAAATAAAAACAGTATTGGGCAAAAGAAATTACGTCATCTTAATTATCGGCTCTATATTGATTATCATAGGATATATATTAATGAGCGGCGAGGGGAGTACCCTTGCCGCCTATAATCCCGATATATTTAGTGGAACACGCATACGTATTGCCCCATTATTGTGTTTATTGGGGTATCTACTGAATGTATTCGGTATTCTTTACCGTCCTCGTCAAAGGGGATTTAATCTTTCAATAGAGGTAACTGATTGAGCATATTTCTAAGTTTGATTGCCACTCGTGGCATAGGTTCGGCAACTGTAAGTCCTACCAGATCATATTCGGAGGATATATCATTAATGATACGAACTACTTCTTCAATCTTCATGCCGTTAGGCTCAACGCCTACGGCAGCGATTATCTCTGCCGGGTCCAATACATCCATATCGAAATGTATAACCACCTTCGAAACCCCGGTACTTTTCAGCCATTCCATAATCTTTGTACGATCATTGGCAACTTCCTGTGGAGATAATCCTTTAATTCCCAGCTTTCTTTGTCGTTCCTGCATACCCTCATCCCATGAGCGGAGTCCGACAATCAGGGCTTTGGAAGCATCCGTTTTTCCCGGAAGTAATTCCATTATTTCTTCATCTCCCATTCCCAAACAAGCTGTTAGTGCCATTGCATGATAACCCTTATATTCATCATAAGGCAGATTGATGTCGGGATGTGCGTCTATCCAGACGATAGCTACATCATCCGGGTATCTATTGATTAAATAAGTAAACGGAACAACACTAACGGAACATTCTCCTCCTAAAGTGACAATCCGATCCGGATGATTCTCTTTAAGCAGATCAAGCGCAGCTTTAGTTTGTTTCAGTATGACACTGCGTGCACTGATACCTTTTTCCGTCGCTCTGTCATTTATATCCAGTGAAACCGGAACTTCGACCGTATTCTGACCGGTCTGTGGGGCTAAATAGTTCAATAACTGTGCTCCCAGATAGTAGCCTCTGGATGAATCTTCCGCCGGAATATCAGGCATCCAATGATCTACAATTCCTCCTTGCCATTGAGGATAGATAAAACGAAGAGTTGATTTTTTATTTTCCATATTTACATTGTTTGTTACTTTTTCTTGTGCATTCATTGAAACGACTCCAACGACTAATGCAAGTGATAATAAATACTTTCTCATCTTTTTGAAGCAAAAGTAGGGAATACCTGAAACATCGGCAAGTAGGGACGAATTATTCATATACTGATAAATTTAGCCCTATACTACATTTGGGGATTATTATTTTTGTTTTTGTAGTGATATCCTTATTTTTGCAGAAAAGCAGAAAACTATGTATAAGAAGAAAATTCCTTTTGATATTGATTGTGGGATAAAGATTACGATGGAAGTGATCGGGGGAAAATGGAAAAGTTGCATCATTCAGGAATTATGCACTGGTCCGAAACGTCCCAGCGAGCTGCATCGTTTATTTACCGAGGCAAGTCCCCGGGTCATCAATCAACAACTGAAAGAATTGGAGATGCACGGCATTATCAGCAAAAAGATATTCATGGAGCTTCCTCCCCATTCGGAATATGCTATCACCGAATTGGGAAAGACGCTGATTCCTCTGATTGAGCAACTGGAAATCTGGGGTGATAGCTTTCGTCCGGAGATGAAGAGAATCTTGAAAATAGAATAAATCTTTCTAATATCATTAATATTTCAAAAAAGACCATCTATCTAAAATAAATTATTGCTTCTTTTGTCCTAATGAAATGAAAATTGGGAGATAGTATGAATAACAACATTGATATAAAAACGCTGGAGGCCTTTCAGGATGGGAATCACAAGGCCTTTGAGACTATTTTTATAGCATACTACAACAAAACCAAAACATTCATTGACGGATATATAAAATCAGAACCTGATGCGGAAGAGCTGACAGAGGATTTATTTGTCAATCTTTGGATCAACCGTCATTCGATTGATACGTCCAGATCATTCAATTCTTATTTGCACACCATTGCAAGAAATGCAGCAATCAACTTTCTGAAACATAAATATGTGTGTGATGCCTATCTGAACAATAATCAAGAAACAGGATATAGCTCTACTTCCGAAGAAGACCTTATTGCCAAGGAATTGGAAATGCTGATTGACGAACTTGTCGGAGGAATGCCCGAACAACGGAGAATGATTTATACATTGAGTCGTAACGAAGGATTATCCAATGCCGAAATTGCCGAACGCCTGAATACTACCAAAAGAAATGTTGAAAGCCAGCTAAGTCTTGCTTTGAAAGAAATACGGAAGGTTATTTCATGTTTCCTGGTATCACTATTATAGCATTATATTTTTTTTCATTCTGCTTTATAAAAAAAACTTCCACTTTCTTATTGAGCTTTTTGCCACTAAACTGTATATATAGTAAAGTGCAGCAAAAATGAAGAAAAGTAATATCAGTAAAATCATCAAAATGTTCCTCTCCGCCCGCTTTCCATCTGAAACGGAAGAGAAAGTGCAGAAATGGATCATCAAAGATGAAAATCAGCAGGCGAAAGCTAAAGCCTCATTGGATTATTGGAATGAATTGGACATAGAAGCCGATTCAAGCACTTATGCTTCATTGGAACGGGTGAATTTAAGAACAGGATATAATAAGGAGCATCTGACCAACATAGCTTCTTACCAGAAGTTTGCCCGTGTCGCCGCCGTTATTGTTCCTTTATTTCTATTTGCGGGAGGGATGTTCTACTATCTTTCTCCTCACAACGAAATGATAGAAATATCCGTTGCCTACGGAGAACAGAAGCGCTTAATCTTGCCGGATAGTTCGGAAGTATGGTTGAACGCGGGAAGTAGCATTTTATACCCGGAAACTTTTGCCAAAGATAAACGCTTGGTCATGCTTGACGGTGAAGCTTATTTCTCTGTCAAAAAAGATACTGTAAGTCCTTTTATTGTAGAAACCTCCCAACTCTCTGTGAAAGTTCTTGGAACCAGGTTCAATGTGAAAGCCTATCCTAATGATGAGAAAATAACGACTACATTGACTAGCGGTAAGGTGGAAGTGAGTGTCCGGTCTCAACCTCCCCATATACTAAAGCCCGATGAGCAGCTTACATACGACAAAAAATCATCAGATATTCACATATCAGTGATAGATACGAATGATACAAATTGTTGGATGGCGGGAAAACTAGTATTTACCAATGCCAGCGCCGGAGAAATATTCCGAACCTTGGAAAGGCACTATAACACCACTATTGATAATACAGCAATTATCCCCGCATCCAAACGATATACGGTTAAGTTTCTGAAAGATGAAGGTCTGAATGAAATACTGAATATATTGAAAGATATCATCGGCTTTGATTATCAGCAATATGAAAAGAAAATAGTATTAACCCGACAATAAAAAGAAACAGCCTATGAATAAAAAGAACCGGGAAGCAGCTTGAGACCCTCTTCCCAGTTCTGAAATGTCTACCCTCATTCAACAAGTGACGTAAAATGAAGTATCAACATACAAATATAGAATAATGAATCGAATAAATACAAATAAACGGGCAGGTAAGCTCGCCATTTTTTTATTTTTTACTTTTCTATCTCTTACAACTATTGCACAGAATAAAGATAAAAAGATTACCATACAAAATAAAAATATCTCATTAAAAGAGGCTTTTGCACAAATTGAAACACAAACCGGATATAGCATCGCTTATGAACAATCGAACCTGAATATCGAAAAGAAGCACTCTTTATCATTCAAAAATGTAACCATTGACAAAGCTATGGCTCAACTATTGAAGGAAACCGGATATGTATATAAGATAAAAGGATATCATATTATTATTTCTTCGCAGGATAACAAGCAAAAGCCCGCCAACAATGATACACAAAAACTGACTCAAACCATAAGAGGAATCGTTGTTGACTCCAAAACCAATACGCCCATAGAATATGCCTCCGTCTGTATAGCAGAAGATCCCTCACGGGGAGGTTCGACTGACGGACGGGGAAATTTCCGGATTAATAATGTCCCGGTGGGTCGTTATAATATTCAGGCATCTTTTATGGGGTATCGCCCAAGTATCATCAGCGAAGTATCTGTCACTTCATCCAAAGAAGTATTTGTAGAGATTCCTATGGATGAGAATGTACAAGATTTGGCTGAAGTACTTATCAAGCCGGAAATAAAAAAAGACCGGACTGTCAACCCAATGGCTATCACAGGAGGACGTATGATTAGTATTGAAGAAGCGTCCCGATTTGCCAATGGTTTTGACGATCCTGCACGGTTAAGTTCTGCATTTGCAGGTGTAGCAGGAGATGTCGGTACTAATGCGGTTGCCATCCGGGGAAATGCCCCGCAATTTACACAATGGAGACTGGAGGGAATTGAAATACCTAATCCTACTCACTTTGCTGATTTATCAGGCTTGGGAGGAGGATTCCTGTCCGCTTTGAGTACGCAAGTCATCGGCAACTCCGATTTCTACAACGGAGCTTTCCCGGCGGAATACAGTAATGCCCTATCAGGTGTTTTCGATATGCATTTGCGCAATGGTAACAATCAGAAGTACGAACACGCCTTTCAGGTCGGACTCATGGGCATAGATTTAGCTTCGGAAGGTCCTATCAATAAAAAACGGGGAAGTTCCTATCTGGTGAATTATCGCTTTTCTACTACTTCACTGGCATCGGGTAATGACATCAACCTGAAATATCAGGATTTAGCCTTCAAACTAAATTTTCCCACACGTAAAGCTGGAACCTTTTCGATCTGGGGATTAGGATTGATAGACAGAAATAAAGCAGATGTTTTGGAACGTTCCGAATGGGAAACGATGGGAGACCGGTCGTCGGGATATAATAAACTGGAAAAACTGGCAGGTGGCTTAGCGCACAAATATGTACTGGATGAAAATACTTATATCCGTTCTTCTCTATCCGCTACCTATTCCAAAGACCGTTCATTGGCGGACTTACATACCGACGACGCTATTATTAATGTAGCAGATATTCAGAATAGCAGATGGAATTTAGTATTCAATTCATATCTGAATAAGAAATTCAGTCCGAGGCATACCAACAGAACAGGGATTACCATTACGGAACTTAAATATGATCTTGATTACAAAGTCAGCCCTTATTTGGGATTAAACAAACCTATGGAACAAATATCGAAAGGCAGTGGAGAAAGTACAGTCCTCTCGGCATATAGTAGTTCTGTAATAAACTTGAGCAACAATCTGACAACCAGTTTAGGGGTTACCGGACAATATTTTACTTTAAACAAGAACTGGTCGATAGAACCGAGAGTTGCCCTTAAATGGAAAATAAATCCTGCACATTCTTTAGCAGCAGCTTACGGCTTGCATAGCCGCCGGGAAAGGCTCGACTATTACTTTGTTGAACAGATAATCAATGGTAAAAAGGAATCAAACCGGTACCTGGACTTCTCAAAGGCACATCATTTCGGATTCACTTATGACTGGAATATCAATCAGAGCCTACATCTGAAAATAGAACCCTATTATCAATACTTGTTCCACATACCGGTTGAGGAAAACTCCTCCTTTTCGATTATCAATTATGAAGAATTCTATTTAGACCGCATATTGACAAACACCGGAATAGCCAAAAACTATGGAATAGATATAACACTGGAACAATACATGAAAAACGGCTTCTACTATATGATTACAGCTTCATTATTCAAATCGAAATATAGGGGAGGAGACCGTATCTGGCGAAATACGAGACTGGATAAAAGTTTTTTAGTGAACCTGCTCGCCGGAAAAGAATGGATGGTTGGCAGACTCAAACAGAATGTATTAAGTGTAAACGGCCGTCTGTTCTTTCAGGGAGGAGGACGCTATACACCTGTGGATGAAGAAAAAAGTCAGGAAGAAAAAGACATCGTTTTTGACGAGAGCAAAGCATATACTAAACGATTCAATCCATCTATAAACGGTGATGTTTCGATCAGCTTCCGGATCAATAAGAAAAGAGTATCCCACGAGTTTTCTCTGAAAATACTGAATGTGGGTATGCGCACCGGAATGCATTTCTATCAATACAATGAAAGAACGAGTGTAGTAGAAGAAAAAGACGGAGCGGGTCTGATTCCGAACATCAGCTACAAAATTTATTTCTAAATAACTGAACAAGAAAAGGGTTTGTTCACACAATAGACTGACACCCAACAGGCAACTGCTTTCAGTAATTATGGTATAACAATCTGTAATATATATACTAACAAGCTCTCTGAATACCTGTATATTTGCTGCGTGAAATAATTTAGTTATGAATTATATGCGTATCATATTCAAGAAATTCAAAGCACGTATGATTGTAGGATGTATATTAGCTGTAATAGCATTGCTGGCGGTGTCAGTCATTGTTTTTATCAATCAAGCCAGTTTCGGCAGAACTCCCCGTGGGGAACGGCTGGAAAGAGTCATGAAATCTCCTAATTACAGAAACGGAGAATTTAAAAATCAGCATGAAACTCTATTGATGACTTCCGACAGGGGACGTTTTAGCGGAATCTGGGAGTTCATTTTCAGAAAGATAGACGGTTTGCGCCCCGAACAGGCTGTCAAAGCAATAAAAACAGATTTACGCAAGATTGGCCGTAATGAAGAAATATTGGTATGGTTCGGACATTCATCTTACCTGATTCAAACGGGAGGAAAGCGAATATTGGTTGACCCGGTATTTTGTATGGCTTCTCCCGTATCTTTTGTCAACAAGCCATTCAAAGGTACGGAACTTTATACACCGGATGATATGCCGGACATTGATTATCTCGTGATTAGTCACGATCATTGGGATCATTTGGATTACAACACAGTCAAAAAATTAAAAGACCGGATTGGAGCAGTGATTTGTCCGTTGGGTGTTGGCGAACATTTCGAATATTGGGGATTTGATAAAGAGCGTCTGATAGAACTTGACTGGAATGAAGACGCAAACCTCGCTCCGGGCTTTATGATACATTGTTTGCCTGCCCGTCATTTCTCCGGTCGCAGACTTACTGCCAACCAGTCACTTTGGGCTTCTTTCCTGCTAGAAGCTCCTTCACAAAAGATATACATTGGCGGAGACGGAGGATATGATACGCATTATGCAGAAATAGGCAACCGGTTCCCCGGCATCGACCTCGCAATTCTTGAAAACGGGCAATACAACGAAGAGTGGAGCTTAATTCATCTGATGCCCCAATATATGGCACAGACGGCCAGAGATTTAAAAGCGAAAAGAGTTCTGACCGTACATCATTCTAAATATGCGTTGGCCAAACATCGTTGGGATGAACCTCTCAAAAATGCAGAAGAGATGAAGAATAAAGATTCTCTGAATGTATTGATTCCGGAGATTGGAGAGGTCGTGGCATTAGAAAAATAGTGTTTTACCCAATCGGCTAAAGGTTTTCCCGTCTGTTATCAGTGAAATTGGTAAAACATTCTGTAATTTGTATAGTTGAAAAACAAATTTCCCTGATTAACTTTGCAAAGTTGAAATATAGATGGTTCAATCCTGACAGTTTTAGACATTTAGATATAACTACTATAAATTGAAAATTAATTAGTTTATGCTACGTACTATCAGACTTACAACCGCCATTGTGTGCTTTACACTTATTACCCTGCTCTTTCTCGACTTCACGGGTACATTGCACACATGGTTCGGATGGTTGGCGAAAATTCAATTTCTGCCGGCTTTATTAGCCTTGAACATAGGTGTCGTATTGTTTTTAGTTGTACTTACATTCCTGTTCGGACGTATCTACTGCTCTGTTATTTGTCCGTTGGGAGTGTTTCAGGACATTGTTTCGTGGGTATCCGGCAAACAAAAGAAAAACCGGTTCCGTTATTCACCAGCAATGAAATGGTTGCGGTATGGCGTTTTAGGAGTATTCATTATTATGATGGTTGCAGGATTGAACTCTTTGGCTATCTTGCTGGCACCGTATAGTGCTTATGGCCGGATAGCTTCCAGTCTTTTTGCACCGGTCTGGCAATGGGGAAACAACCTGTTGGCGTACTTCGCCGAACGAGTGGATAGTTATGCTTTTTATGAGGTAGATGTATGGATAAAGAGTCTTTCGACGATGCTGATTGCCATTGTTACCCTTGTTGTTCTTTTCATTCTGGCGTGGCGCAACGGACGAACCTATTGTAATACGATCTGCCCCGTAGGTACTGTATTAGGGTTTATATCCAAATATGCGATATTCAAACCGGTAATTGATACTTCCAAATGCAATAGTTGCGGTTTGTGTGCCCGCAATTGCAAAGCATCGTGTATTAATCCGAAAGCTCATGAAATAGATTATAGCCGTTGTGTGACTTGTATGGATTGCATCGGAAAGTGTAAGCATGGAGCCATTACATACACAAGACGGAAACCTAAGAACGAAACAGCTACGAGCGAAGATACGAAAGCAAAGTCTGTCACTACTGAACAGGTAGACAATGCCCGTCGTAGCTTCCTTTCAGCATCGGCCATTTTTGCAACAACTTCTGTACTGAAAGCACAAGAGAAAAAAGTAGACGGAGGATTGGCTACTATCGAAGATAAAAAGATTCCCCAAAGAGAAAATCCTATCTATCCTCCCGGTGCTTTAAGCGCACGCAATTTCACTCAACATTGCACAGCCTGCCAATTATGTGTCTCTGTTTGTCCCAACCAGGTATTGCGCCCATCGGACAACCTATTGACATTGATGCAACCGGAAATGTCATACGAACGTGGGTATTGCCGTCCCGAATGTACTAAATGTTCGGAAGTTTGTCCTGCCGGTGCTATTCATCTCACCAGTCTTGCCAAGAAATCAGCTATTCAGATCGGGCATGCCGTATGGATTAAAGAGAACTGTGTACCTTTGACAGATGGAATGGAATGTGGCAACTGTGCCCGCCATTGTCCGACAGGTGCCATACAGATGGTAGCTTCCGATCCTGAAAAAACAGATTCTCCAAAGATTCCGGTAGTAAATGTAGAAAAATGTATCGGTTGTGGGGCGTGTGAGAACCTTTGTCCGTCCCGTCCTTTCAGCGCTATTTATGTGACAGGACATCAGATGCATAGAATTATTTGATCTAAATCAGTATAAGATTATGGAAGATAAAAATAAGAAAGATATAAATAGAAGAGATTTCATTAAGATTGTAGGTATTAGTGCAGCCACGTCGACAGGGCTATTATACGGATGCTCTTCAAAAGGTACTTCCTCTTCAAGCAGCGCAACAGGAGAAGGAGAGGTGCCTACCGATAAAATGACTTACCGCACGTCTCCGACTACCGGTGACCGTGTTTCACTCTTGGGATATGGTTGTATGCGTTGGCCTCTCAAACCTGTTCCCAACGGTAATGGTGAAGTAATCGACCAGGATGCCGTGAATGGACTGATTGATTATGCAATCGCTCACGGAGTAAACTATTTCGATACATCTCCGGCATACGTACAGGGCTTTTCCGAAAAGGCAACGGGTATTGCATTGAGCCGTCATCCCCGTGACAAATATTATATCGCCACCAAGTTATCCAATTTCTCTCCCGATACATGGTCTCGTGAAGCATCGCTCAAGATGTACCACAAATCGTTTGCAGACCTGCAGGTAGATTACATTGATTATATGCTGCTTCACGGCATCGGCATGGGAGGAATGGAAGCCCTTAAAGGACGCTACCTGGATAACGGAATGCTTGACTTTCTAGTGAAAGAACGGGAGGCAGGACGTATCCGCAATTTGGGATTCTCCTATCACGGGGATATCGAAGTGTATGACTATCTGCTTTCACGGCACGATGAATTCAAGTGGGACTTCGTACAGATACAATTGAACTATGTAGACTGGAAACATGCCAAAGAAACCAATACCCGGAATACGGATGCTGAATATCTGTATGGAGAATTGCATAAACGAGGAATTCCATCTATCATCATGGAACCGCTTTTAGGAGGTCGTTTGTCTAAATTGAATGACAACCTGGTGGCACGGCTCAAACAACGCCGTCCGGAAAGTAGTGTCGCTTCCTGGGCTTTCCGTTTTGCCGGTTCATTTCCGGACATTCTGACTGTGTTAAGTGGTATGACTTATATGGAACATCTGCAAGATAATCTCCGCACTTATTCTCCTTTGGAACCGTTGACAGATGAAGAAAAAGAGTTTCTCGAAGAAACGGCACAATTAATGTTGAAATATCCAACGATCCCTTGCAACGACTGCAAATATTGTATGCCATGTCCGTATGGGTTGGATATACCTGCTGTGTTGTTACATTACAACCGTTGTGTCAATGAAGGGAATGTCCCCAGGAACGGGCAGGATGAGAATTATGCGAAAGCCCGGCGTGCTTTTCTAGTCGGATATGACCGTAGCGTGCCCAAACTTCGTCAGGCAAGCCATTGCATCGGTTGTAACCAGTGTGTGGCACACTGTCCGCAGAACATTGATATTCCGAAAGAGCTGCATCGGATAGATCAATTCGTAGAACAATTGAAACAAGGTACTTTATAAAAGAAAAGATGGAAGAATTAATCAATTTACTACATACAGGAGGATATTCCTGTACTATTGCCAACAAAGGAGAAATCCGTACTTTCACTCAACGCGGTGTGGCTGATATCTATGATTTACTGACCCAGGAACCGGAGTTTCTTAAAGGAGCCTCGATTGCTGATAAGGTGGTTGGAAAGGGAGCTGCCGCCCTGATGATTCTGGGAGGTATCAAAGAGTTATATACTGATATTATCAGTACCAAAGCTCTGGAGTTGCTTCAGAAATCAGATATAAAAGTTGGTTTTACAGAGAAAGTACCTTTTATCTGGAACCGTAACCATACAGGAGGATGTCCTGTAGAGACAATGTGCAGCGAAGTGGAATCAGCAGAAGAAATATTACCACTGATCCGCGATTTTCTGGAAAAGATCAGAAATAAGAAGTAAAAAGAAGAAACTTGAAACACGAAATAAAGTATGAAAAGAAATACAGCTTGTTTATTCCTGTTCGGTAGCTTGCTTTCCATCTCGGGAATGGCACAGACTAAAAAGGATAGCATACAGGCCGGAAGAAATTATATGATTGATGAAGTCGTAGTCACCGGAACACGTAATGAAACCGATGTGCGTCATCTTCCGATGACCATTTCCGTAGTCGGCAGGCAACAAATTGAGAAAAGATATGAGCCTTCTCTTTTGCCGTTGTTAACGGAGCAGGTACCGGGATTATTCACTACCAGTCGTGGCATCATGGGATATGGCGTATCTACCGGAGCTGCAGGTGGCATGAGCTTGCGTGGTATCGGTGGTAGTCCGACAGCGGGATTATTGGTACTGATTGACGGTCATCCCCAGTACATGGGGTTGATGGGACATCCGATAGCGGATGCTTATCAATCGATGATGGCAGAAAAAGTAGAAGTGTTACGAGGCCCCGCATCCGTGCTTTATGGTTCGAATGCAATGGGTGGAGTGATTAATATTGTCACCCGCCGGAAACAGGAAGATGGAGTAAATACGAATATGCAAGTGGGCTATGGTTCATACAACACATTACAGACTGAATTTTCCAACCGTGTCAAAAAGGGACGTTTCAGTAGTGTCGTAACCGGCTCTTATAATCGTACGGACGGACATCGCCCTGATATGAAATTCGAGCAATACGGTGGATATGCAAAGTTAGGCTATGACATCAGCTCTTTCTGGAAGGTGTGGGGAGATGTAAACGTAACTCATTTTAATGCTTCCAATCCGGGAACTATTCAAGTACCATTGATCGACAACGATTCCCGTATCACTCGCGGAATGACATCATTTGCTTTAGAGAATCATTATGAGAAGACTTCGGGTGCTTTGAGCTTTTTCTATAACTGGGGACGGCATAAAATCAATGATGGTTATCAGATAGGAAAAGAACCGCAAAAGTCACATTTCAACTCCAAAGATAAGATGCTGGGTGTGTCATGGTATCAAAGTGCCACTCTCTTTACCGGCAACCGTTTGACCGTAGGACTGGATTATCAGCACTTCGGAGGTGAATCGTGGAACAAGGTTGTAGCTACAGGTGAACATACTCCGGGAGTAGACAAGCAAATGGATGAGTTTGCCGGATACATTGATTTCCGTCAGGATATCAATAGCTGGTTCTCATTGGATGCAGGTATTCGTGTAGACCATCATTCGCATGTAGGTACTGAATGGATTCCCCAAGGTGGATTGGCATTTCATTTGCCGAAGCATGGAGAACTTAAAGCAATGGTTAGCAAAGGCTACCGCAATCCGACGATTCGAGAAATGTATATGTTTACCCCTGCCAACCCGGAACTAAAACCGGAGAAACTGATAAGTTACGAACTTTCATACTCACAACGTCTGTTGGAGGGCGCGTTATCCTACGGAGTCAACCTTTATTATATCAATGGGGATAATGTGATTATGTCGAACGGTTTGGTTCCTCCATTGAATATCAATTCCGGCGAAATAGAAAACTGGGGGTTGGAAACCAACATTGGTTATCGCATGAATTCACATTGGAATGTCAATGCCAATTATAGCTGGCTTCACATGGAAAATCCTGTTCTTGCCGCTCCGGAGCATAATTTGTATGCAGGAGTAGATTATACTTCCGGACGTTGGAGTGTATCAACAGGTATACAATATGTAAAGGGGCTTTATACCTCTGTAATACTAAACAACGAGCAACAAGATAGTTTTGTCTTATGGAACCTTCGGGGAAATTATCGTCTCTGTCGTTTCGCTAATCTCTTTGTGAAAGGAGAAAACCTGTTGGCGCAACGCTATGAAATAAATGCAGGTTATCCCATGCCGAAAGCTACGTTTATGGGTGGTATTAATTTGAACTTTTAAATATCCCACTTTTCCAAAATCAGAACAATAAGTCTTGAAAAAGAAAGTTCTCCTCTGCTAAAGATATTCATAGCAGGGGAGAACATATTATAATAATAGGACTTATTCATCTATTTTTCTATTTATCAATCTTCGTCGTCATCTTCCATATCAGCAGCAGTGGGATTACCTCCTCCTTTAGCATACCTGCTCGGACTCATCTTATAGTATTTTTTGAATACTTCCCGGAAATATTTAGTTTCAGAGAATCCAACCATGTCTGAAATCTCATTAATGGCATATTCACCCTCTTTCAATAACTCGGTAGCACGTTTCAAACGCATCACCCGAATAAACTCTGTCGGAGACTGTCCCGTCAATGCTTTCAATTTACAATAGAAACTGGTACGGCTCATGCCACTTGATTCACAGAGCACATTAACGGAAAATTCAGGGTTGTTTATATTCTCATCCACGATTTTCTTTACATTTGATATAAACTTCCAATCGAGGCTGTTAGTACCGTTTGCAGATGGAACCATTGATTTCGCTTCTATATCCAGATTGGCATATCTCATGCGCAACAGTTCCCGGTTTGCCAACAGATTAGCGATATTCGCCCGTAATATTTTCACGCTGAAAGGTTTGATGAGATATTCGTCCGCACCAATCGACAGTCCATCCAGAATATTATTTTCTTCTCCCAAAGCAGTGAGCAACAACACAGGAATATGTGAAATTTCAATATCACTTTTGATAGCCACACACAATTCATCTCCCCGCATCTCTGGCATCATGATATCAGAAAGAACCAGTTCCGGCCAATATTCTTTGATAATAATCAATGCTTCCTTTCCGTTAGCGCAAGCTTGTACATTATATATAGAAGACAATGAACTGACCAGATAGGAGCGTAGCTCATCATTGTCTTCTACAACAAGAATCCGTCGTAAATTTGGATCATCTATCGTAGCGGTTGTCTTTGCCGGTACATTCGGAGCGGGCAGTACAGGAGCCAACGCCTCAAATTTAGAAGATGCTTCGTCACTGATACTTTGAGAAGTCTTATTCTTTTTCGGAAAAACAATTTTGATTGTCGTACCTTGATGTTCGACACTATCTACACTAATTTTACCTCCATGAAGGCTCACCAGTTTTCCTACCAACATTAATCCGATACCACTACCCGTCACTTTAGAGTTAATAGCATTGCTGGCACGGAAATGAAGCTTGAACAACTTACTTTGTTCACTGGCAGGAATACCTATACCTGTATCCTTGATTATCACTTTCCATGAATCATTCGTATCGGACACGGAAATGCTGACCTTTCCATTTTCCGGAGTATATTTTAGCGAGTTCGATATTATATTCTTCAAAATAGAATCCATCTTCTCCTTATCAAACGATACATTCATATAGCTGAAAGTACTCTCGTATGTATATTCAATACGCCTAATGGCAGCATAAGAAGAGAATGAATTATATATTTCATTCATATAGGTATTCAACTCATACTCGGAAACACTCATTTTAGAGGAATATACATCCGTTCGCTCAAAATTAATCAGATTGCTGACCAGTCGTAAAAGAACTTCCACATTCCTCAATGCAATGTTCGTACGAGTTATTCCATTGTCGGTAAGCGTCTCTTCTTCCAATAATTCCTCCAAAGGTGCTTTTATTAAAGTTAATGGAGTACGTATATCATGGGCCGTATTGATGAAGAACTGCGTTTTTTCATCAGATATATTCTTTTGTTTTCTTAGATTTATCACACGTAGAACAAAATAAAATCCCCCTATTACCAACAGAATATAACACAAGATAGCCCACCAACTCGACCAAAAAGGTTGCGTGATGATAATTTTCATAGCACGTTCCTGAAAAACAATGTCATGTTCTTCTCTGGATATAGCACGTACATGAAGAATATATCTACCTGGAGGCAAATTGGTAAAACGAATCAAATTATTTGCTCCCGGTTGAGTCCATTTCTCATAAAAGCCTTCTAATTTCCACGAATATAGTGCATTTCCGGGAGAATCATAATTGATTGTAGAAACTTCAAATGAAAACGTATTCTCATCATAAGCCAGCTCTAATACATCTGTCTCATCGATACTTTTCTGTAAAGGAGAATCCTTGACACCCGGATAAACAGGTTGATAAGACAGATGAAAGTCGCTAAATACCAATCTGGAGAACTTATAATCCGGGAATTTCACATTCATCGGAAGTTCAATTGCTCCATCCGTACTACCGAATACAAAGTTTTTATTTTTACGCACCGTTCCTGCCGCTGCGTTAAAGTATGCAGGCAACAAGCCTTCTCCTCTAGTCCAATTACGAAATATCTTTTCTTTAGTATGAAAACAGGTTATTCCGTTCTCTGTACTCATCATTATACGTCCATCTACTTCCGGCAATATTGTAAATATTCTATTTGAAACTAAAGCAGAATTATCAGAAAAATAATGTTCGAAAGTCTTATCTTGAGGATTATAGATAAATACTCCCATACCATTTGTCCCGATATATAACAACCCATTATCTGCCTGATAAAGCGTATTAATATAAGTGATTCCTATCTCCATTTCAATATACTGATATTCACCAGTATTTCGATTCAATAAATACAAGCCAGCAGCAGTTCCGATCCACATATTATCTTTGTCTTTTTCAACAATTGATGTTATGGAATTCAGTCCCGGATATAGACGTGCACTGTTAGTCTCCAAATCAAAACATTTTAGATTATAATAGCCTCCCGACCAGATATGTCCTCTTGAATCTTTAACTATATCACGAATATATTTATCCGGACGCATATTGACGTGAGAAAGAAGGTAAGGAGAGAAGTATTCAACTGATAGCGTTTCTTTATTTATTTTATAAATGCCGGAAGTATATCCTCCTGCCCATATAATGCCAGGAGCCACTTCACATAAAGTAATAAATATATGATTCTTGTCCTTTAGTTGATGATTAAAAGAGCTTAGAAATGAATGCCACTGACCTGTTTTTGAATTATAAAGACTAATACCATTACTAGTTCCAAACCACAGATCACCTTCATGATCTTCGATAACCGCTTGTACCTGATCATTGATTAATGACTGTGCATTACCCATAGCATGTTTCATCCAATGATAATTTTCATAGCGATTATCAATCACTGTAATTCCTGTTGGATAATTAGCAAGCCATATCCGCTTTTCTTCATCTACAAAAACATCATTGATATTATTTCCATTCATTTCATTATAACTCTGATAATTAGCAATAATGTAATCTTCCAGTTCACAGGTATTTACGTTAACTTTATACACCCCCATTCCTTCCGTTGCAATCAGTAACTCTGTTTCATTCAATGGGCTGATACGAGCTATGTTTACATCACTAAGATCAGCGTCCGGACGTATAATTTCCTGTGTATTCATATCGTACACAAAAACTCCTCTTTCAAATGAACCAATGAACAATCTTTTTAATTGCCGATGAAAATACAGTTCACTCACCTGTGCATGAAAATAGTCCAGTGTTTCAACAGGCATGGTCTCTAAAATACCATTCTCCAGTTTGACATATCGTACGCCCGTCTCCGTTGCTATAAAGAAATGGTGCTCATCTACTTGTTCTATTGCCGTAATACTACTATGCAATACATTGGGAAATCGAACTATATGAGCATCTTTAATATTATACAGCAATACAGTATCTTTACGACATATCCAGATATTATCATTGCGATCCAGATAACCACAACTTATTGCTTCAGAGGTATCCGGTAATTTATATACCATTTTGAAATCGTCTCTGTCGGCTTCGTATTGAAAGACTCGTCCTTGTTTGCCAACCACCCATATACCGATATGTGGTTCTGTATATAACCATCCCAAACGTATGGGAGCATCCAAAATAGTGCCTTCTTTATTTAATTTATAGTGTTTTATATCTTTACCGTTGTATCGGTCCATCCCTTCATTTGTAAGAAACCACATATAGCCCTGAGCATCTTTCTGAATATTGAATATCCGGCGATTGCTCAAGCCATCTTCTATTCCTATATATTTGTATGTTTGTGCTGTAACCCAAACAGGAAAAAAGAGAAGAATATATACAATGTATTTCATATAAATAGTTGTTTTTTAAACTACTTCTAACGATCATATAAACATAACAGTTAACGAAACTAGACAAAAACAATGACAAATGCAAAGAAATAGGAGAGATTCTACAAGAAAACATCTATTTAGAAACATTTTTATTTCCAAAGTTGATTATTTACTTTGCGAAGTTGATTTATCTGAAAGTGTTCTTTTGCTATATGTTATAATTAGCGCATGTTTTGTTTTTGTTAATTTAACTAATCAGATTTGATTCCAGTTTCTTCTTATAGACCCATATACTTATTGTAAAATAAATAAGTGCCTGTATCCAGAGAGTTATATATTCCGGTCTGATATCAGCCATACTGGCTCCCATAGAATTCAGTTTCACAAAAGCGAGTGTGCCTGGTGCAGCTGGGAAAATGTAATGGACTACTTTCCAATACCAGGGCATTAGTTCCATTGGATAGGAAACGCCGGAAAGAAAGATTAATCCTACGGAGAAGAAGGCGATCATGAGTAGGGGAGCTTCAGAATCCGTAAAATACCTGGATGCAGCCAATCCCAAGAAAGAAGTTGCCATCAAATATGGAATCAATAATAGTACGATGTACAATCCGTTTCCAATATTGGGGATGCTGAAAAAGTGAGGGAGCAAGCCTAATAGAAAAAAGGCAAAGATGGCATAAAGAGTACAGTATACGGACGTTTTTCCTGCCACTATACGAATAGCAACTCCCCAGCCATACCCCAAAGGAGTATATGCACGGATTCCTTTACTACTGTATTCTTCTCCGGTCACCATACCAATAACCATCAGCAAGGTCTGGAAAATTATAATCATCATGACTGCCGGAATAAGATAGGAACCATATCCTTCGGTATAATTGTAGAGTGCAGTGCCTTCCACATTGATCGGTTTCGCCATAGCTACGGCGAGCAATCCTTGTGGTGGAAGAAACACTGCTTCATCTGGCCGGTATTTATCATTAATAGCCAGCATGACACGTGAAGAAGCACCTTGCAAAGCTTCGAAATACAAGAAGGCATCAGTAGTTGCATAAAGGGAAAATACGGCTTCATCTCCCCGGAACACCCGTTCCTCAAAATCATGAGGCAGGTAGAGTATTCCCTGTACTTTGCCTTCTTTCATCCATTCTTTTGCTTCGTGATAGTCCATAGCCTGACTAAAAATCTCTGCTTGGGGAGTAGCATCCAGCCAACGGATAAAATCACGGCTCAATTCACTGTGCGAATTGTCGACTACGGCAACAGGTACATCGGTTACAATATTCGGTGCATACATATAATTGTAGAGCAACCCGTAAACGAAGATTCCTCCCATCAACACCAGTAAAACCGCATAACTGGTACTGATAGCTAGAAATTCACGACGAATGATGAATGACAACTGTTGTAACTTACTTAATGTTTTCATACTTATGACTTTCTATAGCTCGTTTTAAATGAGGAAGCAGCGACAGGGCCAGCAACGGGAAGATACAGAGTATCACAGCCGACGGCCAAAGATGGATAAACCCACCGCCTCCATAGAGCATGGTTTGCATCATTTCCGTAAAATGACGGACAGGGAACAAATTGGAAGCATCCCTCACCAACGGATACATATTGGGAACCGGAAAGGTTACTCCGGACAAAGTAGCCCCCAGAGAACCTACCATAGAAACTACACTTATAACCAACGATATTGCCGGAAACAGCGAGAATAAAAACAGCCCTAAAGCCTGTGTTGCAATGATGAAAAGCACAGTCATGATATTCATTAACCACCAACTCCCCTGAAAAGGAATATGCAAAATACCAAACATGACGTAATTAGCCAACCATCCTATCAGTATATATATAATGGTATAAGGTAATAATTTACCTAAAACAGCTGTCACTATATTGCCTTTTGCAGTCGCCAGCCAATCATCTGCTGTGCGGAACTTGATTTCAATGCCAACCGCATACACGGTAATCAACAGAATCAAAACCTGAAACAGCACAAAGAAAAAGGGCTGACTTAAATATACCGAATAATCCAGACTAGGGTTATATATCGGATGGTTATTAGCTTGTACGGGTAATAAAAAGGTGGTAATCTGATCCTGTTCTACTCCGAGTGCCATCGCTTGCATCACCACAGGAGAAAGAGCCACCGGAGCTAAGGAAGTTTCGAATGCCGCCATCAACTCACCACCTACCGACATTAATGCATAATGATAATAGTAGGAGAGTGTTGCATTCTTTCCGGTAATCGCATTCTGTTCAAATTGGGGAGGTATGGAAAGATATCCATAAATCTCTTTCTTTTGCACAGATTCACGGGCAGCTGCTTCATTTACAAAATGCTTTGTCACTTTAAAAGTTGGTACGGCAGAAATATTCCTGACTATCGTCCGGGAAGTAGCAGTATTATCCTGATCGACAATACCAATAGGAATGTTTTCCATCTGTCCGTTACCAAAGATCGTAGCCATAAAGAAAAGGGTGAACAATGGCAAGACAATGCAGACACCAAAATAAAGGCGCCGTGAAGTCATTCGCCACCACTCTCTGAGCAGTACGGAACGAAAAGGGGAATATGTTTGTGATTCATCCATTCTCTGGTTTATTTGATGTCGATTAATCTAAAGTCAATAACACGGACATGCCGGGACGCAAGTCATCCACCTTTTGGGTTGGACGGGCATGAATCTCAAAGGTACGTAAGTCATAACTTCCGGTCTGCTTGGTTGATTTCCAGGTAGCAAAACTGCCTAGCGGACTAATATAATAGATTTTGAATTCAATATTTTTTTTACCGATAGCGGGCACATCCGCAACAAATGTTTCGTCCATTTTAAATTGCGGCATCAGATCTTCCCGCACGTTAAGAACAACATGTATATCATCCACCACCACCAAATTCATAATGGGAGTTCCCGGTGCAACCAACTCTCCACGTTTAGGGAAGATTGTTGCTATCTGACCGTTTTCCGGAGCGGTCAACCGAGCATCGACCAGCAAAGCCGAGACTTCATCCACTGTGCTTCGAGCAGCATCCACCATGCTGGCAGCAGACGCTTTATCTTCTTTTTGTGCACCATCTACAGCCATCTGATACTGTTCATAGGCAGCACGTTCGGCTGCTACAGCCGCTTTATACATAGCTTCTACTTCATCCTTTCTTTGAGAAGTAATGACACTGTCCTTATATAAAGTAAGAATACGGTTGTAAGTTGTCTGGGCGAGAGTAAGATCGCTCTTCGTTTTATTCCATAATTGCAGTGCAGTAGCCACGATCTGACGACGGGTTCCGGCATCTATTTTCTTGTTCTGTTGTACTGCCACCTGTTCCAAGGCATTCACTTGTTGATACTTGGCATGTACTTCAGGGCTATTAATGACGACAAGAGTATCTCCCCGGTGTACCCAGTCTCCCTCCTGAACGAAGAAAGTGTCGATACGGCCGGGAAGTTTCCCACTGATACGGATTTCTGTTGCTTCAGCTTGTCCTTGCAAGACCAGCGGCTGTTTATGCATTAATATAACTCCCAAGCCGGTGAAAATACCGACAGCCAGAAGAATGATGACAAAAGCCCATGATAGGGTTTTACTAGTTGGTTTCATTGTTTGTTACGGTTTAGGTTGATAGTTTGCAAATTGTTCCGGTGTGCCACAAAGCGAGAGTAGATTCATTAGTGCCACATCATATTCATAATATGCTGCCAGGCGAGCCACTTTTACACTGGCAAGCATGGTTTCAGCATCAATAACTTCGGTAGAAGTTGCCATCCCTTCTGTAAATGATTTCTTTCGGATGCGTACCAATTCTTCACTTAAAGCAATCGTTGCATTTAAAGCTTTTACATTATCCTGTGCCTTTTCCAGCTGCGTATAAAGCTTATCTACCCCAACAGCCAGATCATCACGGGCCTTCATCTGGCCTAAAGCCAGAGTTTGTTCCGTTAATTTTGATTGCCGCACTCTTTTTTCACGATCCAGTCCGTCAAAGAGGTTCCATGTAAAACCAATGCCTACCATGGTACGCGGTAATAAATTACTCTGAATACCATGCGAATACAAGGTCTGTTTTCCAAAAAGGGCTATATTCGGCAAATAGCCGCTTTGAGCAATCCGCACTTCTTGTTTGGCAATATGCTGCTGCAGCTGTAATTGGTTGAGTGTATAGTTCCCACTGTTTACTGAAAGATCAAATAGCATTTTAGGTGGCAATGAATCATTCATAAAAAGGGGAGAGGTAGGAATGATATTGGCATCTGCATCCTTTTTATTCAGCAAAACCTTTAAGGCACTTTGCACTACTGTTTCTTCTTTTCGCGCAGCTTCCAATGCACGTTTGGCTTCATCCATATTTACCTGGGCAAAAAGCCTTCCTGCTTTGTCAATCATTCCTGCTGCCTCTAACTTCAAGGCATTTTCATAATGTTTCTTCAATCCGTTGTAGGTTTCTTCACGAACCGTCACAATTTGTTGTGCCAGTCGAAGCCCGTAATAGCTTTCAACCAATAAACTTTGCTGATTGGCCGATACCTGTGCCCGACTTTCCCGTGCCAGATCAACCATCGTTCTTCCGATGTTGGTGGCATGAAAACGCTTACCACCGGAAAAGAGTACCCACTCGGCTGATAAATCAACAGTTGTCAAATTTCTTGGAGTCAAAGGAAATATAAGGGTATTTGCCCCAATTTGATCCAGTATAGACGAAATGATCTGGTCATCCGGAATAATGGAATGTACAAAGTCTTTAGCCGGATCGGTAAACTGCGATAAAGGCTGTTTAACTTCGATCTTCTCCGACATGTGTACAAACGCACCTGTAGACTGAAGACTGGGATACCAAAAAGCATTCAACTTATCACGTTCAGCCTTCGCAATCTCAATACTCTTATCCGCTATTTTCAGACTCTGATTTCCTTGATTCAACAGATGCAGTGATTCTTCGAAACTTAATGGTATCTGTGCATCTATCTGACCGATGGAAAAATACAAAGTCAATAGTATACAAAGTCGCTTATTTTTTTTCATACTGGTTAGGTTATATCTGAATTTGAGATATTCTAACAGATGAAAAGAGAGGTTTGTTCACGCTCTTTCGGTTCCAGTCCTTTTTTCATCAAAACAAAAGAGTAAAAGCAACTTTGATATTACTTTTTTCTTTCATTAAAATTTCTGTGATTTTATTTGAGATATAAAAATTATGTTTACCTTTGCATCACCGTTTCATAAGGCTTTTAAGTCGGGAAACACAATAAATATGCGGTAATAGCTCAGTTGGTAGAGCACTAGCTTCCCAAGCTGGGGGTCGCGAGTTCGAGCCTCGTTTACCGCTCCATTAAAATAAGAGTTGATTATTAAGTATAAACACTGATTTTCAGCAATTTACAAGAAAATAAGGTTGTAGATCAAAATGATTTATAACCTTTTTATTTTGTTACTTTTGATTTAAAACGCTACTTTTGCTTGAAATTGTTGCTCTATTGTTGCTCGAAAAAAGAAACACCTAAAGATACACATAAAATTATGGCCACATTTAAAGCGGAAGTGCAAAAGCACCAAAAAAGAAAAGATAAGACCTGGAATGTAAAAATCCGGTTAACTCATAACAGAATTGTCCGAAGGCTACCAACTTCTATATATGTAAGCCAAGAGGATTTAACGGTCAAGAATTTCAAGATTAAGAATCAGGAGAAGGTAGATTTATGCAATGATATAATTAATTACTATCGTAACAAATGTAGTAAGATTGCTCTTTCTATAGATAGTATGTCGATAGACGAATTGATTGATTATCTAAACCAAAAGGAAGAGAATGAAAAAAAAGATATTGATTTTGTATCTTTTGCAAAAGACTATATTAATGATCTTGAAAAACAAGGTAAAAAGGGAACCGCCTCCAATTATAAAGGTATGCTCCAGTCTTTAATAGAGTTTATGAAAAGAGATATTATATCTATTTCCGAAATAACCTATTCAATGCTGGTTAATTATTCGAAGTTTCTGATAGAAAAAAAAGAGAAAGCTAATTTAGAAGCTATAAAAAAGGGGAGACGTATCACAACCAATAGAATGTTATCTAACTATACCGCATGTATTCGACATTTGCACAAAGAGGCTAAATTAAAATATAACGATGAAGAGAAAGGAATAATACTAATACCTTGGTCTCCATTCATGAAATTCAAGGTCCCTAAAGAAGAGACTACTAGAAAAAGAGCGCTATCAGCACAAACGATAAAAGCAATTAATGATTTACCCTATATAATGCGGCATAACGCCCGGAAAAATGTAGAACAAAATTGCAGGTATAATCTCGCAAAAGATGTATTTATCTTGTCTTTCTGCCTGATAGGAATGAATTCTGCCGATTTGTATAGCTGTGATAAGATAAGCGATAATACGATTCTGTATTTCAGAGAAAAAACAAAAACAAGACGTAGGGATAACGCAGAAATTCATGTAGATGTAAACCCATTTATTGCCGAGCTACTGGAGAAATACAAAGATCATACAGGGAAAAGAGTGTTCAGGTTCTATCAAATGTATGCCGACTATAAGAATTTTAATAAAGCCATCAATAAAGGACTTAAAGAAATAGAGAAAAGCATCAATGAGATAAATAAGTCAAATAAGAACGGTGAAATCATAGAAGATTTGGAATTTTATGCCGCCCGCCATTCATGGGCTACTATTGCGGCTAATGATCTTAAAATAGACAAGTATGTAGTCCATTCCGCTTTAAATCACGTTGATGAATCCATGAGGGTAACCGAAATTTATATCAAGAAGGATTTTAGCGCTATAAATGAGGCTAATTCCAAAGTTATTGATTATGTGTTTAATAATAACGTGTATTAATTTAGTTTGAATAATCAAACTATTTTTGTACATTTGCGTTGTCGATACTTGGAATATGGGCAATTTTAGCAAAATGCAAGAAGAAAAGAAAGAACGGAAAGAAAAAGATAATACTAGGAGGGAAAAGCTTGCTAGCTACTTCTTCGATTTATCTAAACTTTCTTTTGCTGGGCTTGTTATAGGTGGTATAGTTTCTATAAAACCAGAAATGGATGTGACAGTAGAAGGCTGTCGTGTTGTTTTTGGTATTATTTCTACTTTTGTACTTGCTCGAATGGGAAATGTAATTTTAAAATAGGAGGAAAGAATATGGATATGTTAAGCTTAACTTTTGTTATTACCTCTGTTATAGGATGTGGTTTTCTTATTTGGTTTAAAACCAAGTCCGGGAAAAAGTGGCTGAAGGACTTGTAAATATACAAACAAGGCGTGATCTTTTTTGAGGGGTCACGCCTTACTCTACAAGTAGACGAATTAAATTCGTCTCATTTTCTTAAGTATGCCTTTATTAAAAGATTTAAGGTTAAAACTATCATCCGTTCTTTTCCCAGAACAGACAATCAGTCTCATCTTTTCTAATGGTTCTTTTAATACAACTTCCTTAATCACTTCATTCTGCCTTTTCATAACAGATAGTACATTCTCAAACTCTCCAAACAAAGGGTCGTCCATATTTTAGATATTTAGGTCATTTGAGAACAAAGGATATGTTATATTTGTTTACGCTGTCATACCATCCTTCTTGTTTTCTATACTGTTTTTCGGTTTGCCTTCTATCTTTTTGATATATTCTGTTAGGTTTTCTATCGTTTTTTGTTGTTCATTTATAACATCCAGCATGTGTCTTATCTGTTTTGTATTGTCTATTTGTATTACCTGTGAATGTTCGTTAATGTTTTGGGGAGTTTGCTTTTCTTTGAACATAGAACCGTTGCCGGTGAGAATATAGTCACAGCTTACAATAGGATAAGTTGAACAGATATGACTAACCACATCTATTTGTACCTCATTCCTGCCGTTTTTGGCATTTGATAATTTTTGTTTAGTTGTAATGTTTGGAATTTCTGCTGCCAAAGAAGTAATTGAAATTCCTAATTCTTTTAATACGTCAAAAAAACGACTAGTAATTGTATCCATAATAATTATAAAATATTTGCAGTACAGAATTTATGTACTATCTTTGCATCGTAACAAGTTGCAGATGTTACAGAGACAAAGTGGTTAAACTTCCTCAATTAGAGGTTTAATATATGGTATCCGTAGTAGCTGCAACCTATTGCGGATATTTTTATTTTCAATTAATAACAAACGTATAGCAGCAATGAAATCAAAATTGAAGCGGAAGATAAATAGAATAGCCACTCACATAAGGAGAAGATTGATAGCCTATCGATGGCTAAATGGCCATTATAAATTATGCTATCTATTTGTCCCTTCCGAATTTTGTTTAAAATCCGGTTGCAGGTATCTATCCTCTCATAAAGGCAAATACAACCGAAGAAAATGGATAGTAGAGTTGATATTGCTGCGGCACGAAGATACATCTCTGTGCGAATCGTGTCCGATGAGAGGCCGAAGAGAACCGCCCCAAATGCCGCCTGTACAGTCACCAAAGAGCGAATAAATTTGTATTTCTCTAGCTCTAATTCTTTACTTGTTTCTGTAATCATAAAAATATTAGCTATGTTAATTTTGTATCACAAATAGTATAAGAGGCGGCGTTTCCGCCACCCCTTTGGGTATTAACCTTTGCGAACACGTATCGCCGTTCTAACAGTAGTGCGCACTTGGGTTCTTACCCTTACAGTAACCTTTGCCATAATGCATGATTATTTAAGTTAGTACTTGGATAATCTCGGCCTTATCCTTCAGGCGGTTTCTTTAAGTATGGGAAAAGAATACCGGGAAAAGGTTACATTTTTTAGTTTATAAAATAAAATCAAAGAACTATGGATGAAAAAGAACTCCGATTGAAATGTTTAGAATTTGCTATTAAATATAGCTCCTCCTATAATTTTCCTGTTTACCAAATGATGGAAGCAGAAATGCTATATAATTACATCTCTAATGGTACATTGCCAACCATAGGACGTGAATCCGCTCAAATCGAAATAAAGAAATTACTCAATGCCGCCCTTGATGAACTTATAAAGGAAAGACAAAATTGTAACCAATCCACCAATAGCGGAAATCCCGATCCCGATTGCTTGGAGACGCCTAAGCCGTTTATTGATCGTCTTCTCTCTAAGCTCCGAAGGGAATAGTCTATTTTTAAGTGCTTCTATTCCTTTTTCTGTTACACAATCGTATCTTAATTCTGCTGAATGTAGAGAATATGGTTGTCCAAGTTTGTCTACGCCCATTTCAGTATTAGCAACTTTCATTAAATCTATAGACTTCATCCTATCAACAATAACCCTTTCATAAAGAATATTATCAGGGTATTTATCCGATAACTTTTTCTCTAATTTCTTAAACCTCCTTCCTTTGTTTTTTATATGGTTAAGCAGAACAAGATTGGTTCTGTCATTAATATTATCTATCTCTTTATAATCCATGCTGAATACTTAATAGTTAAATAATGTTTTGCTATACATATTTTCTGTACTTTCTTTTGTTGTACAGAAAATATGTACTATATTTGCAATACCAAATCAAATTAATACAAATAAAAGGATAAAATTTGATAGAAACAATAGTAATAACTAAAAAGAGATTAAGATGAACGCATTCAGTTTTTTAAAAGATGGTAAATTCAATAACAGTGAGATAATGAAACACGCCCACATCTTGAAAGCGTATCGTTGTATCTCTTTGAGTGAAGCATTGAAACAGGCTTGGTTCTTGGCAAAAAGACAGAAAAAAGAATACAGAGAGGTTGAAGAGGATAAGAAGTCTTTCAAGCCGGCATTCAATGCAAGCAAGGGAAACGTATTGAAAGCGTTCTTTGCCGATAAATATACTAACTATGATAGCTCTTGGAGGTAATTATGAGCACAAAACAGATTAACGAGGAGTTAGCTTTCCTTCGGAAATACACGGACGATCTGAAAGAACGAGATGAATATACAGTTCAGATGCTGGCTGGAAGCAAAGAAACGAAAGAAGAAATTATCAGTAACCTTCTTCGAATAATAAAAGATTACGAGGCTCTGTTAGGTTAGAACCTACGAAAGAAGCGAGCAAAACGCTTTCAGGGTACATTGATTAGTTCTTTGACATATTGGATCATACGAAAAGAAATTCAACCGTAGCAGGAATGCCGTGATCGGTTGAAGGTTCGAATTAGTTACATATATCACTTGGAAGTCCGAAAAGTCTTTATCAGTAAGCATATAGCAGGTTAGGCGAGCTATAACGCTATCTAAGTGATTCAACATATAGCCCTACTGACGGATTGAACGGCAGCCGATAGCGAGAATCGGGTAGGGTACAAATATATAAATCAAAACCAGTGAAAAAATGAATATAAATTATGATTTACGGATATATTAGGGTAAGCAGCGACAAGCAGACTGTAGAAAATCAGCGTTTTGAGATAAACAACTTCTGTGAACGTAATGAGTTAGTAATTGACGATTGGATAGAAGAAACTATCAGTGGAACGAAGAATTACACAAAACGACAACTTGGACGTTTACTGCGTAAAGTATGCAAGGAGGACATCATCATCTGTAGTGAACTCTCACGTCTTGGACGTAATCTCTTTATGATTATGGAAATATTGAATATCTGCATGGCAAAGGAGTGTAAGGTATGGACAATCAAGGACAACTATCGACTGGGGGAAGATATCCAAAGCAAGGTTCTTGCCTTTGCTTTTGGATTGTCAGCAGAGATTGAACGTAATCTTATCAGTCAAAGGACAAAAGAAGCATTGGCGAGGAAAAGAGCAGAAGGGGCAATGCTCGGACATTGTCGTGGTTTTCGCTGTAGACTCAATCCAAAATGTGCCAACAGGCATGATTACATCATAAAAGAACTGGCTAAAGGAACTAAAAAAACAGTTATAGCCAATAGATTGAAAGTGTCAAAAGGAACGTTCTATCGTTATCTTGTTTATACAGGGCTTTACCTACCAATAAACTGCCAACAAGAGGGATGGGAAAAGTATGGAATCTATCATTAATGTTATTATACTACAGAAACAGAGAATTAGATTTGACAATAATGAAGCAATCAAATGTAATGGAACAATACCACAATATAAAAAGGAAGCATCCGGGCTACCTGTTAATTTTTCGAAACGAAGACTTTTGGGAACTATATTCGAATGATGCCACTGTAGCCTCCAAAGTTTTGAACATTTCTGTCTGCGAACAGGTATACGGGCAGGGACAAACAATCCGGACAGTACGTTTCCCCTGTCATGAACTTGGCATCCACTTGCCCAAACTGATACATTCCGGAAGTCGGGTAGCACTCTACGAATAGAGCAAACCAGCCGTACAAGTCTGATTGTAACAAGAATAGTAAAGAATTAAACTTTTTGTTTATATTGTTTTATTTGTGTTTGTGTGTTGTATAGTGTACGGTCTGCGAAGATAGTGCACTTTTTTAATAAGGATAAGTGGCGGAATTGGTAGACGCTAATCAAGATGTGAGGTGCAAAATTCCAGGATAACAGTTAATATCCAAGCCTGCAACCTGCGAGACATCTTAGGGAAAACTGATTTTAAATCAGAGAGCCGCAAAAATACCACCTTCCCGGTTCGAGTCTGGGCTTATCCACAATAATAATCAAATAATTAATCTTATGAAACGTACTCCACTATTAGCAATTTGGGCAATATCGTTCGCATTAACAATATTGCTTGCAAACGAAATGAATATTGTCTTCTGGCTTTCGTTTGCTGTATTTGCATTATGTTCCATATACATGGAAAAGCACCAAAAAAGACTAAAGAGAGAGAGTGATAGAAGAAAAGTGATATAGGTATGCGGTTCGGGAGAATAGCTGTTTTATGTGTGAAAATTCGTGTTTCGATTAAGTCCTGTATCTGACGTGATACAGGCAAACGGGCGTAAAGTGGCAGTGTGTGAGCTCACCTGTCCAGTTGGTTTATTGCCGGTTCGAATCCGGTTACGTCCACAAATTAATAATTTAAAATTAATCGTTATGTCAGGAAAAAAACTTAAAGAAAGAATAGAGATAGAAAAAAAATTAAGAAAAAAAGAAGACTCTATTCGTTACAAATTCAGCGATGAATTGGCTGTTCAGCTTCGTAGATGTATTGCCGATTTAAACAGGTTGGCTAAAATTGATAGAATAATTGAAAAAGATCAATTATTATACTCGGTAAAAACAAATCGAAAAGCCGGATATGTAGATGTAGTCAGAAACTACTAATTAAATAAACTTATTCAGTAATTTAAGCCAATAGCTATGAGAACAAAGCTAGAGCTAGATTTATATCAATTAAAGAACATAATGGCTGACATGGTTCAAGTTGGGTACATGAAAGCTATTAAAGTTTATGAGCCAACGAAAGATAATATAAGTACAAGAGAGTTGGTTAGATGGTTCAAGACGCTTGGTGTAGATCCTTCATACATAAACAAAATGGAATCAGAAGGATTAATAAAAGGCAAAAGAAAAGGAGCCGGTAAAAATTCTCCGATATGCTATTCTAGATTGGAGATTAAACAAGCTTTGGCTACGATTGACTTAAACAAGTACATCAATATAAAATAGCTATAAATTTATATTTCATTCATTTATTAATTAACCCAATGCCGACACCCCAGGATGTCGTAGAGTGCAAGCCTCTGTATTTTATTTTAAATGTTCTATACTATCCTAGTGTCCGTTGGTTCGGTATCTAGGAGCTAAATTTTGATACAATAAACTTTTCGGAGGCGTCGGTTCGTGAGGATAGGCGCTTTATTTATTAACCAACATAACAATACTAAAATGGGTACACTAGAAGAATTTTCAAAAGAACGTGCTGGAGATATCGTTTACGACTTCACTCGTTTTCTTGAACCTTGTTTTGATACAGAAGGTATGGAGAAAATCGTTCAAGATGCAATTAAAGAAGGTGCAGAGTGGCAGGCAAAGCAAAGTAAAGACGCTTTTTTCAAATTTTTCAGATCACGCTGCATATATGCGGTAACCAAATTTAATTGCCACATGTATAAAGAGGACGTTGCTTGCTGTGTAGAAAATTGTGACCGATTCAAGCAATTTACCTTAGACGAAGGGTAGAGTATATTTCGATTAACCACTTTAATAATATATATAGTTATGAAAAAAGTAATTGTAAGAGGAGATCGTTCCGGTGTATTTTTCGGAGAGTTAGTAGAAAGAAATGGTAGTGAGGTTAAGCTCGCAAATTGTCGTAGATTGTGGTATTGGGATGGTGCTGCTAGTATATCTCAATTAGCAGTTAATGGTACGACTAACCCATCTGAATGCAAATTCACAGTTACGGTTCCAGAGATAGAGATTTTGGATGTGATTGAAATTATCCCGTGTTCGGATAAAGCTGTAAAATCTATTGAAAGTGTACCGGTATGGGCAAGGTAATGGAAGATAGAATAAAACAGTTTCTAAATATTGGCTCTGGCTATGGCTATGGCTATGGCTATGGCTCTGGCTATGGCGATGGCGATGGCTCTGGCTATGGCGATGGCTCTGGCTCTGGCTATGGCGATGGCTCTGGCTCTGGCGATGGCGATGGCTATGGCTCTGGCGATGGCTATGGCGATGGCTCTGGCTATGGCGATGGCGATGGCTCTGGCTATGGCTATGGCTCTGGCTATGGCGATGGCTCTGGCTCTGGCGATGGCTATGGCGTAAAATCCATAAATGGAAATCCTATTTATGTAGTAGATAATATACCTACTATTATCACAAATGTAAAAGGTAATATCGCAAAAGGTTTTATCCTTCATTCTGACTTATCTCTTACTCCCTGTTTTATAGTAAAAGAGAATAATCAATTTTCTCATGGTAATACTCTACATGAGGCATTTGAATCTTTGCAAGAAAAGCTTTATGATGATAGTACAGAAGAGGAAAGGATCCTTAAGTTTAAAAAACATTTCTCTGACTTTTCTAAAAAGTATTCTGCTAAAGACTTGTTTATATGGCATCATGTACTCACTGGGAGCTGCAAGGCTGGAAGAGAAGCTTTTTGCACGGATAAAGGTATAGATGTAGACAATGATAGGTTTACCGTCTATGAGTTTATAGAACTGACTAAAAATTCGTATGGCGGTGATATTATCCGCAGACTATCTTAACTTAATCCCGGTTTGCTTTGATCGGCACTCCGGGAGCAATTTAAACCACTTTAAATAATATAAGATATGGGACTTATTAAGAAACCTAACGAGCTGACCGTTAAGACTACATTGTCAGCACTGATTTATGGCCAACCAGGTATGGGTAAAACAACACTTGCATTAAGTGCTCCTAATCCTGTATTGTTTGATTATGACGGTGGTATTCACCGTGTAAATGCAGCTCATCGTGTCCCTACTGTCCAAATAACCAGTTGGGAAGAAACGAATGAAGTATTATCCTCCGAGGAAATAAAAGAATTCGATACTATTGTTATTGATACAGCGGGCAAAATGCTTTCTTTCATGGATAAATTCATTATACAAACGAATCCTAAGATGCGCAAGAATGACGGTACGTTATCTCTACAAGGGTATGGAGTTCGGAAAAATATGTTCATTAATTTTGTGAATCAGGTTTCTCTTATGGGAAAATCTGTGATATTCGTAGCTCATGAACGTGAAGAAAAGAATGGGGATGATAAACAGATTCGTCCAGAAATTGGTGGTTCATCTGCAGGAGATTTAATAAAAGAACTTGATCTGGTCGGGTATATGGAAGCTATAGGAAAAGATCGAACTATATCTTTTGATCCATGTGAAAAGTTTTATGGTAAAAATACTTGTAATCTTCCATCACGTATAAAAATACCTGTCATTATTGATTCTTCCGGGCAAATAACAGGAAAGAATGATTTTATGACAAATGTTATTCTTACATATAAGGAGTATCAAGCAAAACAAACTGAATTATCATCTGTATATGATACAGTGGTTGATGCAATCCGTGATACTGTGGAACAGGTTACAGACCAGGTTTCCGCCAATGAAGCAAGAACGGCTATCTTAAATATGACACATGTCTTTGATAGTAAATTACGTGGTAGTATCCTACTTAATGAAAAATGTAAGAAACTAGGTTTGAAATTTAACAAAGCATCGAATCTATATGAACCTGCGGCCTAAGTATAAACTATATCCGACGCTACTTGATAAATTCACTCAATATCTAAGAGTAGACGAACAAGTTGAAAGTTTTTGGAATATTGATGCTGAAACAGGAGAATATAAGAAGAGCCCGGAACAGATAGAGGAAGAACTAAAACAAAGCCTATTAGATGCCATAAATCGTGTTCCCTTTGAAAGTGAAGCATCAGATAAGGGTACGGCTTTTAATGCCATCATAGATTGTTATATTCATAAGAAAAACCATATTCCTAATGAACGTGAGCCATATACTATAATTGGAGATAAAGAAACCAATATTATTCAGGTTGATTTTCCTGCCACAGATATATCTCCAGAAAGACATTTCCTCTTTGATAGGATCTGGTGTATTGAACAGTCGGAATATTTTGCTAACGCCTTGTCTCAAGTATTGGTTTCTGCAATACTTCCCACCTGTTATGGAGAAGTGGAATTATATGGATATATAGATGAGTTAATAAGGGATGTTGTTTATGATATTAAATCTACCTCTAATTATCAATTTGGAAAGTATGAACATGGATGGCAAAGACATGTATATCCCTATTGTTTAATTGCATCCGGTCAAATGGATAATATTAAGGCTTTTGAATATACTGCTTTCCATTTAAAAGGCGGAACTAGTCGGAATCCCCTAATAACCGGTGTTCGTTATCCTGAATATTATACATATAATCATGAGCAGACAGTTAAGTTGCTTACCGCTCATGTTGAACGGTTTATAGAATTCATAGAGGAAAATCGGGAATATATTATAGATAAAAAAATATTTGGTTTGGAATGATTTTCGATTTGAAGAATGAATATCAAATACCCAAGTTCAAAGAGTATGTAA